>OGPG01002506.1_pt1 | contig 10222 bp, 8 predicted proteins | sample 1552851 | NCBI WGS metagenome assembly OGPG01 (sample SAMEA2579909, study PRJEB22360) | human gut metagenome | biome: human gut; feature: human-associated habitat; material: faeces | place: Denmark | collected 2008/2010 | reverse complement strand
AGCTGTCCAGGCTGAATGTCAAAGCTTACATTATGGACAGCACATTTGCTTCCATAATATACTGATACATCTGAAACATATAATTCAGGATTGAATAAATCGGACATTATGCAACCTCCTTTTTGTTAGCTTTGATAAGCAGGATTATAAGCAGCGGTGCACCAAGGAGTGATGTAAATATGCTTACAGGGAGTTCCGATGAGGATACACTTCTTGCAAATATATCAGCAAGTGTCATGATGATGGCACCAGCCAGTCCACTTGATATGTATGTGAATCTGTCATTGCGTCTTGTAAGTAATCTGGCAATGTGAGGTGCAATTAGTCCAATAAAGCTGATAAGTCCGGTTACACATATAATTGATGATACGATTCATGTTGCAATCATTAATATGATAAAACGGAGAACTGTGACATTGACACCGAGAGCGGCAGCTTCATCCTCATTTATCGAGAGAATGAGAATCTGTCTGTATAATAAAGTCATGATTATAAAGCCTGCACATGTTACAAAGAAAGGAATAGCAAGGCTGTCCTTTGAAACACCGTTAAGGCTTCCCATGATCCAGTATTCAATTGATGCTAATTGTTTTTCAGGGTCGGCAGTCAGTTTCAGACACACAAGAGCGGTCTGGGCAAGACTGTGTACTGCTATGCCTGCCAGTACTATGCTTTTTCCATCACGTTCATATGTCAGCGATGACAGAATCAGAACCAGTATCACACAGCATATGGCTCCGGCAAAAGCAGATATGGTTACAGACATTGTTCCGGACAAAAACAGAATGCCAAATGCGGCACCTGCGCTTGCACCTGAGGATACACCTATGATGTCTGGAGAAGCCAATGGGTTCTTAAAGACAGTCTGATATACAAATCCTGCTATGCCGAGAACAAATCCCCCTATACAGCCGATGATTCCGCGGCTTGCGCGAAGCGTGAGAAATACACGCCACTGCATGTCATCGCCTTGCAGCAATCCATTCAGTGTAAGAGGATATCTTCCGACAAAAAAAGAAAATATACTGAGAGCTGCCAGAATGACAGCTCCCAGTATAATAGTTATTGTTGCTTTGTTTTTATTTTTACGCTTGTTATTAGTTGTTGATTCCATAGAATGTTTCATAATAATTTGTTATTTCAGTTGTATATGTGTCAGCTGATACCTGATCAGGATGAAGGATCCCTGCAAGCCATACAGATGCCAGGATTCCTGCAGGTACAGGGCTATCCAATGCTTCCATGTCTCCAGGAATAGCATATACGTGGCTGTTTTTTACAGCAGTGCATTCTGCAAGGTTTGGATCGTTCATTACGTCATCTACTGTATATTCGGCATCCGATGCGATTATTATATAAGAAGGATCCCATGCAAGAAGCTGCTCATAGCTTATCTCGGCCCAGTAGGTGTCTGTGATAGAATCAGCTGCATTTTTTCCACCGGCAAGCTCTATGATGCTTGACTGATACATAGAAGGACCGGCAGTAGACAGGAATGATGAGTTGCCGGCAAGGTATACACTTTCAGGTTCTACGCCAGACAGAGCTGAAGTAAGCATATCCTTCTGAGAATATATATATGCGAGCAGCTTTGCAGCCTCTGAGTTGGTGTTAGTTGCCGTAGCTATGGTGTTGATCATTTCTGTCAGAAGATCCTGACTTTCAGGATTGACGAGCAGTACTGTTATACCGAGGTCTGTCAGGCTCTGGGCTGCATCCTTCAGCTTCATTGGCAGAATAACCAGATCAGGTGAAAGAGCAGCACATGTCTCAAGGTTGAACTCTTTGGCAGTTCCAACATTCGGCAGCTCTGTCAGTTCTGGTGCAGCAAGCTTATAAATAGGGCGCTTGTCTGCTTTTGCCTCAATACCGACAACCTTATCCTTGAGACCAAGAGCGATCAGAAGGCTTGAAGAAATATAGTAGCCACTCACGATAGAAGATGGTTCTTTTTCAATTGTGACTTCACGGCCGGCCTGGTCAGTAACTGTTACAGGGTAGACAGTCTGTTCAGCATCTGCTTCAGTGGAAGACTCTTCAGAAGATAATTCTTCAGATACTTCTTCACTGGAAGCTGATTCGGATACTGAAGCAGCTGTGGTGCTTTCCGTAGTACTCTGTGTTGTTGTAGCACTGTCTGTACCACAGGCTGTAAGTACTGCCAGCATAGTACAGATAAGTATGATAGATAGTTGCTTTTTAAAAGTTGTTTTCATGAATTCAATGTTCCTTTCGTTATTCTTGAAATAATACAACGGTATTGTAACAAAACCGCTTTTCAAAGGCAAGTATTTTTACTATAATATAAAGTTGGAAAAAAGCGGTTAGAGAAATAGAAGGAGCTTTTATGGTAACAATACAGAATTATGTTCGTGTAAAAAATCTGGAAGAAGCTTATACGCTGAACCAGAAAAAAGGAAGCATGATCCTCGGTGGAATGCTTTGGACGAAGATGCAGGATCGGACAATCCAGACGGCAATCGATCTGTGCGAGCTGGGACTTGACAGGATTGATGAGAACGCGGATGCATTTTTTATCGGTGCGATGGTGTCTCTGCGTGAAATCGAGCTGCATGAAGGTCTGTATGCATATACGCAGGGCGCAGTCAGAGATGCCTTAAAGGATATTGTCGGTGTTCAGTTCCGGAACCTGGCAACTGTCGGCGGCAGTATCTGGGGACGGTTTGGCTTCTCGGATGTCCTGACGATGTTTCTTGCTATGGATACATACGTGGAACTGTTTCAGGGCGGTATAATTCCGTTGCAGGAGTTCGCCGAGAAAAAACCGGACCGGGACGTGCTTGTGCGTCTGATCGTGAAGAAAACACCGGGTGTCTATGCGTATGCATCGGTTCGTAATCAACGGACAGATTTCCCGGTTCTTGCATGTGCAGCGGCAAATGTTTCCGGTACATACCGGATTTCTGTCGGTGCGAGACCGGGCAGAGCAATCTGTATCACGGATGAGGAAGGATTTCTCACAGACGGAATCACAGAAGAGCGTGCAAAACAGTTTGCAAAATGGGTAGAGACAAAAATCCCGACAGCCGGCAATCACCGGGGCAGTGCAGCATACCGTACACGCCTTACAGGTGCGCTTTGCTATCGGTTAACAAAGAAAATCGGAGAGGAGCAGGCATAGACATGGATATCAAAATCAAAGTAAATGGAACACTGATTTGTGAATCAGTATCGCCGGATCTTCTGCTCCTTGATTTTCTGCGGAAGCATGGCTGCTACAGTGTGAAGCGCGGTTGTGAGACCGCAAATTGCGGGCTTTGTACCGTGCTTTTAGATGGAACCCCGGTCTTGTCATGTTCGGTGCTCTGTGCAAGAGCGGATGGACATGAAGTATATACGCTCGAAGGACTGCAGGAGGAAGCATCCGGTTTTGTTGGATTTATCGCTGACCAGGGGGCTGATCAGTGTGGATTTTGCAATCCGGGATTTGTCATGAATACGATTGCATTGCTCCGGGAGAATCCGGATCCTTCGGATGATGAGATACGCGCGTACCTGGCAGGAAACTTATGCCGGTGTTCCGGATACGAAGGACAGCTCCGGGGAATCCGGAATTACCTGGACTATATAAATAGGAAGAAGCAGGGAAAGGAGTAAGCGATGGAACATAAGAATTACAATGCCATTCACAAATCAGTCCGGAAGAAAGACTCCATGCAGCTGCTGCTGGGAAAACCGGTGTATACAGATGATATCACGGGTCCTGCGCTTGTCGTGAAGCTTCTACGCAGTCCGCATGCCAATGCGGTTGTGGAAGAAATCCATACAGAAATTGCAAAGAAAATTCCGGGCGTGGTGGATATCTATACATGGGAGGATGTGCCGAAAACAAGGTTTGCAATCGCAGGTCAGACTTATCCGGAGCCATCTCCGTATGACCGGTTGATTATCGACCGGCACGTGCGGTTTGTGGGAGATGTTGTCGCAATCATTGCAGCAGAGGATGAAAAAGCGGCATGCAAAGCGATGAAGCTTGTGAAAGTGAAATACAATGTGTTAGAGCCGGTGCTTGATTTCCACAAAGCGAAGGATAATCCGGTGCTTGTGCATCCGGAGGATGACTGGTATCCGCCGGTTGATGTGGGCGGTGATGTAAAACGGAATGTGATCGCACATGAATTAAGCGGAGATGGCGATGTCGATGCCGTGATTTCGGACTGTGAGGTATCATTTTCCCATGCTTATCATATGCGTGCGTTCAACCAGGCAATGATGGAAACATTTCGCACATATACATGTCTTGACCGGTATGGAAGACTGCATGTGATTTCTTCGACACAGATTGTTTTCCATGTGCGCCGGATTTTATCGAGAGCGCTTGGAATCCCGAAAAGCAAAATCCGCGTGGAAAAACCGCGGATCGGTGGTGGGTTTGGCGCGAAGCAGACTGCAGTCAGCGAAGTGTATCCGGCGTTTGTGACGATGCAGACGGGGCGTCCGGCGAAACTCATCTTCACAAGGTACGAAAGCCAGATCGCAGGTTCGCCGCGGCATGAGATGGAAGTCACTGTCCGGCTGGGTGCAGACCGGGACGGACATATCCGCGGACTTGATCTGTACACACTTTCCAATACAGGTGCATATGGGGAACATGGACCGACGACGGTCGGACTTAGCGGACACAAGTCAATTCCGCTTTATACAGGAGGACTTGAGGCGTTCCGGTTTGGTTACGATGTTGTCTATACAAATACAATGGCGGCGGGCGCTTATCGCGGCTATGGCGCAACCCAGGGAATCTTTGCTCTGGAGTCCTCGGTCAATGAGCTTGCGGAGTCGCTTGGCATCGACCCGACGCAGATTCGGGAGAAAAATATGCTCCGGGAGGGCATGAAGATGCCGGCGTATTATGGAGAGACTGCAAATGCCTGCGCGCTTGACCGCTGTATGGCAAGATGCCGTGAGCTTTTTGGCTGGGAAGAGAAATATCCGGTCCGGGAGATGGGCGATGGAAAAGTGCGGACCGCCGGTGTTGCGATGGCGATGCAGGGTTCCTGTATATCCAACGTCGATGTCGGTTCTGCAACTGTGAAGCTGGCAGATGATGGAACGTTTAACCTGATCATCGGTGCGGCAGATATGGGAACCGGCTGTGATACGATTCTGGCACAGATGGTGGCGGAGTGTATGGACTGCTCTGTGGATGACGTGGCAGTATTTGGCGCAGATACGGACGCATCTCCGTATGATTCCGGTTCTTATGCATCTTCGACTACCTATGTAACAGGAAAAGCAGTAGAGCTTGCCTGCGAGGAGCTGAAGAAAAAACTGTGTGCGATTGCGGCGGGAATGCTTGGATGTGAGCCGGAAGAAACGGTATTTGAAGATGGGTGTGTGCGGAAGATTAACACAGACGAGCGTGTTACACTGGCGCAGATCAGTGTGAAGGATCAGGTGGCAAATGATATTGCAGCGGTTGCGACTGCATCGCATTCTTCACCGGTTTCTCCACCGCCATATATGGTTGGTATGGTGGAAATTGAGCTTGACCGCTATACAGGGGAGGTAAAAATCCTCAATTATGTGGCAGTTGTGGATTGTGGAATCGCAATCAACCCGGCACTTGCACGTATCCAGGCAGAGGGTGGAATCGTGCAGGGAATCGGTCATACGTTGTTTGAGAATATCACATATGATGAAACCGGAAAACCGGTTGAGTCCAATTTTATGCAATATAAAATCCCAACGCGGCTGGACATGGGACACCTACAGGTTGAGTTTGAGAATAGCTACGAGCCGACAGGTCCATTTGGCGCAAAATCCATCGGAGAAATCGTGATCAACACACCGGCACCAGCGATTGCTCATGCAATTTACCGGGCGACAGGTGTATGGCACAGAGAACTTCCGATCACACCGGAGAAGATATTGATGTCGATGCCGGAAGATGATTTTAGATAAGCAAATACCAAAGACAAGGAGAAAAATAGATGAAAAAGAGTTTTAAGTTATCGGATGCGGCATTTCAGATGGATGGAAAGATGCCGCTTGCGCAGGCAATTCCTCTTGGATTGCAGCATGTTTTGGCAATGTTTGTTGGAAACCTTACGCCGCTTTTAATCATCACAGGTGCCTGTGGAATCGCAGGAGGAGAGTTTGCTGGGCTGCAGCTTTCCCTGCTTCAGAATGCAATGCTTGTTGCAGGAATTGTGACATTGGTGCAGCTTTTTGCAATCGGTCCGGTCGGCGGACGTGTACCGATCATCATGGGTACATCATCCGGGTTTATTGGTGTATTTAACAGCGTTGCAGCAACGATGGGGGGCGGTGTATCCGCATATGGAGCAATCATGGGGGCATCAATTTTAGGCGGTTTTTTTGAGACGGTGCTTGGGTTCTTTTTAAAACCGCTTCGGAAGTTTTTCCCATCGGTTGTGACAGGTACAGTTGTTATGTCCATCGGTTTAAGTCTGATTTCTGTTGGAATCAATTCTTTTGGCGGTGGAAACAAGGCGGAAGATTTTGGCTCGATGGAGAATCTGCTGCTGGCACTTTTTGTGTTGATTGTGATATTGATCTTCAAGCATTGCACAAAAGGATTTTTGAGTTCTTCCTCGATTCTATTGGGTATTATTGCTGGATATATTGCTGCAATCGTTATGGGATTTGTGCTTCCTACGACCGGGGTGACTGCCGATGGCGTCGAGTATACAAAAGCGTGGGTGCTGAACTGGGACAAGGTAGCAGATGCTGCATGGTTTGCTATCCCGAAGATCATGCCGGTCAAGCCGGTATTTGATATGCGTGCAATTCTGCCGGTTATGATCATGTTTATTGTTACAGCGGTTGAAACAGTTGGAGATATCTCCGGTGTTATGGAAGGCGGTCTGGGACGGGAAGCAACCGATAAGGAGCTGTCCGGTGGTGTTATGTGTGATGGACTTGGATCTTCGCTTGCTGCCTGTTTTGGTGTCCTGCCGAATACGTCTTTCAGCCAGAATGTCGGACTTGTTGCCATGACAAAGGTTGTGAATCGGTTTGCGCTTGCAACGGGAGCTGTGTTCCTGATTCTCTGTGGACTCTGTCCGAAGCTTGCGGCGCTTATTTCTATCATGCCGCAGTCAGTACTCGGTGGTGCCGCAGTTATGATGTTTTCTTCGATTGTATTCAGTGGAATCCAGCTGATCACGAAGAATCCGATGAATTCGCGTAATCTCTCCATTGTCTCTGTAGCGCTCGGTGTTGGCTATGGTATGGGAGCAAATCCGGATATCCTTGTCCATGCACCGAAGCTTGTACAGCTTGTGTTTGGCGGCTCTGGAATCGTGCCTGCTGCGATTGTGGCAATCCTGTTGAATATTGTACTTCCAAAAGAGAAAGAAGAGCAGTAAAGTATCTGGCTGCGGTGGAAAGTGTATTTTGGGGATAGAATGCAAGGGGTGGACAGTAATATTACAAATGAGGAGGCGAGGTATGAGGAACAAAACAAAGAGAAGGCTTTACAGAGTTATTTCGTTATTGGTGTGCATGCTGATGGTTGTTATGAACATACACATCGTGCAGGTACATGCGGCAGAGAAAAGCTATCAATACTGTCAGACCAAAACGGAAAAAGGTGTAACATTCAAGGTAGAATGGGATGAACCGAAATTAGGGGAAGAAACGGTATTTCACTTGTCGGCGACAGGAGGAAATGCGTCAAATAAGTATTATATGACATCACCGAACTATTCGAATCCCGGAAGCACAGAACGGGAAATGCTTGTGGATCCAACCTATAGTGAATGGAAAAACTATACAAAAGAGTGCAGTACCTATGACTTGAAGTTCAAAATGACCGCGTCGGGAACGTATTATTTCCGGTTTTACGTTATGAATATGTCTTCGCCGGTTGTGTACTTTTCTATAGATGTGACGATATCCGTCTCTGACGCGGATCATCCAAGCGTCGATTCCATTGTGAAATCCGCAGTTGCGCAGTGCAATAAGAAAACAACAGGTTCTGACTATGACCGGGCATTGTGGCTGCATGACTGGCTGAATGCGAAATTGGAGTACGACAAAACACTTGCGTGGTGTTCCGCAGAAGGTGCACTGACGAGAGGATTAGGAACCTGCGAGAGCTACCAGCGGGCGTATGCGAAGCTTCTGACGGCTGCGGGTATTCCGAACGAACGAATCGAAGATAGGGCAGATAATCATACATGGAATGCCGTGAAGTTAGACGGCGAGTGGTATCAGGTCGATTGCACGTGGGATGATACATCGGAACATTGGTATGATTTCGACCAGAGATATATGTATTTCGGCCTGACCGATGAACTGATGGCGATTGCGCATGAACATCATGCAGATCTGTATACGACATCCGGGTACCAGACGCGTTCGACAAGTCTTGCGAATAATTACCTTGTAAGAAATGGAGATGCGGCAAGATGGGCAAAAGCGTATCGGGCGCGGATACAGGCAAAGCTTGATGCGCGTGAGACGACATTTACAATTGCGGCAGATAACAGCAGTTATCCGCCAAGCTATTCCGGAATACTGAATGGTATAACTGCCTATGCGATCAATCAGATGGATTGGTCATACGGCAATCTCGATGTGAGTCTGCAGGCAGCAGGAAGTGCGACACAGTTCGCATTTCGGGTTTCTTATGTGGAAGAACATACGGAGCACAGATGGGATGCGGGAACTGTGACAAAAGCAGCAACCTGTACACAGAAGGGGATTCGGACTTATAGATGTACAGCGGCTGGCTGTAAGCAGACAAGGACAGAGGAGCTTCCGGCACTCGGACATAGCATGACCAGAGTTGTATCCGAACGGGTTGCACCGACGAATCAGAATGATGGCAGGGAACAGGTAATCGGCTGTTCCAGATGTGATTATACAGAAGGAGGCGCTGCAATCTCGAAGCTTGCGTCTGTTGCGTACAGTACGCATGTGCAGTCGATTGGCTGGCAGGACGTGCGATATAATGGAACGATGGCAGGCACATCGGGGATGGCGAAGCGCCTTGAGGCGATTCGGATCAATATTCAGAACGAATCCAATCTTGGGATTCAGTATACGACGCACTGTCAGACCTATGGCTGGCTTCCTTGGTCCTACAATGGAGAGACGAATGGAACGAGCGGGGAAAGCAAACGGTTAGAGGCGATTAAGATTCAGCTTACCGGTGCTGATGCCGGTAAATATGACGTATATTATCGGGTGCATGCACAGTCATTTGGCTGGCTTGGCTGGGCGAAGAACGGCGAACCATCCGGTACAGCTGGACTGGCGAAACGTCTCGAGGGAATCCAGATTGTTGTCCTGCCTGCAGGCAGTGCAGCGCCATCTGTGAATTATGCAGGCGTGAATGTATCCGGCTCTGCGTATCGTACAAGAGCGTATGTAAATGGAACATCGTCAAACAGTATTGTGATTCCGGGGTACAACAATCAGCCGAATGTCATGTACAAGACACATGTGCAGTCATTTGGATGGCAGAATTGGAAGCTGAACGGAGATTGCTCCGGGACATTCGGCAAGAGCAAACGGCTGGAAGGAATCAATATCAAGCTGTCAAACTGTGGTTATTCCGGTAGTGTGCAGTACAGAACGCACATCCAGAGCTATGGATGGGAGAGCGGCTGGAAACAGGATGGTGCGATGTCAGGAACTTCCGGTCAGGCGAAACGTTTAGAGGCAATCCAGATCCGGCTTACCGGTGAGATGGCACAGCATTATGATATCTATTACCGGGTGCATGCGCAGCATTTTGGATGGCTTGGCTGGGCGAAGAACGGAGAGTCTTCCGGAACCGCGGGATATGCTTACCGGCTGGAAGGAATCCAGATTCTTCTGGTGCCGAAAGGGGCAGCAGCACCGGCATCGAATTATGGTGGGATGATACAGAATAATCCGAATACGTTTATAGCACGATAACAGAGATAAAAAAGCAAGAGTTCAAACTCTTGCTTTTTTATGGAATGCGGGTGACAGGACTTGAACCTGCACGGGGTTGCCCACTAGAACCTAAATCTAGCGCGTCTGCCAATTCCGCCACACCCGCATGTGAATTGTGAAATTAATATATTATAATATGAAAGAACGAAAGCTAAATCCATGCCCCTCCGTAAGCTGCGCTTACTTCGGTCACGGGCTGTCGCCCTAATAAAAAATTAGCAGATGAATTCATCTGCCAAAGAGTGAGCCACGGGGGAATCGAACCCCCGACAACTTGATTAAAAGTCAAGTGCTCTACCGACTGAGC
>OGPG01002502.1_pt1 | contig 10248 bp, 9 predicted proteins | sample 1552851 | NCBI WGS metagenome assembly OGPG01 (sample SAMEA2579909, study PRJEB22360) | human gut metagenome | biome: human gut; feature: human-associated habitat; material: faeces | place: Denmark | collected 2008/2010 | reverse complement strand
AGAAGATCGAGATCGCGCTGGTCGGCAAGTACACCGAACTGCCCGACGCCTACAAGTCGATCTGCGAATCGTTCGTGCATGCGGGCGCCGTGAACGACTGCAAGGTGAAACTGCGCTATGTCAATTCAGAGAAGATCACGCCCGAAACCGTGGCCGAGAAGCTGGGCAAGATGTCGGGCATTCTGGTGGCTCCGGGCTTCGGAAACCGCGGCATCGAGGGCAAGATCGTGGCCGTGCGTTATGCCCGCGAAAACAACATTCCGTTCCTCGGCATCTGTCTGGGCATGCAGTGCGCCGTGATCGAGTTCGCCCGCAACGTGCTGGGCATCGCCGACGCCAATTCGAGCGAAATGGAATCGACGCCGCATCCGGTCATCGACCTGATGGAGGAGCAGAAGGGCGTGACGGCCAAGGGCGGCACGATGCGTCTGGGCGCCTATCCGTGTGCGCTGAAGAAGGGTTCGAAAGTCGCCGCGGCGTACGGCAAGCTCAATATTTCGGAGCGTCACCGTCACCGCTACGAGTTCAACAACGACTATCTGGAGCAGTTCGAAGCCGCCGGCATGCAGGCCGTGGGCATCAACCCCGATACGGGGCTGGTCGAGGTGGTCGAAGTGGCGAACCATCCGTGGTTCGTCGGCACGCAGTATCATCCCGAGTACAAGAGTACGGTGCAGCGTCCGCATCCCCTGTTCGTGGCCTTCGTGGCTGCGGCGTTGAAATACAGTGGTAACTAATCCCCTCGCGTCGAGAAATTTCGAATGGATAAAAAATCAATCATAGGCATCGTACTTATCGGGATTCTGTTTTTCGGTTTCACGATTTACAGTTCCCGGCAGCAACAGAAATATCAGGAGGAGCTGGCCGCTTATCAGGCGGCCCATCCCGAATTGACGCAGCCCGTCGTCCCCGATTCGTCGGCCGTGGCCGCAGCGCCGGTCGTGGAGTCGCTCGGTGCGGCGACGCCCGATTCGACTCGTCTGGCACGCGAAGTGGCCGTGCTGGGTGATTTCCTCGCCGCGGCCAAGAACGCTGCGCCGCAGGAGATCGTCGTAGAGAACGACGTGATGAAGGTGCGCTTTTCGACCGGAGGAGGCATCGTGCGCTCCGTGACGCTCAAAGACTATACCCGTTACGGCCGTCAGGGCGAACGCAACGAACCGATCGAGATGTTCGTCCCCGAAAGCGCGAAGTTCGATCTGTCGTTTTTCATCAAAAACGGCCTGAACAACGTGAAGGTCAATACGTCGGAATATACCTTCACGGCCGATCCGGTCATCCGTACCGACACGGCGCAGATCGTCCGTATGCGGCTGCCCGTCGCCGAGGGCGCGGCGTTGGAATACCGCTACGTGGTCTACGACGAGGCGACGCCCTCGCGCGACTATCTGGTCGACTACACGGTGCGTCTGGTCGGGATGGCCCCCTACATGGCCAACCAGAGCAGCATCGGCATCGCGTGGAGCAACACCTCCTACCAGAACGAGCGCGGTTTCAAGAACGAGAACATGTACACGACGGTCGCCTACCGCGTTCCGGGCGAAGGGTCGATCGACGACCTGTCGATGAGCGAGGGGGCCAAGGAGGAGAAGATCTCTTCGTCGGTGGAGTGGATCGCCTTCAAGCAGCAGTTCTTCTCGTCGGTGCTCATCGCCCGCGACGACTTCCTCTACGCCGACGTGGCGTACGATACCGCATCGCCCGATTCGGGGCTTATCAAGGCTTTTTCGGCCACGATGGCCGTACCCTATACGGCCCAGACCGAACAGTACGACTTCTCGTTCTACTTCGGTCCCAACAAGTACGCCGTGTTGAAGAAGATCGACGACGCACAGGGCCAATCGCTGCTGCTCGACCGGCTGATCCCCATGGGCTGGGGCATTATCGGGTGGGTGAGCCGCTGGCTGGTGATCCCCGTCTTCGATTTCCTGCGGCAGTATATTCCGAGCTTCGGCTGGATCATCCTCATCCTGGCGATCCTCATCAAGATCATCGTTTCGCCGCTGACTTACAAGAGCTATATCTCGCAGGCCAAGATGCGCATCATCAAACCCGAGATCGACGCCCTGAATGCCAAGTATCCCAAGCAGGACGACGCGATGAAGAAGCAGCAGGAGATGATGGCCCTCTACAAGAAGGCGGGCATCAATCCGCTGGGAGGGTGCATCCCGATGCTGATCCAGCTCCCGATCCTGATCGCCATGTTCCGTTTCTTCCCCTCGTCGATCGAGTTGCGGGGGCAGTCGCTCTGGTGGGCGCACGACCTGTCGTCGTACGACAGCATCCTGAATCTGCCCTTCTCGATCCCCTTCTACGGCGACCACGTGAGTCTGTTCGCGCTGCTCATGGCGCTCTCGACCTTCGGGTTCTCCTATATGAGCTATCAGCAGACGGCCTCCGCACAGCCGCAGATGGCGGGCATGAAGTTCATGATGGTCTACATGATGCCGATCATGATGCTGTTGTGGTTCAACAGCTATTCGAGCGGCTTATGCTACTATTACCTGCTGTCAAACCTCTTCACGATCGGGCAGACGCTCGTCATCCGCCGCATCGTGGACGACGAGAAGATTCATGCCGTGATGCAGGCCAATGCCGCGAGGAAGTCGAAAGGCAAGAAATCGAAATTCCAGCAGCGCTACGAGGAGCTGATGCGTCAGCAGGAGGCCCAGCAGCGCGCGAAGAGAAAATAGGCGGAACTCCGCTTTGAACACGGGCCGGAGCGGATTCCACATCGGGAACGCTCCGGCCCCGTTTTTGCCGGAGGCCGCATAAAACGATACCGTTATGAAACGAATTTTGATGCTGGCGTCGCTGCTGGCGGCCGGAATGCCGCTCGGGGCGCAGAATTTGGGGTCGGAGTACCGGCTGAAACGCGTGATTCCCGTCGAGGGACGGCAGGGTGTCGCCGCCGATTCGAATTTTTACTATGTGTCGGGCAGCACGGCGCTCTATAAATACGACAAGCAGGGGCGGCTGGCGGCCAAAAACGAGCGGCCGTTCGAGGGGCTGCCGCTGGCTGCCAACCACATCGGCGACATCGACGTGTGGGACGGGGAGATTTACGCCGGGATCGAAACCTTCGACGACGGCCGCGGGGAGAATATCCAGGTGGCGGTCTACGACGCCAACACGTTGAAATGGAAACGCTCGATCGACTGGGAACCCTCGTCGGGGCAGGTCGAGGTGTGCGGGCTGGCGGTGGACCGCGACGGCGACATGGTCTGGATGGCCGACTGGGTCGACGGACGCTACGTCTACGGCTACAACCGGAAAACGGGGCGGTATGTCCGCAAGGTCCACCTGCGTCCCGTGCCCCAGTGGCAGCAGGGGATTTTCATGGTCGGCGGACGCATGCTGATCTCTGCGGACGACGGGGACGCCGACCTCGATGAACCGGACAACCTCTACGTTGCGGATCTGCGCGACGGAAAATCGTATGCCACGGTGCTTCCGTTCCGCTCGATGGACGATTTCCGCCGTCCGGGCGAAATCGAGGGGCTGGCCGTCGATCCTGCGACGGACGATCTGCTGGTGCTGGCCAACCGCGGGGCGCGGATCGTGCTGGGCATGCCGCGGGGCTTCTATCCGGGCTACGACGGCGAGGTGCACGAAGTCTACGTCTTCGAGAAGGTGAAATAAAGAAAGGTCCCGGATGTCCGGGACCTTTCTCTTATGGGAAGCGGCGGCTATTTGCCGAATCCGTTCGAAACGAATGTCAGCGCGTCGGGCAGCACCGTCTGCCAGTAGCGCCAGGTGTGGCTGCCGTCGCGCATGCGGTATTGCAGGGGAATGCCGCGCTCGCGCATGAGCGTGTAGAAATCGACGTTGCATTTCCAGAGGAAATCGTCGTCGCCGCAGTCGACCCACCAGCGGACCGAGCGCACGCCGTCGAGCTGTTCGGCGGTCATTCCGCGCAGCAGGGCCACGGGCGAGTTGTCGGCGACGGATTGCTGGAAGGCGTTGTCGTAGCTGCGGCGGCCGGGGAACATGTCCAGCAGGCCGCTCATCGAACAGGCCGAGCCGAACAGTTCGGGGTGGTGCAGGGCGTAGACCGCCGTGCCGCCGCCGCCCATCGACAGCCCCGCAACGGCGCGGTGCGCCTTGTCGGAGGCGATGCGGTAGCGTTTTTCGACGGCGGGCATGAACTCTTCGAAGAAGAACCGTTCGTAGTCCCAGCCCGGAACGTCGAAATAGCCCATGTGTTTGCCCGTGCGTTTCGGGCCTTCGCCCGAGGCGTCGGGCATGACGACGATCATCGGCCGGGCCATGCCCGAAGCGACGGTTTCGTCGGTGATGCGGCGCATGTAGCCCTTCTGGGTCCAGTCGGTGTGGCAGGCGCGGGGGGCGGGGCACAAGGAGAGCACCGCACCAGCTGGCAGCCGCTGGCGCCGTGCAGCAGGTAGAGCACGGGGTAGGACTCCTGCGAGCGGTCGTAGCCGTCGGGCAGGTAGACCGTGCAGCTCTTTTCGGCCCCGAGGACCTCGCTCGGGAAGGTGTAGACTTCGGTGCGGCTCTGCGCTCCGGCCGTCAGGGCCGCGGTGAGCGCAAGCAGGGCGGTGGTCAGCAGTTTTTTCATGGCTTATTCTACATAAAGCACCAGTCCCTTGAGGTATTCGCCTTCGGGATGGTAGATGTTGATTGGGTGGTCGGCGGGCTGGGTCAGCTGGTGCAGGATGCGCACCTTGCGGCCTGCGATGGCGGCGGCGGAAAAGACCGTCGTGCGGAACAGCTCTTTCGTGACGGCCTGCGAGCAGGAGAACGTGAAGAGGATGCCCCCGGGGCGGATCTGCGACAAGGCCCGGGCGTTGAGCCGCTTGTAGCCCTGCATGGCGTTGCCCAGCACCTTGTGGTGCTTGGCGAAGGCCGGCGGGTCGAGGATGATCAGGTCGTATTTGTCGCCGATGTCCTTCAGGTAGTCCACCGCGTCGGCGGCGACCTCCGAGTGGGCCGCATTGTCGCCGAAGTTGAGCTGCATGTTCTCCGTGGCCAGCGCCACGGCGCGTTCGGAAGAGTCCACCGAGCAGACTTCCCCGGCGCCGCCCGAGAGGGCGTAGACCGAGAACCCGCCCGTGTAGCAGAAGGTGTTGAGCACGGTGCGGCCCTTGGCGTAGCGTTTGACCAGCTGGCGGTTTTCGCGCTGGTCGAGGAAGAAGCCCGTTTTCTGCCCCTTTTCCCAGTTGACGCAGAACCGCTCGCCGTTTTCCAGAACGATGTGCGACGCATGGTCCGAGGTTCCCCACAGGTAGCCGTCGACGGCTCCGAGGGCGGCCTTGAAGGGGAGCGTCTGCGACGATTTGTCGTAGATGGCCGTGAGGCGTGCGCCGTAGACCGTGCGCAGCGCCTCGGCGATCTGCATCCGCGCGTGGTACATGCCCGCCGAGTGGCACTGGATGACGGCGACCGGGCCGTAGATGTCGACGACGAGGCCCGGCAGCGAGTCGCCCTCGCCGTGGACCAGGCGATAACAGGTCGTCGCGGGGTTGTCCGTGAGGTCGAGCGTGCGGCGCACGTCGTAGGCGACGGCGATCCGGAGGTTCCACCACGCCTGGTCGATCTCCTCGCGCTCGAACGTGAGCACGCGCACGGCGATCGACCCCACCTGGTAGTGGCCCAAGGCCATGAATTCGCCCTGTCGGGTGTAGACCTCGACGAGCGCCCCTTCGGCGAAATCGGACTCCTCCTCGGCTTTGATGTGATCGATGGCGCCCGAGAAAATCCACGGGTGGCGGCGCAGAAGCGATTCCTCCTTGCCTTTGCGCAGGTAAATTTGCGGTATCATTTGCGGATCGGTTTTTTCGGTGTGCGGAGCAGCTGTTCGTAAATGCGGGTGCAGACCCATGCGTCGGTCGCGGCATAGAGCTGCTGTTTGTCCGTGAGGGTCGCGGCTTCCCAGTTGCTCAGCCGCTGGGCTTTCGAGACGCGCCGGCCCAGCACGATGGCCGAGAGCTTGCGCAGGCTCTTCTCCCCGATGCCCCACTCGGGGGCGATGCCCTGCAAGTCGACGAAGCCCCCGTCGCGGAAGTGGCGGATCTGGCGCAGCGAGCGCAGGTCGCCCGCCACGTCGGCGCCGATTTTGAGAATCCGCCTGTCTTCGAGCAGTTGCAGGATGGGCTTGGCCAGCGGAATCTTGTTGAGCCGGAACAGGTAGCAGACTGTCGGCGTGGAGAGTTGCAGCAGCGATACGCGGAACGTGACGCCCGGGCGGAACGAGGGGCGCGTCTCGGTGTCGAAGCCGATGACGGGCTGCTCGGCGAGCGTTTTGCAGGCCGCGGCGATGTCGCGTTCGTGTTCGACGATGCGGATCTCCCCCCGGAACTCTACGGCCGGGAGCAGGGCGGTCTGCTCGTTGCTGATTTTATCAATGAAGTTGTTAACTGTGGTCATGCGGTGAAAATTCCCACAAATTTATGCATTTATTTTCAGAAAAGCGGCTCTTCGGCGCGCTATTTTGCCTTGTCCGGGCCGTCGGGACCGCTGAAAAGCGCGATGCGTCCGTCTGCGAAGGTCCGGACCGCCCCTTCCCCGAGCAGTTCGCGCACCGCTTCGGCCAGCCGTTCGGGCGGGCAGGCCAGTTCGGCGGCGAGCCGGTGCGGGTCGGCCGGGGACCGGGCGAGGCACGCCAGGAGTTTTTCGCGCAGGGCGCTTTCGGAGCCGGGCGCATCGCCTGCCGCTCCGGGGTGAGCGGTTCCGGGAGCGGTTCCGGCCTCCCGGGCGGCGGCTTTCGCGGCCCGTTTGCGGGCCAGGCAGATGTCGCAGACCCCGCACGGCGCGGGGTTTTCCTCGCCGAAATACCGCTCCAGCACGGCGCTGCGGCACTCCTGCTCGTTGGCGGCGTAGGCGATCATCTGTTCGAAGCGTTCGCGCATCAGCTCCTGCCGCCGCTTGTAGGTCTCGGGGGCTATGTAGAGGTCGGCGCGCGGAAGGCGTTCCTCGTTCATAAAGAGGATGGGCGAGCGGTTCGAGGGGATGTAGCGGATCACGCGCAGCTGCCAGAGCCGTTTGAGCAGCTCCTTGACCCGCTGGACGGTGTAGCCGCTCCAGGTGGCCAGTTCGCCCTCGTCGATGGGGCGGAACTCGGTGAAGACCCCGTTGTAGAGCCGCAGCAGGGTGCGGATGAAGTGGTCGAGTTCGTCGCGCTGCACGCGGAGTTTGTACAGCTCGTCGCGGCTGACGCAGAACATCACCCGCGCGGGGTTCTCCTGTGCGTCGGTGAGGGTCATGTAGCCGTTCTGCTGGAGCAGTTTCAGGGCGCTCGTGACGGTCCCCGAATAGAGGCGCTCGCGGGCGCAGAAGTCGTGTATGTTGAACAGGAACGACGCTTCGCCGCCGTCGCCGATGCCGATTTGCAGGTAGGAACAGATCCGTTCGTAGATCTCCTTGATCTTCTCCAGCGGAGGGAACTCCTGCTCGAAACGCCGCGCGATGCGGTCGCTGTCGTCCGAGGCCACGAGCAGCAGGGCATAGGCACGCTGTGAGTCGCGGCCCGCGCGGCCGGCCTCCTGGTAGTAGCTTTCGAGCGAGTCGCACATCGCATAGTGGACCACGAACCGCACGTCCGCTTTGTCGATGCCCATGCCGAAGGCGTTGGTGGCCACCATCACGCGCGTCTTGCCCGAGAGCCACTCCTCCTGCCGCAGCGACCGCTCGGCGTGTCCCAGTCCGCCGTGGTAGGCGGCGGCCGTCGTGCCCTCCTGACGCAGGAGGTCGGCGATCTGCTCGGTGCCCTCCCGCGTGCGGACGTAGACGATGCCCGTGCCGGGGACGTTGCGGACCAGCCGCAGCAGCTGTCCGTTCTTGTCGTCGGTGCGGCGGACGCTGTACGAGAGGTTGGGACGCGCGAAACTGCTGCGCAGAATGTGCGGTTCGGGGAATTTCAGGTGGCGCATGATGTCGTCTGCCACTGTTTTCGTGGCCGAGGCGGTGAGCGCCAGCACGGGGACGCCGGGGAGTTTTTCGCGCAGCTCGGCGATGCGCAGGTACGAGGGCCGGAAGTCGTAGCCCCACTGCGAGATGCAGTGGGCCTCGTCGACGGCGATCAGCTGTACGTTCATGCGCACGACGCGCAGGCGGAACGCCTCGGTCGCCAGCCGCTCGGGGGCCACGTAAAGGAATTTCACGTCGCCGTAGGCGCAGTTGTCCAGCGCGATGTCGATCTGCCGCGGCGAAAGGCCCGAATGGATCGCAACGGCCGGGACGGCCCGCGCCCGGAGCCGGTCGACCTGGTCCTTCATCAGGGCGATGAGCGGCGTGACGACGATGCACAGCCCCTCGCGGGCGAGGGTCGGAACCTGATACGTGAGCGATTTCCCGCCGCCCGTGGGCATCAGCGCCAGCGTGTCGCGGCCCTCCAGGACGGAGCGGATGATCTCCAGCTGCACGGGACGGAACTCCGTGAAGCCCCAGTAGCGTTTCAGCGTGTCGTATATCCTGTCCGGTGCGGGTTTCATAACACAAAGGTATAAAAAAAGAAGGGACGGGGCAAAAGCCGTTTGCAAGCCGTTTTGTAAAAAAATTAGGCGGTTTGGAGATTTTTTTATACTTTTGCGAAGATCAGAACGTTCGACAGATGAAGATACGCGAAGAATTCAAAGTCCGGGAGATGGCCGGCGAGCACGTGATCGTGATGCCGGGGCGCGGAGGCGCCGCCGATATGACACGCATCGTGTCGCTCAATCCTTCGTCGATGTATCTGTGGGAGAAGCTGCGGGGACGCGAGTTTACGGCTGCGGATGCCGCGCTGCTGCTCACCGAACGTTACGAGGTCGACGCCGACACGGCCCGGAAGGATGCCGGGCGGTGGATCGCGAGCCTCGCCGAATGCGGAATCGTGGAAGAGTAGATGAAATTGAAAAGGTCCATATCGCTGCTGCTGCTCGCCGTCTATCTTTTTGCGACGGCGGGGACGGCTTTGGCGTCGCTGACGTGCAAATGCGTGGCAATGAAGGCCCGCACGGAGCATGCGTGCTGCTGCCATTGCCTCCATGTGGCGGACCTTCCGGCCGCGGCCGGCGGTGAGATGCGCGCACCCTGCTGCGGCAACCACCATTCGACCGAAATCGAACTCTACGTTTCCTCGTCTTTCGACAACAACGAGCGGTATACCCGCTGCATCGTCCTCGACCTGCCGCCTGCGCTCGCCGCAGAGTGCCCGTGTCCCGCGCATGTTCCCTTTCTGCGCGAGAAGGTCGCCGAGAGGCGAACGCCTTTCGTCCGGGAAGCCTCGACACTCTCCGTTGGCTTCCGCGCTCCTCCCGTATTGGTTTAAGACTCCTTCGGGACCGGTGTCGTGTACGCCGGTCCGTAATCAGTTTTAACCAATAACGGAATTTCCATGAAATTTTTCAAAATCACTGTATTTTCATTTTTCGCCCTCGCCGCGTGCGGTTCGCTCCGTGCGCAGGATTTGCAGGGCGTGGTCCGCGATGCCGAGAATCAACCGCTTGTCGGCGCCTCGGTCTACTGGGCCGGTACGACCATCGGAGCCAGCACCGACGCCCAGGGTGCGTTCCTCCTTCACCGCGTAAAGGGCTACGACAAGCTCGTGGCCTCGTATCTGGGCTTCGTCAACGACACGCTGGACGTGAAAAACGGCGTCGACAAGGTCGCGTTCGCGCTCCGTTCGGAGGGCGTGGCGCTGGAAGGCGTCGTCGTCGAGGGCAATTTAAGCGGCAACTTCGTCAAGCGCGACGGCATCGTCAAGGGCGAGATGATCTCCTTTGCGGGTCTTTGCAAGATGGCCTGCTGCAACCTGGCCGAGTCGTTCGAGAATTCGGCTTCGGTGACCGTCGGTTACAGCGACGCCATTTCCGGCGCCCGGCAGATCAAGATGCTGGGGCTGGCCGGAACCTATACGCAGATTCTCGACGAGAACCGCCCGATCATGCGCGGCCTGAGCGCTCCCTACGGATTGAGTTACACGCCCGGCATGTGGCTCAACTCGATCCAGGTGTCGAAGGGCGTGGCTTCGGTCACGGCGGGTCACGAGGCCATCACGGGGCAGATCAACCTCGAACACCGCAAGCCGACGGACGACGAGCGGCTGTTCGTGAACCTCTACCTCGACGACGAACTGCGCCCCGAGGCCAATGTTTCGACGGCCTTTCCCGTGACGAAGGACAAGAAACTGTCGAGCGTCATTCTGCTTCACGGTTCGATGGACACCGACGCCCGGAAGATGGACCACAACCACGACGGCTTCCGCGACCTGCCGAAATCCGACCAGATCAACGTGGCCAACAAGTGGCT
>OGPG01002498.1_pt1 | contig 10257 bp, 5 predicted proteins | sample 1552851 | NCBI WGS metagenome assembly OGPG01 (sample SAMEA2579909, study PRJEB22360) | human gut metagenome | biome: human gut; feature: human-associated habitat; material: faeces | place: Denmark | collected 2008/2010 | reverse complement strand
GTGTCTCAGTCCCAATGTGGCCGGTCACCCTCTCAGGTCGGCTACTGATCGTCGCCTTGGTAAGCCGTTACCTTACCAACTAGCTAATCAGACGCGAGTCCATCTCTAAGCGATAAATCTTTGATCATAGAAACATGCGAATCCATGATGTTATGCGGTATTACCATCCGTTTCCAGAAGCTATCCCACTCTCAGAGGCAGGTTACTCACGTGTTACTCACCCGTCCGCCACTAAGAACATTAAGCAAGCTCAATGTTCTCCGTTCGACTTGCATGTGTTAAGCGTGCCGCCAGCGTTCGTCCTGAGCCAGGATCAAACTCTTTATTTAAGTTGTATATACAGACGCTTCGCGTCTTTATATCGATCCTAGCAATTACGATTCGCTCGCAATTACCTTTGTGATTTTTCTGTCTTTTCTGACTTCTTAAAGTTCCAATCTCTTGGAATCTCAAGGGCTTTTTGCTTGTAGTGCATTGTTCAATTTTCAAGATACTTTCGAAGCAGCTTTCGTGCTGCAACTTTTATATTATATCACATTTAGAAGTTTTTGTCAAGTAAACATTTTGTGAACTGAAGTCCAACCTGTTTTCTTTCCGTTCCTTCTCGCCGTGACCAGCTTTTCCATTTTATCACATTCTGTCGATTTTGTCAAGTAAACATTTTATGAACTGAAGTTCATTCCATATTCTCTTTCCCTTTTCCTCGACAGCCTGTCCAAAACAGTCAGCCTATTCATTCTACCACACTTCAAACATTTTGTCAAGTGAACTTTTCTTGAACAATCACAACCGCTAACTGTCGATCTCCCGATCCGTTTCACTGTTCCCGTTGTCCTTTATTCTCTCAACTTTCGCTCTCGTGCGACAGCTTTATTATTATATCACACTTCTTCTACTGTGTCAAGTAGAGAATTGTAAACATATATTTCTCCGAATTGTGCAGTATGCATACCTTCTCCTCAAATGCATGCAAAAAGCCCGACTGTTTCCAATCGGGCTTTCGCATGATTCTATTCAAATTTTCTGTTATGCACTCTGACTGCTGCTGTCCATGTCGATCTTGAACGCATCGTACTTCTTGATCGCACTGTCGTTCTTCTCGACCTTCTGCTCGCCAGTCCAGCCGTCCAGCATATCCTCAAACGCATCACTATATGCCTGAGAGATCACAGTATTCTGCTGTGTTTCTGTCCACAGGTCGTCCTCTGTCATACGCTCCTTGATGTCACGGCACATTACGATATAGTAAGCCGTGTCATCTTCTACCACAGTTGCCACGCCATAGTTCTTCTGTCCGTCGCCGAATACATAGTCGTATACATTCTTGCACGGATTATAGGTCACATCTTCTTCCTTGGTGTTCTCTTTTGTAGTCACCTTTGCAATGATCTGTTCATTTGCATAGGGAGCAGTCGTGGTGGTAGTCACTTCAGAGCCGTTTTCATCGGTTTCCACAGCTGCTTCTGTCGTGGTAGTTTCTTCCGAAGCAGATTCTTCTGCCGCAGTGGTTTCCGCAGCTTCTTCTGCACCGGCAGTTTCTGTAGCAGCACTTTCCTCTGCGGCTGCGGTAGTTTCTGTGGTAGTTTCAGCAGCGACAGTAGTTGCTTCTGTTGTTGCAGCGATCTCGTTGCCGTCTGCATCGGTTGCAGAAGTGGCTGTTGCTGCGGCAGCTTCCTCGGAAATGGAAGTCACATAAGCGTTATAGTCGCTCTGCACGTTGTCCATTTCGTCTTCCATTGCGTCCTCATCGCCCTTGAGTGCGTTGATCTCGCCCAGATAGTCCTCGACCTTTGCCTTCATTTCCTTCTTGCCGGCATCATCCAGAGCCTCGCCGTTTCCGTCTGTCAGATCAAACTTGATGTAGCGGACACGGGCATTGTTTTCCTCATAGTACTGCTTCAGATCGTCCTCGGTAGTGCCTTCTTCGCCGTCAACGCCGTAATAATAGAGGAATACTTCGTTGGTCATATACGTATTTTCCAGAACGCTCTTGACAGAATTCTTGGAAATGCCGTTTTTCTCGTAGGTTTCGCCATTGGTATCCCAGAAAGAATCAATGGTGCTCTCCACGTCTTTGGACTCTTCTTCTGTCAGGGACAGATCCAGTTCGTCGAACTTCTTTTCAATTGCCACATACCGCTGGCAATACTCCAGTGCCTTGTTCTTGATCCATTCTTCCGAGCTGACACCGTCCATTTTCTGTTCTTTTACGACATTGTCGTCCTTTACGTCCAGTTCCGAATTCTGGGACTGCAAGGTCTGTGTCAGTTCCATGTACGATGCATAGGAATAGTAGATATAGATACCTGCATTGATCTGCTCGCCGTCGATTGTCATTGCATACGCAGAACCGCTGCCGACAGTGCAGCCTGCACCGGCAACAGTCATTGCGGCCAGAGCAGCGGCAGCCTTTTTCCATTTGAACATAGTTTTGATACCTCCGAATAAAATAAACGGTCCCGAAATGCCGGTTCAAACCGCATTCCAAGCCAGCAGCAGGACAAAGGAAACGCCGCCGAAAGCCAGAGCATTCCCCGAACTGTCTTGCCCGATACTTTTTTATTATACTATATTTTTTCGCATAAGTCCATACTTTCACGAAATTTTTTTCAGATTCTCAGAAAACTTTGATTTTCAATTGATTTCGACGGACATTTGTGGTATAGTAGGTATGTATAAAATTGAAAAGCGTTTCCCGATCCTTAGAAAGGAGTTTTTTCTATGAAAGCACTCATCACCGGAGCAACCTCCGGCATCGGAAAAGCCATTGCACAGGAAATGAGCCGCCGCGGCATCTCGCTGATCCTGACTGGACGCAACGAAGAAGCCCTGCTTCGCATGCAGGAAACCCTGCCGGTGCACACCGAGATCATTGCACTGGATCTTGCGGAAAATCAGGCACCCTTTACACTGTATGAATTTTGCAGGGACAAGCACGTAGACATCCTGGTCAACAACGCCGGCTTCGGCGTTTTCGGAAAATTTTCCGAAACAGCATTACAGGAGGAACTGGAACTGCTGCAAGTCAACGTCAGAGCCTTGCACATTCTGACAAAGCTGTTTCTGCGGGACTTCAAGAAACGCAACTTCGGAAAGATCCTGAACGTTGCCTCCAGTGCCGGATTCCTGACCGGTCCCCTGTTCTCTTCTTATTATGCTTCGAAAAACTATGTGGTCCGGCTCTCGCTGGCGATTGCGGAAGAACTCCGCCGCGAAAAGAGCCGTGTCACGATCAGCATTCTCTGCCCCGGGCCAGTGGACACCGGCTTCAATGACCGTGCCGGCGTGCAGTTCCGTGTCAAGGCACTGACACCGGAAGCCGTTGCCAAAGAAGCAGTGTTCGGGCTGCTGACAGGAAAGCTGCTGATCATTCCGGGGCTGATGATGCGTGTAGGCGTTGCCGCGTCAAAACTGGTGCCGGAAAAACTGCTCTCCCGTATCCTCTACCATGTACAGGCAGCAAAACAGCCGGAACACAAGTAAGACACACACAACCACACCGCAAAGCGGCAGACGACCTCCCATGTCATCTGCCGCTTTTTTGCAAATCTCCGAAAAATTGATTTCTGCACCTTTTCACGGATAAAATGTTGACAAAAAAGTAGCGTAATGTTATAATGTATTTATTCACTATAACAACACGTGAATCGAAGCACAAAACCCGCGAAAATCGGAAAGAAGGAATGAAATCTAATGAAATTCAAAAAACTCATGGCGGCAGTCACCACCGGTGTGCTTGCTGTCACCAGTCTGTCCCTTTCGGGACTGATCGGCTCCGCAGAGGTGCAGGAGCTGATGAACGACACGTTCGAAAGCGGCTACGGAGCATGGAAAGGCGTAGGCTCCTCGCTGTCCCTGTCCACGGAGCAAGCCCACAACGGCGGCACTTCCCTGTACTGCTATGACCGCACCGCCAACTGGGGTGCTCCCCGCTGCTCCCTGACCGGAATCGTGGCTGCCGGACAGAGCTACGAGATCTCTGCCAGTGCCATGTACGAGGGCAGCGGTCAGCAGAACATGGCGATCAAAATGATCTACACCGATGCCAACGGCACAGACCACTACGATCAGGTTGCCGCCGCACAGGCAACTGCGGGACAGTGGGTGGAGATGAAGGGCAACTACACCGTTCCCTCCGGTGCCACCGGCATGATCCTCTATGTGGAGATGCCGGGTGCCAATACCGACCAGACCTATTATATTGACGACGTGGTCATCAAGGGCGAAAAGACAGAGATCCAGCTGGACGACAAGTTCGAATCCGACTTCGACAACAACTCCACCCAGAAGTGGAACGGCCGCGGCAGTGCCAAGGTAGAACTCTCCACCAAGTACGCCCACAGCGGCACAACCAGCCTGTATGTTTCCGGCAGAACCCAGCTGTGGAACGGTGCCACCCGCAGTGCGTCTGACATCATGGAAGCCGGCGGCTACTACAAAGTCGGCACCTACGTGCTCTATGACGGCGACCAGTACTCCGACACCCAGAAATTTTCCATCAACCTGCAATACGACCTGAACGGCAAAGAAAACTACTACACCATTGCCACCGAAACTGCAAACAAGGGCGAATGGAAATACGTGGGCAGCGAATTCACCGTGCCGGAGGGTGCGACCAACTTCTATATCTATGTACAGACCGGCTACACCAGTGCCCCCAAGGAACAGGATCTCATGAACTTCTACATGGACGATGCAGTCGGCGAACACCTGCCGGATCCTGCCATTCAGGACGACATCGCTTCCCTGAAAGATGCCTATTCCGACTACTTTAAGATCGGCTGTGCCTGTGCCGGTTCGGAATTCGCACAGGGTGCCACCAAAGACCTCATCAAAAAGCACTACAACAGCCTGACACTGGGCAACGAACTGAAGCCGGACAGCGTGCTGGATCAGGCACTGTCCCAGAAGTACGTGGCAGAAACCGGCGATGACACCATGCCCCAGATCTCTCTGAACGAAGCAGACGAGATGCTGAAGTTTGCCGGCGAAAACAAGATTCCGGTACGCGGTCATGTGCTGGTATGGCACAGCCAGACACCGGACTGGTTCTTCAAGGAAAACTTCGATCCCAACGGGGCATGGGTTTCCAAGGACAAGATGACCAAGCGTCTGGAAAACTACATCAAGACCGTCATGGAAACGCTGAAAAAGGATTACCCCGATGTGGAATTCTACGCATGGGACGTGGTGAATGAAGCTGCTTCCGATGCCGGCACCATTCGCGATGCGGGTTCCAACAACGAGGTCGACGGACAGTCTGCATGGGTCAAGGTCTACGGCGACCAGTCCTATATCCCGCTGGCGTTCGAATTCGCCAAGAAGTACGCACCGGCAGGCTGCAAGCTGTTCTATAATGACTACAACGAGTACTCCCCCAACAAGCAGGCGTACATCATCAGCGACATTCTGAAACCGCTGGTGGAAAAGAACCTGATCGACGGCGTGGGCATGCAGTCTCACATCTCCATGAGTTATCCCACCATTGATCTGTACAAGTCCGCGATGCAGCAGTATGCAGACCTGGGACTGGAAGTACAGGTCACCGAGCTGGACGTTTCTGAAAAGTCCAACGAATACGCCAACCAGCTGGCACTGGCACAGCGGTATCAGGACGTGTTCAAGATGTACAAGGAAATGAAGGATTCCGGCGTGAACCTGTCCGCTGTTGTCCTCTGGGGCATCACCGACTCCACCAGCTGGATCGGCGGCTACCCCCTGCTCTTTGACAAGGACTATCAGGCAAAGCCGTCCTATTACGCCGTGATCGACACCGACTCCGAAGTAGAAAAGCTCCAGACCATGACGGCATACCGCTATGACGGCACAGATGCCGATCTGGAACGGGCATTGGAAATCGGTACGGCACAGTATCTCAGCACCAAAACCAGCAGTACCAACACTTATTTTAAGGCAGCTTGGTCTGACGAAAACATGGTCGTTCGCATCTACAATCCGGCAGTTTCAGCAGATGGCAAAAATTCCTATGTTGCAATTTACGGAAACCAAGTGGATTCTATGGGAGGCTTCCCGATTGCCAGCCAAACTATTACTTCCGACATGGAATATATTGACCTGAAATGGAAATCCAACAGTAATGCTGGTTGGGAACCGAAAAACGGCAGTACCGTGCACTTAGATGTATTCAACAATGATGCTGCATGGAATTGCATTGATCTGGCAAAAAGCTTTTTTGACATGATGAATGAAAGTGAACCGATTGGCGGCGGTGCATTGCCCACCTGCGGTATCGTCACCCTCGCAGAACAGCCCAAGTATGCCGAGGCAACCAAGACCGAAACACCTATTACCATTGACGGGGACATCGATGCCGCATGGGCAGATGCCAACACCATTGATGTCAACACCTACTCCATGGGCAGCGGTGCGACTGCCGTTTCCAAAATGCTCTGGGACGAGAACTATCTCTATGTGCTGACCGAAGTCACCGATCCCGTACTGAGCGTGGCAAGTGCCAACGCCTATGAGCAGGACACCGTGGAAGTATTCTTCGACGAGAACAACCATAAGACTTCCTCTTACGAAAGCGATGACATTCAGTGCCGTATCAACTACGAGAACGACAAGACCGTTACCGACGGACGTTCCACTGACGCATTCCTCTCCGGCACGAAAAAGACCGACAAGGGCTATATCGTCGAGGTGGCAATTCCGTACACTATCGGTTCGTTCCACGCTGACCAGATCGTAGGCTTTGACGTACAGGTCAACGATGACGGCACCGGCGACGGCAAGCGTACCAGCATGGCCAACTGGAACGACCTCACCGGTCAGGGCTACATCAACACCAGCGGTTTCGGTGTACTGAAACTGGTGGGTGACGGCACAGTTACCACAGACACCACTGTAACGACCACCACCACTGGTACAACTTCCACCACAACAGAAACTGTCACCTCTGCCACCACCTCCGACAGCAGCACAAACACTTCGGAAAGCGGTGAAAGCGGACTGACACTGTACGGCGATGTCAACATGGACAGCCGTGTAGACATTACCGATGCGGTTCTGCTGAACAAGGCAGTGGCAAACGTTGTCACACTGGGAAGCACCCAGAAGAAGAATGCGGACTGTGATGCCGACAGCGAGATCAGCGGCAATGATGCTGTCGTTCTGCTGAAGTTCCTGGTAGCCATTATCCACACCCTGCCCAGTGCAGAATAAGCGTACACTGACAAGCTAAGGAAACACTGAATAAAGCCCGCCTGACGGCTTTGTACGCAATCTGCTTGCAGATTTTCCGTCATATTGCCCAGAAATCCCTTGCCATACGAAAGTATGCCTGCGGAATTTCTAGGCAATCTGCCGAAAAATCTGACGACGCATCTTACGCACAAGCTTTATGCAGTGCTTCCTTTACAGCATACCTTTATTATAGCTGTTCGAAATAACGATGTCAATGCACAAATGATACAATTTTATGTACAAGGAATACAACAGATTCCATGGAAAACAGAACAAGGACCATGCTGTAAAAAATACAGCCCAGTCCTTGTTCTGTGGGATTATATGTAGGGCATGTTTCTGCAAGGATGCCTGAAGATAAGCACACACGTTTTGCAGAATCCATGCCTTGTGAACAGCACTGCCGGAAAGAGGTAGGCAGCACTGCCGTTCAGGGGAGAGGATTGTCATTCTTCAAAGGTCTTGCCCCACTGGATATAGTCGATAAATCCGGCATTGCCGGCAGCCTTGGGGCGGAGGACAGCACCGCGGCTCTTAGAACGCTGCTGTACCTTGTCTGCAACAGAAGCTGCTACCAGTTCCATTGCCGGATCGTCCGCGTCCAGTTCCACGCAGAGTTCTGCCTTGCGGTCCAGTCCGCGGTTCCGGAAATAGACGAACAGGTTCGCTGTCACCATTGCCAGATTCAGCAGGTATACGACTAACACATAGGCGTTGTGTACGTTGACACCGATGATGAACTTGGCACAGATGCCTGCCACATAGCCGACGATCAGCAGGAGAATAAAGGGCAGGCTCATGCCTTTGGCACTGCGGCACTTGTAATTTTTCACCAGATTGATCGGCCATGAACAGCCGAAGCAGATCAGCATTGCCGTTTCCAGAATTCCACCCATGATGTTGTCCTCCATTTTTCTTGTGCGGTATTGCCCTTGATGTTTGTAGAATTGTGTCGTTGTGCGGACGAATGGTATTGTCATTCGCCTCACTTAGTATACCACAAGTGGAATTGGTACGTCCAATATTTATTTGGACTGAATCAATAATTTGAAACCTATGAATTCGGATTATCCCCAGTTTTCATAGAATGAAATATACAATCTGCACAAGTTGTGTACGTCGTATTTATGGAAATTGCCGTTATGTGAACGATACCACAGGAAGAAAAATCTGTCCGTCCTATAAATACAAGCGTATTTACCAAAAACACAAAATAAAACAAGGAAAATTTGTCGCATTTCCCTATTGATTTTTTGTCGAAAAACCAATATACTAATATAGTGACACTGTATAAGGCGAAGTATAAGGCGAATGCAGTGCAATCCGGCGGTTTTTGAGATTGACCGCAAATAAATGTAGATAAGGAGTTGAAAGGAGATCTTCGGGTTTTCTTTCAGAGTGAAACATATGGAAACGAAAGTAGTAAAGTTCGGCGGCAGCAGTCTGGCGGACGCAAAGCAGATTCAGAAGGCAGCAGCAATCATCAAGGCAGATCCGCAGCGGCGGTATGTGGTACCGTCTGCCCCCGGCAAGCGGTTCTCCAAGGACATCAAGGTGACCGATATGCTGTACACCTGCTATGATCTGGCAGAACAGGGACTGGATTTCTCCGATGCCCTGCAGGCAATTCGGGAACGGTATAACGATATTATCACCGGTCTGGGCATGACCTTTTCTCTGGACGATGAGTTCGAGGAAATCGCAGCAAACTTCAAGAAGCGTGCCGGCAAGGACTATGCCGCAAGCCGCGGCGAATACCTGAACGGGAAAGTCATTGCTGCATATTTGGGCTTCCCCTTTGTAGATGCTGCAGAAGTGATCTTTTTCCAGCCGGACGGCAGCCTGAACGATGAAAAGACTGAATCCGTTCTGCGGGAACGCCTCAGCACACTGGAACATGCTGTAGTTCCGGGCTTCTATGGCTGCGGAGCAGACGGCTATGTCAAGACGTTCTCCCGCGGCGGTTCTGACTTCACAGGTTCTGTAGTTGCAAAGGCTGCAAAGGTAGACCTCTACGAGAACTGGACAGACGTAAGCGGCTTCCTGGTAGCTGACCCCCGTATCGTCGAGAACCCCGAGGGAATCAGCGTTATCACATATTCCGAGCTGCGCGAGCTTTCCTACATGGGCGCAGGCGTGCTCCACGAGGACGCTATCTTCCCGGTGAGAAGCGCGAACATTCCGATCAATATCAAGAACACCAACGCTCCGCAGGACGCAGGCACCCTCATCGTGCCGACTTCCCACGCGCCCGCAAGCGAGCATGTCATCACCGGTATCGCCGGCAAGAAGAACTTCTCGGTAATCTCCATTGAGAAGGACAGAATGAACAGCAACAAGGGCTTCCTGCGCAAGCTGCTCCAGGTTCTCGAGAACCACGATATTTTCCCGGAGCATATGCCTACCGGTATTGATACGGTCAGCGTTGTTGTCAACTCCTCCGAGCTTGACGGTCAGCGCGAGAAGCTCACAGAGCGCCTTGTTGAGGTAGTAAAGCCCGATCACTTTGAGATAATCGACGGTCTGGCTCTTATCGCAGTCGTCGGACGCGGCATGAGATCCGTAAAGGGTACTGCTACCCGCGTATTTGCGGCTCTGTCTCATGCAAACATCAATATCAGAATGATCGACCAGGGCTCCAGCGAGCTTAACATCATCATCGGCATCAACGCCGGAGATTTTGATAAGGCTATCAAGGTCATCTATGATATGTTCATTCTGAGCGAGTAATATAAAATGCCGTGGGAAGGGGCGCCGTCCTGCGTCCTTCCTGCGGCTTTGTATGTAATTGTGCGGTTGGTGAGGTCTGAAAATGCAATGGCAGGCAGCTTTCAGCTATAGTTATTTTGAGGGGGATACGAGGAATGGATTATTCAGTTTATATGTCCGACGATGGAATGAAGAAGTGCAAACTCGGCGCTTACAAGACCCATATCATCAAGAATATCGAGAAGATAGGTCAGAAGAAGCTTGTCGTTATCGGCGGCGGCGAGGACTATGACGTGCTCATGCAGGCTCTCCAGCAGCTTCGCATGAAGAATGTCAAGGTTC
>OGPG01002477.1_pt1 | contig 10357 bp, 7 predicted proteins | sample 1552851 | NCBI WGS metagenome assembly OGPG01 (sample SAMEA2579909, study PRJEB22360) | human gut metagenome | biome: human gut; feature: human-associated habitat; material: faeces | place: Denmark | collected 2008/2010 | reverse complement strand
GGGGCTGGCGGTGGCGTCGGAGATGGTCATGCTTGCGAGCGCGCCATCGGCAAAACGGACGTTGACCACGGCGGAGTCCTCGGTCTCAAAACCGCGGGCGGCGCTGGACTGCATGCCCTGGACGGCAACGGGCTCGCCCAGCAGGTAGCGGAGCAGGTCGACGTCGTGCACCAGGTTGACCAGGATCGGGCCGGCGCCCTTCTTGCGGCGCCACTCGACGTCGAAGTACTCGTCATTCTTATAGATCATGTAGTGGAAGCTCGATACGGTGAGCTTGCCCAGCTCGCCGGACTCGATGATCTCCTTGGCCTTGTTGACGAAGGGGTTGTGGCGACGGTGCTGTCCCACGAGCACGGGCACACCGGCGGTCTCGGCCTCGGCGGCGAAGGCCTGGGCATCCTCGAGGTCGTTGGAGATCGGCTTTTCGACCAACGGCACGATGTTGCGCTTCACGGCCTCGCGAGCAACGCCCAGGTGAAGGTCGTTGGGGGTGGCGATGATGACGGCCTCGGGCTTGACCTCGTCCATCATCTGGGCGGGATCGGTGTAAAACGGCACGCCGGCGGCCTCGGCCGTAGCGCGGGCGCCCTCAAAGGCGTCGGCGATGGCGACGAGCTCGGCCTCGGGCTCCTCGGTGACAAAGCGGATGTGGTTGCGGCCCATGGCGCCGGCGCCGATAACGGCAATGCGGACGGGGTTGAGCTCAGACATTTCGACTCCTTAATACTGGTGACCGGTGGAATGCGACAAAGGGGCTGTCCCTTTGTCGCATCGGTAGAACTAGGCGGACTTCTTCTTGCTGTCGGAGACCATCATGTAGACGGTGAGCACGACGGCGATGGCGGCGATCACAATGGCGCCGTAGAAGGACTGCTGGTAGGCGGCGCTGCCGGCCTCGGCGTGATACAGCACGGCGGTGATGGGCTGGCTGATCCAGGTGGAAGCGGCATAGCCCAAAAACATGATGCCGTAGTTGACGCCGATGTTGCTGGTGCCAAAGGCGCCACCGGTGAGCGGCGGGTAAATGACGAGCAGGGCGCCAAAGCTAAAGCCGAGCAGGGCGAGCGCCACAAAGAACATGGCCTGCGTAAAGCTCATCGACATGATGACGAGGGCGACGATGGTGACGACAAGGCTGATGAGCAGCGACTTGTAGGCGCCGAGCTTGTCGATGATCTGGCCAAAGGACAGACGGCCAACCAGGTTGGCGCAGGTGTTGACGGAGACGACCACGCCGCCGAGGGCGACGGCCGCGGCGCTCGTGGGGTCGGTGAAGAGCTGGACGGAGGCAACCTTGCCGACGAGCAGGGTGCCCGCGGTGGCGGCAAAGGCGAAGGTGACGATGAGGACCCAGAAACGCGGGGTCTTGACCATCTCGCCCGGGGTGAGGTCGCCGAAGGTGCCGGCATGCGCGCCGCCCTTGGGGGCCTCGAAGCCCTCGGGCAGCCAACCGGCCTCGGGGGCCTTCAGGAACAGGGCGGAGGCGGCAATCGTCACAAAGAAGATGACGCCGAGCGCCTTAAGGGCGCCAAAGATGCCCAGGCTCGGGATGAGCAGCGAGGCGAGCACCGGGGACAGCACGGCGGGGCCGGCGGTCGAAGCGGCCAGGGTGATGCCGGAGGCGAGACCCTTCTTGTCGATGAACCACTTTTGGCCGGTGGTGAGCGCCGGGTTGTAGCCCAGGCCGTTGCCGATGGCGGCGACGAGCGAGAACCACAGGTAGAACTGCCACGGCTCGGTGACGGTGCCGGACATGAACCAGCCCAGGCCGTAGCACACGGCGGCGGCGATAACGACGTTGCGCGGGCCGATCTTATCGGAGATGCGGCCGGCGAAGATGCCCGTCACGGCCATGATGGTCTGAAAGACCGGGAAGGCCCAGGTAAGAGCGCTGGACCATTCGGGGTAGACGGCGAGCAGGTTCTTGCTCACGACGGAATACAGCGCGATGGAGCTGATGAAGAACATGGTGACGCACGCGGCGGAAAGCACGACGGCGCGACCCTTGTTGGAGCTGGTGGAAGCCATTGGACTCTTTCTAATCGATACGGGGGAGGAGCGGGCGTGTCCGCGGGGCCTCCCTGTCAGGTTGGTTTACTGGTCAGTCGGCTTGGCGACGCCGGACTCATCGGACCAAAGCTCGACACCCTTGTTCTTGAGGTAGTTGTCGGCATAGGCGCGACGGCCGCCGGGCTTGGCGGTGAGGTCGCCCATCATGTTGGAGAAGCCGCCGTCGACCTTGATGGCGTCGCCGGTGGTAAAGTCCGAGCGCTTGGACGCCAGGAACATGACGGCGTTGGCGATATCGCTGACCTCGCCGATGCGGCGCGTGGCGATCAGGCGGCTGCGGCTCTTCTCGACCTCGGGGTCGGCGTAGAAGTTGGCCGACATCGGGGTCTTAACGAAGCAGGGCTCGACGCAGTTGGAGCGCACGCCGTAGGGACCCCATTCGGCAGCGAGCATCTTGGACATCATGTTGACGCCCGCCTTGGTGGAGCTGTACACGCCCGAGAACGTCTCGGGGGAGTGGCTGGCAACGGTCGAGATGTGCACCAGGCGACCCTGGCCGGCCTTGATCATCTCGCGACCAAAGCGCTGCGAGGTGATGAAGTAGCCGGTGAGGTTGACGTTGAGCACCTGCTCCCAGTCGCTCAGCGGCAGGTCCTCCATGGCGGCGAAGCGCAGGATGCCGGCGGTGTTGACGAGAACGTCGACGCGGCCGAAGTCGGCGATGGTGGCATCGACGGCGGCCTGAACCTCGGCCTCGTCGGTGGCGTTCATCTTGTAACCCTCGGCGTGGATGCCAAACTCGGCGGCGAGGTCGGCGGCTGCGGCCTTGACCTTTTCCTCGTCCAGGTCGAGCAGGACGACGTTGGCGCCGTTGCGGGCGAACTCGCGGCAAATCTCGACGCCCATACCGCCGAGCGCGCCAGTCACGGCGCAGACATCGCCCTCGAGCTTAAGCCAGTTGCTCATAGGAACTTCCCTTCTTGTGCCTCCCGGTGGGTCGCTCCCATTAACCGACCCACGTGGTTTTCGCTGGTTATCGTATGCTTTGCATTTGCGCAGGTGAATTGCATATTTGTTAGAATGGTGTTAACCGTAGGTTTATAGCTCGCAAGACGATGTGTCCCTAATTGAGTGTGTGACCTGCCAAAACGACCCCCCTTGGCAGTTCACTGCCATGCGTCTGGAAACGGGAGATTGACGTGTACGATCGACGACTCGAGGCCATATCGGCCGCCGCGGAGCTGGGAAGCTTCTCGCGTGCGGCGGCAAAATTGCGCGTGTCGACTCCGGCGCTCGTCAAACAGGTGTCGGGTTTCGAGGCCGAGTTTGGCATCACGTTGTTCGAGCGCTCGCATTCGGGTGTTAAGGTGACGCCGGCGGGCGCTCTGCTGGTGGACGACGCGCGCTCGATCATGCGGCAGTCCGAGGACGCGCTGCGCCGCGCCCGACGCGCGGCGGGCGATGGCGGTGCTGTGCGTCTGGGTGTGTCGATGATGTGCCCGGGGCGCCAAACGCTGTCGATGTGGTCGGGCGTACACGAGCTGGAACCGTCGCTGCGATTTGAGATCGTGCCGGTAAGCGACCTCTATGACGAGCGCGAGACCGTCATGCGCAGCCTCGGTCGTGAGGTCGATGTGGTGCAGTCGAGTTTTTCGACCCCGCGCTGGGGTGACGCCTGCCAAAAGCTCCGCATTGTCAACGTGCCGTTTTATATCGACCTGCCGCGCACGAGCCCGCTGGCGCGCAAGAATCGCATTACGGTCGCCGACTTGGAGGGTATGCGTCTGCGCGTGCTCCGCCACGGCAACGACGCTATGGACAGCCTGCGTATCGATCTTTTGGCAGACGGCGGCGTGGACGTGATCGATGTGGATAGCTTCGACTTTGCGCTCTTTAACGAGGCGGAGGAAAAGGGTGACGCGGTGCTCACCTGCGGCGCATGGTCGGGGGTGCACCCGGCCTTTGTGGGCGTACCGTTCCTGTGCGGCCGCGAGGTGCCGGTCTTTTTGCACTATCCGCTCGAGCCGACCCTCCAAGTACAAAAATTCATCAACGCCATGGCACAACTTCTCAAATAGCCAAAAGAGTCCCGTCCCAAATTAGCTACCCTTTGCTACGGGTTTAGCGGTCCTCGCGTTGCGGCCCGGCTGCCTCGGCTGTCTTTACGCGGTTCTTGTCGATGTACATGTTTTTGTCGGCCTGGGAAAAGAGCTCGCGCATCGTAGGCGGTTCATCAAAATCACTGGAAAGCGCATAGCCCACCGCATAGCTGATAGGCATGTCGGGATGAGTCTCGGAATACTCGTTCACGTTCGCGCGAACCCGAGCGAGACAGGACTCCACGGCAGCTCGATCGGTATCTCGCAGCACCGCGATAAACTCATCGCCGCCGTCGCGGCCCACAAAGCAGGTCTCCGACGCCACGCGCCCCAGCTGCTGGGCAAAAGAACGGATGTATTCGTCGCCCTTCTCGTGGCCGAAGCTGTTATTGACCGTATGCAGATTGTTAAGGTCGAAGACGCACACCGCAACGGGCGCCTCCGCGGAGACAGGCTGCTCCTGCCCCAAGATTTCCTCGCACTTGTTCTTATTGGGCAGTCCTGTGGCTTCGTCGAGATAGACTTTGCTCTGCAGTTCGCGATTGAGCGCGGCAGTTCGCACCGCGCGAACAAGTTCGACCGCAAAGGTCGCCACCAAGCCCACGATGTCGATGATCACCAAGCCCTCGAGATAGTTGAGCGCCGATGCCTTCTCCTGAGAGTAGTCCTCTGCGAGTCGCGTAGCATCGTCGCAAATGCCAAAGAACTCCTCGCTCATGGAGATGATGTCGGTGTTCTCATAGCCGACTTCGCGCACGCGGGCAATCTCGGCGCAAAGCTCATCAAAATAGTTTGCAAGCTCGGTCATCTTTGCCTGGTACTCATCGTCGTCGAGACGGACGAGATTGAGGTCGTCGCTTCCGTAGCGCAAGCCGTTAATGTATGAATCCACGGCCTTGAGCAGGTCGTCTTGTGACTGGCCTGCGTCCTCGAGCTTCACGATGCGCTGCGTGGTGCCGCGCACCAGACCGGCGTAGTTGACCACGCGCGCCGTGCCCTGGATATCGGAGACGAGCAGCATAACATTAATGAAGAAGAAGATGAGAACTGCCGTGAGCACCATCATGAGCAGGCGTACCGCCTGGCCGGCCTTCTTGGCGACAGAAGTATTCACAAGTTCACTCCCCTAAATGACAAAAGAACAGGTAGCACGCAGTGTGCTGAAATTCATGGGTGGTTAACTCTACCATATGGGCCAGCAGCCTCAAACTGAAGCAGACGCTCGTCCAAATTGGCGTGACGCTTGCCTTGTTGTTCTTGACCTGGCCGCGCTATCGGACATGCTTCTGGTCTTGGATCACCATGGGAAAGCTCATCCCGTTTTGTGCGTCTAGAGTGGGATGCGCCTTCCCAAAGGTGCCGTTAGGGGAAATCACATCCCGGTTTACCCCCTTGAAATGGGATGCCGTTTCCCGGAGGGGGTCCAGCGGGAAACGGCATCCCATTTTGGGCCCGAAAAGTGGGATACGGTTTCCGGCCGGCATGAAAAAGCCTCCGCAGCTCGTGTGGCTGCGGAGGCTTTATTCGTTGCGGCGCATTGTGTTTGGGTCGTTGAGATGAGTCGATTTGCCCCGAAAGAGGAGGGCATTGACTTAGGGTCATGCCCGACGAATGAGCGGCAAATCGGCCATCTCGGCGAGCCGAACTACTCCAGCTCAAACGCTCCGGTATAGAGCTGATAGTAGTATCCGCGCTTGGCGATCAGCTCGTCGTGGTTACCGCGCTCGATGATGCGGCCGTGGTCCAGACAGATGATCGCGTCGGAGTTACGCACGGTGGACAGGCGGTGCGCGATGACAAACGTCGTGCGGCCCTCCATGAGCTTGTCCATGCCGGCCTGCACGATGGCTTCGGTGCGGGTGTCGATGGAGCTCGTGGCCTCGTCCAGAATCATTGCCGGCGGATCGGCGACGGCGGCGCGTGCGATCGAGATCAGCTGGCGCTGGCCCTGCGACAGCTGTGCGCCGTTGCCGGTGAGCATGGTGTCGTAGCCGTCGGGCAGGCGAGTGATAAAGTCGTCCGCGCCCGCGAGCTTGGCCGCCGCGATGCACTCCTCGTCGGTGGCGTCCAGGTTGCCGTAGCGGATGTTATCCATCACGGTGCCGGTGAACAGGTTCACATCCTGCAGCACCACGCCCAGCGAGCGGCGCAGATCGGCCTTACGGATCTTGTTGACGTTGATGCCGTCGTAGCGGATCTTGCCGTCGGCGATGTCGTAGAAGCGGTTGATGAGGTTGGTGATGGTCGTCTTACCGGCACCGGTGGCGCCAACAAACGCGACCTTCTGGCCCGGCTTGGCAAACACGGACACGCCGTGCAACACCTCGTGGTCGGGCGTGTAGCCAAAGTCGACGTTGTCCATGACCAGGTCGCCGCGCAGCGGTACGTACTCGATCTCGCCGGTTGCGCGGTGCGGATGTTTCCACGCCCACATGCCGGTGTGGTGGTCGGCCTCCTCGAGCTGCCAGGTGTCGGGGTTCACCTGAGCGTTGACGAGCGTCACATAGCCTTCGTCGGCTTCGGGCTCCTCGTCGATGAGCTCAAAGATACGGTCGGCGCCGGCGAGGCCCATGACCACGGCGTTGATCTGCTGCGAGATCTGGCCAATCTGTCCGCAGAACTGCTTGGTCATGTTGAGGAACGGCACCACGACGGCGATGGACAGCGCCATGCCCGAGATGCTCAGGTTGGGCACGCCCAGCGCCAGGAAAATGCCGCCTGCCAGTGCGACCAGCACGTAGAGCAGGTTTCCCAGGTTCATAAGGATGGGCATGAGGATGTTGGCGTACATGTTGGCCTTCTGCGAGACCTCGAAGAGCTTTTCGTTGCGCTCGTCAAAATCGGCCTCGGCGGCAGACTCGTGGCAGAATGCCTTGACGACCTTCTGGCCGTTCATGACTTCCTCGATATGGCCCTCGACAACGCCGAGCTCGGTCTGCTGCGCAATAAAGAAGCGCGCGGAGTTGGAGCCGAGCAGCTTGGTCATAAAGGTCATAAAGGCGACGCCTGCCACAATGACCAGGCACATCCAAACGCTGTAGTACAGCATGATAAAGAACACCGTGACGATGACGATGACCGTCATGAGCAGGTTGGGCAGCGACTGGCTGATCATCTGGCGCAGCGTGTCGATGTCGTTGGTGTAGTGGCTCATGATGTCGCCGCGCTGGTGCGTGTCGAAGTAGCGGATCGGCAGGTCCTGCATGCGGTTGAACATCTTCTCGCGCAGCTTCTCGAGCGAGCCCTGCGTGACGATGGCCATGGCGCGGTTCCAGAACAGCGAGGACAGGATGCCGACGCCGTAGATGCAGGCGAGGGTGGTCACGAGCTGTGCGATCTTGGGCTGTGCAGCTTCCCAATCGCCCGACTGCCACGATTCGCTAATAATCTGCAGGGCGCTCTGAAGGAAGGTCGCGCCGATGGAGTTGATGATGGCGCAGAGCACCACGCCGACGACGACGAGGGGCAAAAGCACGGGGTAGAAGCCAAAGAGCGTCTTGATGAGGCGCGACATGGTGCCACCCTTGCGGTTGAGCGCGCGCTCGGCGGTCGTTGCCTTACTCATGTGCCTCGCCTCCTTCCTGAGTCTGAGCTTGCGTTACGGATGCCTCGGTGTCGGCCTCGACGGCCCCTTCGCCCTCGGCGGACATCTTGTTCTGCGAGGTGAAGGTCTCGCGGTAGATCTCGCTCGTCTTGAGCAGCTCGTCGTGGTTACCGATCTGCGCGATACGGCCGCCCTCCATGACGATGATGCGGTCTGCGTCCTGCACGGAGCTAATGCGCTGGGCGATGATGAGCTTGGTCGTGTTGGGCAGATAGCTTGCCAGCCCTGCGCGAATCTTGGCGTCGGTCTTGGTGTCGACGGCGCTGGTGGAGTCGTCCAGGATCAAGATCTTGGGGCGACGCAGCAGGGCGCGCGCAATGCACAGGCGCTGCTTCTGACCGCCGGAAACATTGGAGCCGCCCTGTTCGATCCAGGTGTCATAGCCCTTGGGGAAGCCGTCGACAAACTCGTCGGCGCAGGCCAGATGTGCCGCCTCGCGGACCTCCTCGTCGGTGGCGTTCGGGTCGCCCCAGCGCAGATTCTCGGCGATGGTGCCGCTAAACAGCACGTTTTTCTGTAGCACCATGGCCACTTGGTGGCGCAAGGCGTCCAAGTCGTAGTCGCGCACGTCCACGCCGCCCACGCGCACGGTGCCCTCGGTGGCGTCGTACAGGCGGGCGATGAGGTTTACGAGCGTGGACTTGGCCGAGCCGGTGCCGCCGATGATGCCGATGGTCTCGCCGCTCTTAATGTGCAGGTCGATATCGTCGAGCGCCTGGCGCTTCGCATGCGCGGAATACTTAAAGCTCACGTGGTCAAAGTCGATGGAGCCATCGGCGACCTCGAGCACGGGCTCGGCGGGATCGGCGATCGTGGGCTCGGCGGCCAGCACCTCGGTGATGCGGTGCGCCGATTCGTCGGCCATGGTCACCATGACAAAGATCATCGATAGCTGCATCAGGCTCATGAGGATTTGGAAGCCATAGGTAAAGATCGAGGAGAGCTGGCCCACGTCGAACAGCGTGCCCTGGCTCGTGATGATGAGCTTGGAGCCCAGGTAGATGATGACGACAAACGCGCCGTTGACGCAGATGTTCATCATGGGGTTGTTAAAGGCAAGCAGCTTCTCGGCGCGGGTGAAGTCCATCTGGACGTCGCGTGCGGCGGTCGCGAACTTCTCCTTCTCAAAGTCTTCGCGCACGTAGCTCTTGACCACGCGCATGCCGGTGACGTTTTCCTCGACGGACTCGTTAAGGGCGTCGTACTTGTGGAACACGCGCGAGAAGATGGGACGCACCTTAAAGATGATAAAGAACAGCCCAAAGCCCAGCAGCGGAATGATGACCAGGTAGACCATGGCGACGCTGCCGCCCATGATAAATGCCATGGTAAAGGCGAAGATCAATACCAGCGGCGCGCGCACGGCGATACGGATGATCATCATAAAGGCCTGCTGCACGTTGTTGATATCGGTGGTCAGGCGCGTGACGAGCGAGGAGCTCGAGAACTCATCGATGTTGGCAAAGCTGAACGTCTGGATCTTGTAGAACAGGTCGTGACGCAGGTTCTTAGCGAAGCCGCAACTCGCATGGCTGCAGGTGACGCCGGCAGCGGCGCCAAAAGCAAGCGACGTCAGCGCGATGAGCACCAAAAAGCCCGCGGTGGGAAGCATCTCGGCTACGGTGGTGCCATCTTTGATGGCGTCGATCAGGTTGGCGGTGATAAATGGAATCAGCATCTCGCAGAGCACCTCGCCAAGCACGAGCAACGGCGTGGCAACGGTGACTTTTATATAGTCGCGGATGCTGCCCATGAGGGTTTTAATCATCCAGTTCCTCCCAGGTTACACGGATTTTCTCGAGCATTTCGGCGAGCTGCTCGCGCTCGTCGTGGGTGAGGGCACCAAAGGCCTGCTCTCTAAAGCGAATGCGGGCTGCCTGGTCGATGCGGGCGTTTTCCCGGCCGGTTTCGGTCAGGCGAATGGTGAGCTGCCGTCGATCCTTGGGGTTACGGCTGCGCTCGATGAGGCCGTTGAGCTCGAGTTTGGACAGGATCTCGGAAAGCGACCCCGGCTTGAGGTCAAAGTGCATGCCGAGTTCCTGCTGCGACATCTCGCCGCCGGGTTGCTTGGCCAGCAGGCAGATGATGGGCGCCTTGCCGGACACGCCTCCGCCATGAAAATGCATGTAATGGCCGCAAAAGCCCAGGCCATTGAGGATGCGCTTGGCAAGCTTGTCTTCTGAGCTAACCGCTTCGGGTGCATCCGCCGGCTGTGACGGGTCGCCGCCGGGCTCGTGTGAACAAAGGTTAAGAGGTTCATCGCACATGAATTAGTGTTGCTCCTTTCTTTAGTTAGGTAGTGGAATTGTTTTGTGCCTAACCAATCTAGGAGCATGAGAAATGAATGTCAAGGTACCAAACTAGTGGTTACGCGGTTTTACCAAACCGCGTAACGGCTCGACGCTGCAAACCCGCCAGAGCGGCAATCTGCCTTTCAACTTCGGCGGCATGACCAGAAGGTCAATGCCGCCTCGTTTCAAGGCACCTTGCTCACTCTGGCGGGTTTTCGCTGACTTCGCCAAAACATCGGCGTTGCCCGACCAGTCGTTTTGGCACTTAGGGACGTTCCTTATGTGCCGGCACTTGGGGACACTCCTTGGGCTAATTGCCGGGATAGTCGTTGGGGACGTTCTTGTTTGGCTAG
>OGPG01002470.1_pt1 | contig 10405 bp, 9 predicted proteins | sample 1552851 | NCBI WGS metagenome assembly OGPG01 (sample SAMEA2579909, study PRJEB22360) | human gut metagenome | biome: human gut; feature: human-associated habitat; material: faeces | place: Denmark | collected 2008/2010 | reverse complement strand
AGTATTGATTATACCTATGACGGGGATGCATACTTTCCTGATTTGGAAGAGGAAGAGGGATGGTATCTGGCGGAAGAGGGGGACGAACAGACCTATTTTGACCTCTGTTATACCTTCCGGAGGTTCCGGAGAAAAAAGTAATAAAAAAATTGTTCAACACGCTGAAAAAAAGAAAATAATTTTTGAAAAAATTTAAAAACCGGTTGTAACATGAAGCAGAAAATGTTAATATAAAGCTTGTGCGAGGGTAAATTCTCACAAGCTTCTTAAAAAACAGGAGAACGGGGGAATATATAGTGAAACAGGATGGAACATTATTTACACTTGAAAATGATGAGCTTCTAGTTACTGTTGCCCGCCGCGGTGCAGAACTTACCAGGATTTATGACAAGAAAGCGGACCGCGAAGTGCTTTGGTGCGCTGAACCGTCTGTGTGGAACAGACACGCCCCTGTGCTTTTTCCGTTTGTGGGAAAATGTTATGAGGGAGCGTATGTCCATGATGGGAAAGAATACGGCATGACGCCCCACGGCTTTGCAAGGGATATGGATTTTGAACCTCTTCTCTGTGATATGGACGAATGCTGGTTCCGTTTGAAGGACACGCCGGAGACATATGAAAAGTATCCGTTCCATTTCGAGGTGGAGATTGGTCACAGGCTGGAAGGCAGAACCATCGAGGTTATGTGGAAGGTTGCCAATACGGATTCAGGCGAGATGCTGTTTATGATGGGCGGACATCCTGCTTTTCAGGTGCCGGAAGGGAAAAACATATACGATTTCACCTTTGAGTTTAACCGGAGAGGGTGCAGGGAGGGACAGTTTACGGATTGTCTCCATTATCTTGCGCCTAATGCGAACGGCTATGAGAAGGAAGAACTTCAGGGAAATTTGAAGCTGTCAGAGGGCCGGGTGCCGCTGACAAAAGGATTTTTCGATACAGCTCTTACATATATGTTTGATGAAGCACAGGTCAGCAGCGTGAGCCTGATGGTGGATGGAAGCCCCTATGTGACGTTGGAATGCAGCGATTTCCCATATTTGGGAATATGGACAATGGAGGCCACCCATCCCTTTGTATGTCTGGAACCATGGTACGGTATCTGCGCATCAGATGGATATAAGGGGGAATTGAAGGACAGAAGGGGAATCATATCGTTGCCCGGATGGGAAAACTGGCAGAAGAGCTACCAGATCCGGGTGGAATAACAATGAATGTCACGTCCGGATGCGCGGCGAAATCCAGCTGAGGACGCGAGTATATATTACTAGGAGGAGAACCATGTATAAGATTGTAAAATCAGAATGCCTGGCAGATAAGATATATCTGATGGACGTGGAAGCACCGCGTATAGCCAGGGCCTGTCAACCAGGCGAATTTGTAATTGTCAAGATGGACGAAGTAGGAGAGAGAATCCCGTTAACCATCTGTGACTACGACCGTGAGAAGGGCCTGGTAACCATCGTGTTCCAGATTGTGGGAGCATCCACAGAGCGTATGGCCGGACTGAAGGCCGGAGACAGCTTCGCAGATTTCGTAGGTCCCCTGGGACAGCCTTCCGAATTCGTGAAGGATGACCTGGAGGAAGTAAAGAAGAGACGTTATCTCTTTGTAGCCGGCGGCGTGGGAAGCGCGCCTGTTTACCCACAGGTAAAATGGCTGAAAGAACATGGTATTACTGCAGATGTAATTCTTGGTTCCAAGACCAAAGATATGGTAATTCTTGAAAAAGAACTTGCAGCAGTTTCCAACCTTTATGTTACAACAGATGACGGATCTTACGGACGTTCCGGTATGGTTACAAAGACTCTGGAAGATCTCGTTACAAACGAAGGCAAACAGTACGATGTCTGTGTTGCAATTGGACCGATGATCATGATGAAATTCGTCTGTCTTCTTACTAAGAAGCTGGGCATCCATACAATCGTCAGCATGAACCCGATCATGGTTGACGGAACAGGTATGTGTGGAGCATGCCGTCTTCAGGTTGGCGATGAGATCAAATTTGCCTGTGTAGACGGACCGGAATTTGACGGACATCTTGTAGATTTCGATCAGGCTATGAAGAGAAGCCAGATGTACAAGACTGAAGAGGGTCGTGCATTACTGAAGCTTCAGGAAGGCGATACCCATCACGGTGGATGCGGACAGTGCGGAGGTGACAAGTAATGGCAGATGCAAAAATGTTAAAAAAAGTACCTGTAAGAGAACAGGATCCGAAGGTACGTGCAACAAACTTTGAAGAGGTTTGTCTTGGATATAATCAGGAAGAAGCAATGGAAGAAGCTCAGAGATGTCTGGGCTGCAAGAAACCGAAATGCGTAGAGGGATGTCCGGTATCTATCAATATCCCTGGATTCATCGAACATATCAAAGAAGGCAACATGGAAGAAGCTTACAAAGTAATCGGACTTTCTTCCGCACTTCCGGCTATCTGTGGTCGTGTATGTCCGCAGGAGTCCCAGTGTGAAGGACAGTGTATCCGTGGTAAGAAGGGTGAAGCTGTTTCCATCGGTAAACTGGAAAGATTTGTTGCTGATTACGCTCTGGAGCATGACATCAAACCAGCTGGAGCAGAAGTTAAGAATGGACACAAAGTTGCAGTTATCGGTTCCGGTCCGTCCGGACTTACCTGTGCAGGTGATCTTGCAAAAGCGGGTTACGATGTAACTGTATTCGAAGCACTTCATGAGCTCGGTGGCGTTCTTGTTTATGGTATTCCGGAATTCCGTCTTCCAAAACAGAAAGTCGTTAAGAAAGAAATCGAAAAAGTTAAAGAACTTGGCGTTAAATTTGAAACAAACGTTGTCATCGGTAAATCCACAACTATCGATCAGCTGATCGAGGATGAAGGATTTGAAGCTGTATTTATCGGTTCCGGTGCAGGTCTTCCGATGTTTATGGGAATCCCGGGTGAGAACGCAAGCGGCGTATTCTCTGCAAACGAATACCTGACAAGAAGCAACCTGATGAAAGCTTTCGATGATTCTTATGATACACCGATCGCAGCAGGCAGGAAAGTTGCCGTTGTCGGTGGTGGTAACGTAGCTATGGATGCAGCAAGAACAGCTCTGAGACTTGGTGCAGAAGTACATATCGTTTACAGAAGAAGTGAAGCAGAGCTTCCGGCACGAGCTGAAGAAGTTCATCACGCAAAAGAAGAAGGTATTATTTTTGATCTTCTTACAAATCCGAAAGAAATCCTTGTTGACGAAAACGGTCATGTAAATGGCATGAAAGTTGTCAAGATGGAACTGGGCGAGCCGGATGCATCCGGAAGAAGACGTCCTGTTGAGATTCCGGGATCTGAGTATGACATGGATGTAGATACTGTTATCATGTCTCTTGGTACTTCTCCGAACCCGCTGATTTCTTCCACTACAAAAGGTCTTGAGATCAACAAGAGAAGATGTATCGTTGCCGAAGAAGAAACAGGTAAGACATCCAAAGACGGTGTTTATGCCGGTGGTGATGCCGTTACAGGTGCAGCTACTGTTATCCTTGCTATGGGTGCAGGTAAAGCTGGTGCAAAAGGTATCGACGAATATCTGAAAAACAAATAATAAGCAATGCTTATGCGAAGGAGCCTTTGGCCGCTGATGGGATGCGGTCAAAAGGCTTTTTTTTTTCTCGAAAATGTGTTATACTGACCACTGGTAATGTGCCTTTTTATCGAAAAGGACAGGCAAATCATAAGAGAAGGAAAAAATTATGACGGTTTTATACATCATTTTACTCGCCATTGTACAGGGAATTACAGAGTTTTTGCCGGTCAGCAGTTTCGGGCATCTCTGTTTTGTGCAGAATCTTCTTGGTATGGAGCACGGACCGGGTGTCCTGCTCGAGACCATGCTGCATCTGGGAACACTGGCAGCAATTTTTATGACATTTCAGAAGGATATCCGACATCTTGCGTTCGAAGCGCTGGATATGTTTATGGATCTGATCGGAAATGCAAATCTGTACATACACAACAAAAGGACAGGAGAGCAGCTTCACTACACACGCATTATCAGTAATATATATCGGAAATTTGTAGTTCTGCTCCTTGTATCTATGATTCCTACGGCATTCCTGGGTTACACTGCAAGACGGCTGGTTTCGGTGTCCGCCACGTCCGTATTGATTCCGGGGGCCGGAATTATGGTGACAGGTATTCTTTTGCTGGTTATTGATCTGAGTCGCGTTGGTGGCACGAAAGCAGCGAAAGATGCACATTTTTCTGATGCGATGTGGATCGGTATCTGTCAGGGTCTTTCGGTGTTTCCGGGATTATCCAGAAGCGGACTTACGATCAGTGCAGGTTTAATGAGCGGATTTTCACGTACATTTGCGGTTAAATATTCTTACATATTATCAATTCCGGCAATCGTCGGTGCCATGCTTATGGAACTTGGACAGTTTGGTTCTGCGGACATGACGATAGGGCTTGGATTTGCTTATGTATTTGGGATGATCATTGCAGCAGTGGTCGGTATGCTTACGATTCGTACCTGTCTGCGTCTGGTGCATAAGGGGAAATTCCGCTACTTTGCTTATTATTGTTTCCTTGCAGGATTTATTGCCCTGATCACGAATTCTGCATTATAAAGCTTGAAATTTTAGGAGGGGTGCCAGAGTGGCAGCAACAAAGAAACAGACCAACCGAAAAGGGACCGGCAGGTCTTCTTCCGGACGTAAAAATACAAAAAAGAAAACGACAGCAAAACAGAGTGTGACCAGTGGATTTCAGACAGAGATCATTCTGCTTATCATTCTGGCTGCTTCGATCATTTTGATTTTCAGTAACCTCGGAATGGGAGGTACTGTCGGTGCAACGATCAGCGCGGCATTTTTTGGTGTGATGGGTATCCTTGCGTATCTGTTTCCGATTCTGATCTTCGGATGTGCGGTATTTCTGGTTTCGAACCGCAGGAATCCACTGGCATACAAAAAGGCGCTTGCGGCACTGCTGTTTTGTATCTTTCTGTGTGGACTGATCCAGCTTCTGATGGAAGGATATATGCCAAGTATGACACTGGCTGATTATTACTCCGTAAGTTCTGTTTATCATACAGGTGGCGGTGTGATCGGCGGAGCAATCTGTATTTCGACTACTTCTGCATTTGGAGTGGCAGGTGGTTATGTGATCATTGTTCTGGTATTGTTGATTTCTCTGATTCTTGTAACACAGAAATCTTTCTTCGGATTTGTGTTCCGTGTGTGGGATGCTGTCTGTGCACTTGCACGTGACGGTCGTGATATGTATATGGAGGGACAGCCGGAACGTGATTTAAGAAAAGAACTCCGTGTGCAGGAGCGTCGTCAGCGAAGAGAAGAGCGTCAGGCACAGCGTATCCGTGAACTGGAGGAAGCTCTGGCAGAAGATGCGGCCGCAGAAGATGAAAATGCTGTGGCAAAGGCAGAAAAAGACACAGCAGATAAAGCAACAGATACAGAAGCAAATACAAAAGAAAAAGAGACTGTTAAAGACACAAAGGCGGCCAATAAGGGAACTCTGAGAAAGAAACGCACCGGATTCCTCGAAGGTACGAAGCTGACACCTCGTGAGAATGCGGCAGAGGATGCGGGTGCACCTGTGCCATTACAGGAAGCAGATTTTGAAATTCACCGTGCAGAGCCGGTGTATGAAGAATCTGTATATGAAGAATCGGAGGTGCAGGAAGAGCAGAGCATTGAAGTAGAAGAGCAGGTGCCTTATGCGGACCCACAGCCTTCTTATACAGAGGAGCAGTCTTATACAGAAGAGCAGTCTCCTTATGCAGAAGATCAGCCCTCTGCTGATACAGAATCACCATTATCTTATGAAAAACCACAGAATAATTATGTGACGGAGCAACACCGTGATTATGGCGCACCGCAGGAAATTTATCCTGAGGCAGAGCCGGAGCCGGATCATGCTCCACAGCCGGCAACCGCTGTGGAAAAAGCCACTTCACAGCCTGCGAAGAATCCAAAATCTTCTCCGAAGGAGATTGAGAGCGGAATCCAGAATATCCAGAAAGAAATCACGCAGAAAAATGAAGAGGTCAAAAAGGAATATCATTATCCGCCGCTGAAGCTTCTGAAACGTGGTGACGGCAAATCACAGGGAGATTCTGACGAACATCTTCGCAAAACGGCGAAGAAATTACAGGATACGCTGCATAATTTCGGTGTCAATGTCACAGTGACGAATGTAAGCTGTGGTCCGACGGTTACCCGTTATGAACTTCAGCCGGAGCTGGGTGTAAAGGTAAGTAAAATTGTAAACCTTGCAGACGACATCAAGCTGAACCTTGCGACACCGGATATTCGAATCGAAGCACCGATACCGGGCAAGGCAGCGGTCGGCATCGAAGTACCGAATAAAGAAAATCATGCGGTCATGCTGCGGGAACTGCTGCAGTCACAGGAATTCCAGACTGCGAAGTCAAAACTGGCATTTGCCGTCGGCAAAGATATTGCAGGTAAACCGGTCGTAACAGATATCGCGAAGATGCCACATCTTCTGATTGCGGGAGCAACCGGTTCCGGTAAATCTGTATGTATCAACACGCTGATTGTCAGCATTTTGTATAAGGCGGCACCGGAAGATGTCAAACTTATCATGATCGACCCGAAAGTAGTAGAACTGAGTGTATACAACGGAATTCCACATCTGTTGATTCCGGTAGTGACTGACCCGAAAAAGGCTGCCGGTGCACTGAACTGGGCTGTTACAGAGATGATGGGCCGTTACAATACTTTTGCGGAGTTTGGTGTCCGCAACTTGCAGGAATACAATCGAAAGGTTGATGGAATGCGTATTCCGGAAGGGGAAGAACGACCGGAACGAATGCCGCAGATCGTGATCGTGGTAGACGAGCTTGCTGACCTTATGATGGTTGCACCGGGCGAAGTTGAGGATGCAATCTGCCGTCTGGCACAGCTTGCACGTGCTGCCGGTATTCATCTGATCATTGCAACACAGCGTCCGTCTGTAAACGTTATTACCGGTCTGATCAAGGCAAATATGCCATCTCGAATCGCTTTCTCTGTTTCTTCGGGTGTAGACTCCAGAACCATTCTGGATATGAATGGTGCCGAGAAACTTCTGGGCAAAGGCGATATGTTGTTTTATCCGCAGGGATATCAAAAACCGGCACGACTGCAGGGCGCGTTTGTATCGGATGAGGAAGTCAGCGCAATTGTTGACTTTCTTGCAGACAAGAATCCGGGAACACAGTACAATACACAGATCGAACAGCAGGTAAATACGGTCAGTATGTCTGCAGGAGGCGCCTCTTCCGGGGATGAGAGAGATATTTATTTCGTGGATGCCGGTAAATTTATCATTGAGAAAGAAAAGGCATCGATCGGTATGCTCCAGAGAATGTTCAAGATCGGATTCAACAGAGCTGCCAGGATTATGGACCAGTTGTGTGATGCTGGGGTTGTAGGTCCGGAAGAAGGGACAAAACCGCGTAAAGTACTGATGTCACAGGAACAGTTTGAAAATTACTTAGAGGAAAACGGCTGATGGAGATACGAATCGTAACAGTAGGAAAAATCAAAGAAAAATATCTGAATGACGGAATCGCAGAATATGCGAAACGTCTCAGCCGTTACTGTAAACTCACATTCTGTCAGGTGCCGGATGAAAAAACACCGGACAAAGCTTCGGATGCTCTGAACGAACAAATCAAAAATACAGAGGCGCAGCGTCTGATGAAACAGATCCGTGAGCAGGATTATGTGATCGCGCTTGCACTTGACGGTAAGATGCTGGATTCCGTAGAACTTTCGGAAAAAATCAGCCGTCTGGGTGTGGAGGGCAAAAGTTCGATTGCCTTTGTAATAGGTGGTTCACTTGGACTTGGAGAAGAAGTTTTACGCAGGGCAGATTATAAGCTCAGTTTTTCAAAAATGACTTTTCCGCATCAGCTCATGCAGATGATCCTTCTCGAGCAGATATATCGAAGCTATCGGATCATAAATCATGAGCCGTACCATAAGTGACGGCAGCATTGTAGAAACATTCCGGACAGTCCGGTTTGTAATAAAGGATTCCATAAAGGAGGATAAGTGATATGACAACAGAAAGAATAGAGAACATGGCGGGTGGTCAGGGACACGTACTGATCAAAAGACTTCTTAACGAAAAACAGTTAAACGGTAAATGCGGCCTGTATGCAGAAGTAACACTGGAGCCGGGATGTTCTCTGGGATACCATGAACATCACAACGAAAGCGAAACTTATTATATCCTTTCAGGAAAAGGCATCTACAGTGACAACGGCACACTGCGTATGGTAAAAGCCGGAGATGTGACCTTTACATCGGACGGTCAGGGACATGGAATGACAAATACCGGAGATGAAGACCTTGTTTTCATGGCACTGATCATTCTGGACTAATAAGCGAAACGGAGGAAGTACACATGGCTGAACTGGATACTGCAAAATTCGAAGAATTTATTTCCGCGTATCCGATATATGAATATCGTATTCTGGACACGTCTGATCTTTCTGTAGAAACAAGAGTACGTCAGATCTGCAAACAGGAATGTGAACGATATGGAAGTACATGGGCCTGTCCTCCGGCGGTCGGTACACTTGAGGAGTGCGAAAAAAAGATCCGCAGCTATGGAAAGGCTGTGTTTTTTTCCAGTGTTGCAGAGGTTTCAGATCTTATGAATATGCAGGAGATGCTTTCTACAAGAGATGCGCATGAAGATCTGACTACTGAAGTTGCCGGATTTCTGAGGGAACAGGGATTTGATACCTTTACTCTGTCAACCGAATCCTGCGATATCTGTGAAACCTGTGCTTACACACAGGGCGAACCGTGCAGATTTCCGGAGCGGATGCATCCCTGTCTGGAAAGCCATGGTGTTGTGGTAAGTGAGATTGTTGAGAAAGAACACATGGAATATAATCTTGGCGGAAATACCATTCTCTGGTTTTCCATGGTCCTGTACCGAACTGCATAAACATTACATAACGAAGACCTCTCCGGCATAAAGTAGTGATAAAGACCGGAGAGGTTCTTTTTATGAAAAAAGAAAAAGAGCGAAAGAACTGGCGCGAAAATCTGGTCACTTCACTGGAGGTTCCGGGTGATCTGGCTATGAAAGAAACGATCATTACGCTCACAGGACGGAATCATGCCGTAGTCTGCAATTACAAAAGCATTCTCCGGTATCAGCAGGAGGAGATCGTTGTGCTGGGATTTCATGGAAAGGTAGTCATCCGGGGGAAAAGACTTATGATTCCGAAATATACATCCGAGGAAATGCAGATAGAGGGAATGATTTCAGAAATTGTAATGGAATAATTGTAATAGAAAGTCAGGAGGCTGTTATGAGAGATCTGACCGGATTTCGAAAAGGCGCTGTCAGAATTCGGGTTCAGGGAGAACAGACGGAGCGTTTTCTGAACCTCTGCCGGGGAAGAAAAATCTGCATCCGAAATCTTTGCTGTCATCCTGATGGAGCTCTGACAGGGATTCTCGCTGTGAAAGATTTTTTTCTTCTTGGTCCGCTCTGTCGGAAGACAGGTGTCAGGATACATATTGTTGAAAAACATGGACTGCCCTTCTTTTTTTATCGAAGTAAAAAAAGAAAGGCATTTTTTCTTGGGATTTTGCTGTGCATTGGACTTCTTATATTTTTATCAGGACATATCTGGAATATTCGGATCGAGGGTAACAGACAATGTAGTACAGGCGAGATCCTGGAGTTTCTGGCCGATCAGGGTATTACACATGGGATTTCAAGAAAAAAGATAAACTGTAGTGAGATTGCCGCGGCAGTCCGGGAAAAATATCCGGAAATCACCTGGGTTTCTGCAAAACTGGAGGGAACCAGGCTGACCCTTGAAGTGCAGGAAGGGATTTTTACAGGAGATGATATGCCAAAGGAGCAGACTGCCAGCAGCCTGGCAGCAGAGAAGGACGGAACGATCGTAAAAATGGTCACCCGTGCAGGAGTCCCGCTGCTTTATCCGGGCGATACCTGCAAAAAAGGGGATATTCTGGTCTCTGGTGTGCTGGAACTGAAGAATGACAGTCAGGAAGTTTATCAATATCAATATGTAAAAGCAGATGCGGATGTCTATATCCAGTACAAACTGGCGTATTATCACGAAGTTCCGATGGAGTATCAGGAAGAAGTTTTTGCAGGAACAGAAAAAAAGGGCGGCTGTGTCCGGCTGGGAAACTGGATCTTTACTTTCGGGGGAAAGAAAGAAAACGGATGGCAACAATCTGTTGAATATCATCCCTGGCAGGTAACAGAGAACTTTTTTCTTCCTGCATCTTATGGGAAAATCGTCAGAAAAGAATATCGTAAAACCGCAAAAAAACGCACAGAAAAAGAGGCAAAGATCGTATCATGGGAGATTTTACAGGCTTATGAGAAAAAATTAATGGAAAAAGGGCTTCA
>OGPG01002466.1_pt1 | contig 10418 bp, 4 predicted proteins | sample 1552851 | NCBI WGS metagenome assembly OGPG01 (sample SAMEA2579909, study PRJEB22360) | human gut metagenome | biome: human gut; feature: human-associated habitat; material: faeces | place: Denmark | collected 2008/2010 | reverse complement strand
GACTCTGGCAGATACTCCTTTACATTGTCTTTGACATATTCATAAAATTCTTTTCTGTTCATCATACGCTTTTACCCCTTTCTGATCATGTGATGGTTCATTCTTTTTCTGCTGACCATCTGCTCAGCTTTCTTCTGATAAGCCATCATTCTCTTTAAAGTTTTCTCCTGGTTTTTTCGTGCTTCCTGTCTTTTTTCCATTGCTTTCATCATAGTTTTCTGTTCCTTTCTGTGATTTTTTTTGTATGAAAAAGGGAGCCTCACATAGAAGCTCCCAATCATAACCGTTGGTTTCCTTATTTGTTTTTCCTTTTTCTGCAGATATAAAGTCCTGCCATACCTCCTGTGGAGATTACCAGAAGCAGAATCGGCAGCCAAATATTCGTGCTGTCACCTGTTTTTGGTGCATTTGATACCTTTGTCTCTTCATGGGACTGTGGTGTATCCGGTGTGTTCGGTGTTTCTGGAACTTCCGGTTTCTCATTTGTCAGATTGAACGTAACTTCCACAACCGGTGTACTGTCATTCGCATAAGCAAATGTCACTTCATGCTTGGTCTGATCCAGTGTGTATCCATCCAGTGTTTTTGTTTCCACCAGATAATACTTGATTGCTGTATCATATTTGCCGTTCTTAAATGTGGCAATCTCATACAGCTTACTTTCTGCATGACCGGCAGCGTCTGTCTTTAAGGTTTCCAGAACCTTTCCTTTGCTGTCACGGAGTTCAAATTCTACCCCTTTCAGCGGTTCTCCTGATGATTTATCTGTCTTATTGAGAATCACTTTTCCCTTGGCAGTATCATCTTTCATAGCCACTTTCTGGATTTCTCCGGTGTCTTTCACCTCAAACGTCACATCGGCTGTCAGAAGATATCCTTTCGGTGCCTGCTCTTCACGTAAGGTATATTTACCGATTGGCAGTTTTTCGATATAGTGTGCTTCCTCTGTGGAAATCCAGCTCTCTACTACCTGATCGTCTTTGTCAAGAACCGTCAGTTTTGCACCTGGAATCTCAGTTTCTCCTGTGATATCCGTCTTACTGATCTCTACTTTTGTCACATCATCTTTCATCTCATGCTTCTGAACCTCTGCTGTATTCTCTACTGTGAAAGTAATACTTTCTGCAGTGACATATCCATCTGCCGGTTTTGTCTCTGTCATGGTGTATTCCTTACCAACAACCAGTTCTTTGATCACATGGGATTCTTCCGTAGAAGTCCATTCATCTACTGTATTGCCATCTGAATCCGTCACCTTCAGGTGTGCACCTGGAAGTTCTTTACCTGTTGTCAGGTCTGTTTTGGTCAGCTCCACTGTGGTTGGCTGATTTTCAAAAGTAAAGTCGTAGCTTACTTCTGCCTGGTCTTCTCCGGCATATTCAAAGGTAAATTCCTGTACTTCTTCTGTTGTAACAAATCCGTCCGGTGCAAAGATCTCTTTCACATAGTATTTTCCGTCTACCGGAAGATCTGCCGTAAAAGTAATCTGTCCTTTTTCATCCGTTACTCGCTGCTCGATCAGACTGTCTTTCTTAAGGAGTACCTCGCCCTTTGCATTTTTGATATCATCACTGGTATAAAGACCGAAGACACCACCTGCAAGGACACGTTCTGTATCTTTTTCTTTCTTCAGAACCGTAACCTTTACTTTCTGACGGGCATTCTGCCATTTCTCATCATAAGTGATGACTGGTGTGTCCTGATCACGGTAGGAAAGGTCAACATATCTTGGCTCTCCATCCAGCACATAACCATGGGCTGTTTTTACTTCCTTCACATAGTATTTTCCTGCCGGAAGATCTCCCATCTGTGCAATACCATTGGAATCTGTGGTAATGGTTCCCACTTTTTCATCTGCTTTGAAATAATCTTCACTGATACCATCTGCCGCTTTGATATCTTCCGCAGCAAATACATCGAACGTCACATCTGAAAGGCTTCCGGTTACATACTCAAAAAGATGCTCCACGGTACCTTTTACATTGTCCAGAAGTGTCACCTTATCCAAAAACTCTCCATTTTTGTTGATGATCAGAAGTCCTGTCGGAACTTCATCTTTCATCTCTACTTTCTGAATCTCGGCGGTATCTTCCAGTGTGAACTTCACATCCGTTGCTTTCAGATATCCATAAGGTGCCATTTCCTCACGAAGAGTGTATTCCTCTCCAACTGTCAGTCGTTTGATCACATGTGGCTGATCTTTTACAGAAGTCCACTGCTCCACAACATTTCCTTCTTGATCAAGAACAATGAGTTTTGCCCCATCCAGTTCCACACCTGTTGTTACATCAGATTTTGTGATTTCAACTGTTGTCGGCTGGTTCTTTTTCACAGTTTTCAGTTTTACTGTCTTCACATCCTGTCCCTGGTAAGAAGCATCCAGATTCAGAACTTCATCAGAGGATACAAATCCCGCTGGTGCTTTTAACTCTTTCACATAATACTGTCCAAGTGGCAGATCCAGCGTACATGTTGCAAGACCATCGTTATCAGAAGTCATTTCCTGTAAGAGTGTGTCTGCTTTCACGATCACTTTTCCATCCGCCTTGATATCCGCTTTGTTATAGATACCAAAGACTGCTCCCGCCACGGTTGCACCATTTTCTGCATCCTGTTTTTCTACCTGGATTGCAACCTTCTGTCGGTCATCGCCAACAGTCACTTCCTGTTCGATCACAGGTGTATCCTGATCTGCATAGACAAATGCGACATCTGATCTGTCATGGTTCAGGACAAATCCTTCCGGTGCAGTCTTTTCTACTACATAGTAAGAACCAAGTGGCAGGTTATCAGCAACTGCTTTTCCGTCTTCTCCAGTCGTTACCGTTGTTACCAGTGCATCTTTTGCATAGATCAGCTGTCTGTTTCCGTTTTCATCTTTCTGATAATCCGGTGTATAGATATTTTCAGCTGCATAGACATGAAATGATGCACCCTTCAGGTATCTTTCTTCATAAACAAAATCCTTTTTGAATCCGGTCAGCATTTCACCTTTTTTATAGATCGTCAGCTTTCCTTTTACCGGATGGTTCTCGTAATCTACCGTAATAATGGCATCTCCGCTCTCAGAATCCATCTGGTATGCTGTGTTTGCATCAACTGCAATCTCTACATAGTTCTTGTTGATTGTGTACCCTTCCGGTGCATTGACTTCCTCAATCCGGTAATGTCCGATCTTCAGATTCTTCGGCATGATCAAATATCCCTGACTGTCCGTAAAATAGGACTTATGAGTAGTTGTCACAGGATACGTTGTTACCTGTTCCACATACTTTTTGTTGTCCAGGTCATATACCTTAAATTCTGTTCCTGCAATCAAGACGGATTTCTTTGTTTCATCGTCTTTTTTCACGATTTTCAGTTTTGCCTTAAACTCTTCATCCAGAAGCACACGCCAGATCTGCGGCTCATTTGGATGATGCTCTGTGATATTCACTTCAAAATCATCGACCGGCTTGTAATTGTGCGGTGTTGTAGTTTCACGCACGATATAGCTTCCAAATGGTAATGGAATACTGCAGGCATATCCTTTTTCATCTGTGAAAATCTCCGTTGCTCCATTTTCTCCACTCACTACTGGTTTGGCAGAATCAAAATCATAGCTTCCATCTGCTTTCTTTGTAAGGGAAGATTTCAGATAAACTGTAAATCCAGCTCCGGATAACAGATCTGCATCGGTCTTTCCATTGTTGGCTGCTTTAATGATCTGAAATGGCTGCTTGATGACCTGCTCACTGGAAGTGCACTCTCTTTTTACTTCTGCTGTCATATCTCCTTCATAACTGCACACAAGATCATGCTCTTCTGTATCTGCCAGGTATCCGGTCGGCGGTGTGATCTCTTTGATATAATATTTGCCAAGATATAAGCCTTTTACAGAAGCCTGTCCTTTGTCATCCGTTGTTAGAGAAGCTACCTGCTCTCCTGCTTTATAAACAGTTCCGGTTGCTCCATCTGGGTGCACGATATCTTCACGGGCGTATAATCCGTAGACTGCAACTTTCAGTGTTGCATCGCCCTGTGGCACCGTTTTTCCTGTCTCTTTATCCACTTTATAAAGATTAATCTTTGCTGTCACACGGTCATTGCTGAAGGTATGGGCAAATGATACGGTTGCTTCTTTATCATTGGTGTAAGAAAACTGGAACGTATACACATCTTCTATATTTCTTACATAGCCTTCCGGCGCCTGATCTTCTTTTACAGAATAGGAATATCCAATCGGAAGATCTGCTGTAAATTTTGCAGTTCCGTCTGCGCCAGTAGTTACTTTCTCAATCAACGTTCCTTTTTTCACAACAACGCTTCCGTCTGCATTTCTGATATCATCGGATGCATACAGAGCAAAAATACCGCCTTTCAGTGGTTTCCTGGTGTCTTTATCCTGTTTTACTACGGAAACATCTGCTTTCTGTCTCTCGTTGTTAAAAGTCACATCTGCAAATACGACTTCTTTATTCTGACCAGCATAAGTTAGAGTCACTGATTTTTCCTCACTGCCGTTATAGAAATTGTCCGGTGCTTTTGTTTCTTTTACCACGTAGGTTCCAAGATGCAGGTTTTTCAGTGTGACAGAACCATTCTCACCTGTTGTCAGGTTTTCTTTTACAAGGTCACCTTTGCTGTACACTTTTGTGCCATAAGCAGTTACGATATCTGCCCCGGCATACACGTTATACACTGCATTTTTCTGTCTGCGGTTTTCATACTGAAATACCGTTCCATTTTCACTGACATCTGCTCCGGTCAGAACCTGTCCTTCTTTGTAAATGGTAAGCTCTGCCAGCTGTTCCTTATTTTCCACGGTTACAGCTGAGGTCTTACTTGCTACCAGTTTTACATTTGTTGCCGTTGCATTTACTACATATCCCTGTGGTGCTGTGATCTCTTTCAGATAAACAGTATCCTGTGTCTTGATGATCGTAACAGAAGATTTTCCATTCTTATCTGTTGCCGGCATCTGAGTGATCAGCTTTGTACAAGCCTCATCGCTGTATACACCGAATACTGCACCTGCAAGATTGACATCCGCTGTATCGTCTTTCTTTACGATTTCGATCGTAGCCTGTTCAATCCAGGACACCTTTAGGCTTACATATTTTTCATCAGCGACACCTTCTCCAAACACAAATGCCAGATCCTGAACACTTGCATTCGTAGTCAATTTATATGCTGAATAATCTTTTGTAATACTTCCCTTCATCTTTGTAGAAAAAGAAGCACTTACATCTTTTGTCTGTGTCAGAGGAGCTGAGAGATAAAACGTGGTTCCTCCTCCAATTGTTACGCTTGCACCTGCCGCACTTACATTTCCAGTAGATACATTATGGAGCTTTACTCCCTTTGGTAAGTCCATTGTAATTTTCTGCTGGGAAGATGCGTTGAACTTGATGTTCTCCGTTCTCTGAACATTACCATCTACATAAGCTTTTACATTCGGTTTGGAAAATGACATCGCTACATCTGGTATTTCCGGCTTATTCACACAATAATTATAGAGTTCTTTTGCCAAAGCCTCTCCTGTAGCATTGGTTCCGTAAAATGCATCACTACTTCCGTTGGCATATGATGCAGCCATGTGAATAATGATGAATCTTTTTCCTTCTGAAAAATCCGTGTGTTTATTCGCAAAAAAGCTTTCATTTCCTGCGGCATCTGTACCGTAATAACACACTTTTGCTAACGCCTGATTGTCTCCAATCTTTGTGATTGTATAATTTCCAGATCCTGGTCCAGGTTTTGCTGGCTGTACACAATACGCAGTTGCTCTGACGCTTCCGTAGCTGATATAGTACGGCTCTGTCAGATAGGTTCCAAGATTATAATCTGCATATCTATACAGTGGTCCTTTTTCGATTGTTACCTGCTGTGTACTTCTTGCTGAATAAGCCGAAACTGCTTCAAATGTTGCAATCTCTCCTTCTTCCATAGCATCAAGATCCACACCTTCGTCTCCTGCCTGTTCCAAAACATCATGAAGCTCTAACCCTGATTCTTCATCATAGGTATCCTGGTTCTGTGCCTGCTCTACCAAATCATCAAATTCATCAGCGTCAATATCGGTAATCTCCGATTCTGCTTCTGAATCCTCCGCTTCTTCTGTCTGCTGTTCACTGCCAGCTGTTTCGGATTCAGTCACTGCTTCACTCCCTGCCGCCTCTGTCTGTACTTCTGTTTCTTTCTCACGCACAATCAGTTTTCGGCTGATCTGGTACTTCGGATGCTCCTGATTTACCGGTTCCACATAATAGACCGCTTTGTAAGTGTCCACATGATCTGTCGTAAAATCTTCATTCTTGTCATTCTTTGCTTCCTCAAATGTGACTTTAACCTTGTTATCATCCTTGATTTCCAGTCCTGTGTAGTCTGATTTCACATCAAATACACTGCCTGTTTCGATTTCATAATCTTTGGCAGTCACCACCTCATCTTCATCCAGAAGGTCTTTCACTTCCTCATAAAGTGGAGGTTTTTCCTCTGGCTGAATCTCCGCTGCATATGCCGTCATCGGAGACAACACTGTACTAAGCATTGTCATGCCTGCCAGCAAGCCAGATACTACTTTTCTAAAATTACCTTTTTTCTTCATGCTAAGGTCCTCTCTTTCATATATTTGTATTAAAACAGACAGTCCTTAGACTGCCTGCAATACACTACTTATCGTTGTGGGAAGATCAGATTGAACTGTACATTTCCCTCGCCGGGATCAACCATTTCCACAGTTGCTTCATACTGTCTCCCTGTTTTTCTGGATACCAGATCCTTATAATGGATTTTTCCTTTAGACAGGAACTTCTTTGCTGCCAGCTTATCCATCTTTTTTCCCTGGCTTGCAAGGAATTTATCATTCTTCCACAAGGTAAAAGCACAATTCCGGTCAGAACAGTAAAAGTTTACTTTTCCTTCTCGGACATCTGCTCCACAGCGGGGACATTTGCCAATGACTTCTCGTTTTGCCTTTCCCTGAAACTGATTTTTCTTCTCTTCTGAAATCCCCTGATACCTGGCAACCAGTTCCTGCATCAGCTCTGTAATCCCATTTAGGAATTCATCTGCTGTCTCTGTATTCTGGGCAATGTGATTCAATGCCATTTCCCACTCTGCGGTCATCTTCGGAGATTTAATCTCATCCGGCAGAACCGTAATCAGTACATTTCCATCATCTGTCGGCACCAGATTTTTCTTTTCCCTTTTCACAAAGCCAGACTGAATCAGTTTTTCAATGATTGCTGCCCTTGTTGCCGGAGTACCAAGTCCTTTCTTTTCTGTATCCTCGGTCAGCTCTTCATTCCCTGCACGTTCCATCGCAGAAAGCAGGGTATCTTCTGTGTACTGTTTCGGTGGCTGTGTAAAATGCTCCGATACAAGAGAATCACAAGGACCGTAATGCTTGCCATCCCAGATATCCAGCTCCGGCTCTTCTTTTTCACTCTTTACGCCAAAGAACTGTTTCAATTTATTTTCGATCGACTTGAATCCTTCCTGCTTTGTTTTCTTTGCTGAGAGATAAAACGTATGATAATTACAGGTAATCTGGCATTTATGGCTTTCATAAATATAAGGATCTGCGGTTGCTGTCAGTACCCTGGCACTGATCAGATACAAAATCTTGCAGTTTCGTTCTTTCAGTTTACCTATATCTGCCTTTGCTACTTCCACGGTCGGAATAATTGCATGGTGATCAGATACTTTCTTTGAATTTAATACCTTACTCACGTCCGGCTGATATTCCAGCCCTTCGGCATAGGGCATTTTCCCAAGCAACATCTGAATCAGAGTTTCTGTGCTTTCTCCCATCTCATCTGTCAGATACTGGCTGTCTGTTCTCGGATAAGTAACAAGCTTCTGCTCATACATCTCCTGCACGGCATCCAGCGTCTGCTGTGCGGTATAACCAAACATTCGATTGGCTTCCCTCTGTAAGGTTGTCAGATCATAGAGCTTCGGTGGACGGACTGTTTTCTCCTTCACATCGTCCTTCTCTACTTCGCACATACGCTCCATACAGTCCGCAGCCACTCTATCTGCATCTTCTTTTTTCTGAAAATGCTCTGTGACCGCATCCATATCGTCAAATTTGATATGAGCCATATAATATTTCTCTTTGGTAAATTCCTTGATCTTCTGATTTCGATCCACGATCATGGCAAGTGTTGGTGTCTGTACTCTTCCAACTTTCAGATTCTGGTTATACAGAACGGAAAAAAGACGGCTCGCATTGATTCCCCCCAGCCAGTCTGCCTTTGCCCTGCAAAGTGCTGACTGATAGAGACTGTCATAACACGAACCGTCTTTTAATGACGCAAATCCATCTTTAATTGCCTGTTCTTCCATAGAAGAGATCCAGAGCCGCTTCATCGGCTTTCTGCATCCTGCCTGCTCATACACCAAACGAAAGATTAACTCTCCTTCACGTCCTGCATCAGTTGCACAGATTACTTCATTCACTTCGGAATCTCTCATCAGTTTCTTTAAGATTCCGAACTGCTTCTTTGTGCCCTCCAAAATCTTGTGTTTCCAACATTCCGGCACAATCGGCAGATCTTCATATCTCCATTTTTTATATTTTTCATCGTATTCCGATGCATCACATAATCCAACCAGATGTCCTACGCACCAGGAAACGATATAACCGTTTCCCTCCACGTAGCCATCTTTTCTTGTTCTGGCTCCAATCACGGAAGCCAGTGCCATCGCAACCGATGGCTTTTCTGCAATCACTAACTTCATTTACTCCTGCTCCTCTTCTTCATCTTCCAGCACAGCATCATCAAAATCCTCGTCTCTCAGGATTTCTGGTTCTATACTTTCTTCCTGCTCATCTGCATCGTCTACTTCCCGCTTTTCAGATTCTGAATCTTCGGATTCATCTTCATCCTCTTCCATCTCATCCTCGTCATCATATTCATGCTTTGGTTTATAGACTTTGAAGTAATATCCTCCTGCCGCAGCTCCTACTGCAACCAGTGCAATCAGAAGATACGTTCCAAATGGACTTTTATCTTCTGGCATCTGGATTTCATCCTCTACCTTATCTTTCTCAGCTGTCTCAGTTGTTTCCGGCTTTTCTTCTTCAGCCTGTTTCTCTGGTTCTGCATAAACAGTATCTACTTCCGGAAGTGTCACGGAATCAGAAAGTGTGAAGTTCATCAGATCTTTCTCGCTGACTTCTGTAAGGAAATACACATTATCCTGAGATTTTGAATTGTCGATGATCAGATAAAAAATCTTACCACTCTTAGTTGAAATGGTATAAAACTCTTTTGTGCCTTCCGTAGCTGTTTTAGTAACAGAATCTGCTGTCTCGCCTTCTTTATTAAGCTGTTCCTCAATACCTGTTACTGTCCGATCATCCACGGTTCCTTTTGCATCTGTCGGCTCAGAAGCCTGTGCATCCTGCGGAAGTGGTGAAGTCGTTAATTTCTCAGTCCCCGTTGCATCTGCACTGGTCGTAGTTGCCATTGCACCATTACTGTCACTGGAAGTTTTCTGTTTCTCTGCCTGCTTCTTTGCCCATTCATAATAAGGATTCTGCAACACATACTTTTCAGAAGTATTTCCGGCACCGTCTGTTACCGTAATCTCAATCTGTTTTGTAGTAAAATCTTTCTGTGTCAGTTGCACTCTCAGCATTCCATCCTTCAGATCTGTATAAGTGGTGCCATTAACTGTTACTGCAGTAATCCCGGATACTGTATCATTCCCCTGAATCGTCAGCACACCATCTGTCAGGGAAGCAGAGAGTGTCGGCTTTTCCGTGTCATAACACTTAATAGAGCGATTCTGCTCATAGACCTTCCCCTCACCATCTGTCACACGTACATACACTGTCTGATTTCCAGTGATCGTGATACTTCCACTTCCGGTTACATCCTGCCAGCTTCCATCTTTTCCTGCTTTTGCTTCAATCTTTGCTATTGAGAAACCTTCCGGCATATGGCTGGCATCTACCGTAACAGCAATGGTTGTTTCTCCCTGTTTCCAGCCATCCGGTTTCTCAATCGTGATTGCAGGCGTGGTATTCTCAGCTGCATAAGCAGTCTGTGTCTGGAGCAAAGGTGTTGTCAGGCAAAGAAATGTCGTTGCTGCAAGCAAGCTCTTTTTTACCCTGCTTTTAGTAATTGTTCTCTTCTTCTGTTTCATTTTTTCCAGATTCATCATCGGCTTTTGTTTCCTCCTTCTGTATTTCTACCCTGCCGGGCAGTTCATTTTTCATTCTCTTTTTGAAAGCTTCCAATTCCGGAATACTCATATCCATTGCACGGATAATTCTTACAATTTCCAGATTTTCTGCTTCTGTTTTTGCAATCTCCGCAGCCTTGAACCGCTTTAAATCTGCTTCATATCTGGCTTTAGATGCTTCCATTTTTTCCTTGGCTTTCTCATAATCTGCCGTTGCTTTTTCAAGACTTTTCATC
>OGPG01002452.1_pt1 | contig 10488 bp, 7 predicted proteins | sample 1552851 | NCBI WGS metagenome assembly OGPG01 (sample SAMEA2579909, study PRJEB22360) | human gut metagenome | biome: human gut; feature: human-associated habitat; material: faeces | place: Denmark | collected 2008/2010 | reverse complement strand
ATCGGTCGCCGGATATGCCGCGAACGTCCCGATTTCGTGCTGATGAAGTACTGGACGCCCTTCATGGCACCCTGTTTCGGCACCATTGCCCGTTTCGCCCGCCGCAACGACCATACGAAGGTGCTCTGCCAGATCGACAACGTCGAACCCCACGAGCACCACCTGACCGACAAACCCTTCAACCGTTATTACCTGGGTGTCGTGGACGGGTTCGTCTACATGTCCGAGCAGGTGCACGGCGAACTGAAGGCATACAGCGATGCCCCGGCGCTGTTTTCCCCGCATCCGCTTTTCGAGAACTTCGGGGAGCGGGTCGCCCGCAACGAGGCTTGTGTACGGCTGGGGCTGGATCCGACGGTCGATTACGTGCTTTTCTTCGGGCTGATCCGCGACTACAAAGGGCTCGACCTGTTGCTCGACGCGTGGGGCATGTTGAAACGTGAGGGCAAACTCGAAGGACACAAATTGATCGTGGCGGGTGAATATTACAGCGGTAAGGAGCGTTATGCCGAACAGATCGACGCTCTCGGGATCCGCGGCGATCTGGTGTTGATGGACCGTTATATCTCCGACGGCGATGTGGCGAAGCTCTTTTCCGCCGCCGATCTGGTGGTGCAGCCGTACCGCCACGCGACGCAGAGCGGCGTGACCCAAATCGCCTACTGGTTCGACGTGCCGATGGTGGTGACCGGGGTGGGAGGCTTGCGGGAGCTTGTTCCCGACGGTAAGGTCGGTTACGTGACCGAACCCGATGCGGCGGCGATTGCGGCGGAAATCGATCGGTTTTACCGGGAAGGGAAAGCGGCGGAGTTCCGTGCCAATATTCTCCGGTTCCGCGAACGGTTCACCTGGGAGCGGATGATCGGAAACTTTCGCAGTTTGTATGACCGGATAGCGGGAACGCAACCGGGACAAAAGTGTTAAAAGGCTTGCCGTGGTGTTGAAATAGGGATTCCGCGGAAAAAATATTATTTTTGTTGAGGACCGGGCTGTGACCGGCCGTAACCGTCGTAAAAAAGCGTCGGATAAAGCGTAAAGATTCAGATCATGTATATCGCCATTGCCGGAAATATCGGTTCGGGAAAGACTTCCCTGACCGGAATCCTCGCCGAACGGACCGGTGCGAGGGCCTATTACGAAGATAGCGACAATCCTTATATCGGGGATTTCTACGAGGATATGAACCGCTGGTCGTTCAATCTGCAGATCTATTTTCTCGGGCAGCGCATCCGCGAGGCGGCGGCGATCCTCTCCGAAGGGGCAGATTTGATTCAGGACCGTACGATCTACGAAGATGCTTATATTTTCGCGTCGAACCTGCACGGGCTGGGATTGATGTCTTCGCGCGATTTCGATACCTACATGAAAATTTTCGACCTTGCCACGGGATTGATCCGCAAACCCGACCTGTTGATTTATCTCAAAGCGAGCGTCCCGACCCTCGTCAAACAGATTAAGAAACGCGGACGTGCTTACGAGGCCAGCATTCAGGAGGGTTACCTCGAACAGCTGAACCGAAAGTACGAAGAGTGGATCAACAATATTTACCAAGGCGAAGTGATGACGATTGATGTCGATACGGTCAATTTCATCGAGAATCCGTCGTTGCTCGACGGCGTTGTGGCGCGTATCGCCGAATTTAAAACACGAGGCCGCTGATGGCGAAGCGATCGTTGCCCCGTCGGCCGTCTTCCTTCTCGTCCAGGCGCGCGGCCGCGTTGCCGGGAGAGATCGAAACAACGGAAATCCCGCCGTTCCCGGTCGGGTTCTGCCGCAGCACCGAAGAGTTGCTCGGCGGTAGTGACGCACGCTCTCTTTTGGCTGCGCTCGATACCCCGTCGCCCGTTTCGGTGCGTTTCAATCCCTATAAAGTTCAGGGACCCTCCGGGCAACGGATATCCGAAAACGATCCTTCGGTAAATCCGACGGGTGAATCCGTTGTTGTTACCGGAAGAAATCCTATCGATTCAGCTCCCTTTTCGCAGGGGACGGATTCCGGAGGGACGCCGTTGATCCGTCCGGCCCGACTGGCCGGGAACGAAGTGCCTTGGTGCCGGTACGGGTACTACCTGCCGCAACGTCCTTCGTTTACGCTCGATCCGGCGTTTCATGCGGGAGCCTATTATGTGCAGGAGGCCGGGTCGATGTTTGTCGAGCGTATCTTCCGGCAATTGTTCGAACCGGATACCCCGTTGCGCATACTCGATCTCTGTGCCGCTCCGGGCGGTAAAACGACGTTGCTTTCGACCCTGGCCGGTGCGTCGGGGTTGGTTGTCGCCAACGAAGTGATCCGCCAACGGGCCGGGACGCTTGTCGATAACGTACGCAAATGGGGAATCGGGAATACCTTAGTGACGAACAACGATCCGTCGCATTTCGCGTCGCTGCGTCACTATTTCGACCTGGTGCTGGTCGATGCTCCGTGTTCGGGCGAGGGGATGTTCCGCAAAACGCCGGGAGCCCGCACCGAATGGAGCGAAGCCAATGTGAAACTTTGCGCTGCGCGCGGACGGCGCATCCTCGGCGATGTGTGGGAGGCGCTGCGTCCCGGCGGAATTCTCGTTTACAGTACCTGTACGTTCAACGTACAGGAGAACGAGGAGACGGTCGAGTGGCTTGCATCGGAGTACGATTGCGAACCGGTGGACGTTACGGCAGATCCGGCCTGGGGTATCGTACAGGGGGAGGCAGCCGGAATGGCGACCTTCCGTTTTTTCCCGCACCGCGTACAGTCCGAAGGGTTCTTTGCCGCCGTGCTGCGTAAAGGCGACGGTAGGGTCAGGGTGCAGGTTCCGAAACCCCGCAAAGCGATATTTGCACCGTTGGCGCGCCGTGAAGGCGAAGAGGCGGCCCGTTGGGTCGGCCAGCCGCAGCAGATGCTTTTCCAGCGGGTCGGCGAGAATATCCATGCCTATTACGCGCCGCAGTTTCAGGCTGTGCGGGAAATATCCGAGAGCCTTTCAGTACTTTGTTCGGGGGTGTTGTGCGGTCAGCTTTTCGGAGGAAAGCTGCGGCCGGAACATTCGCTCGCGCTGTTCCATGACGTTTCGCGCCGGCAGGTTCCGGTTGTGGAATTGTCGCCCGATGAAGCGGTCGCTTATCTGCGCAAGGCGGATATCTCCCCGGTCAGGTTGCAGGAGGGAATCAACCTCGTCACCTTCGACGGCCTGCCGTTGGGATGGATCAAACGCATCGGCGCGCGCAGCAACAACATGTACCCGAAGGAGCTGCGGATCGTCAACCTGTAAAATTGGAGCCGCCGTTTGTTTCACTCTCCATTCTCGCTATCTTTGCATCGTATGTCCAATATCCGCAACATAGAGACCGACCTCGAGTTCGAGAACAAAATCCGTCCGCAGGAGCTGACCTCGTTCAGCGGGCAGGATAAGATCGTCGACAACCTGACGGTCTTCATCCAGGCGGCCAAGATGCGCGACGAGGCGCTCGACCATGTGCTGCTGCACGGTCCTCCGGGACTCGGCAAGACGACGCTGGCCAATATCATCAGCCGCGAAATGGGGGCTTCGCTCAAGATGACCTCCGGTCCGGTGCTCGACAAGCCGGGCGATCTTGCGGGGTTGCTGACGAACCTCGAAGAGGGGGATATTCTCTTTATCGACGAAATCCACCGGCTCAGTCCGATCGTGGAGGAGTACCTCTATTCGGCGATGGAGGACTACAAGATCGACATCATGCTCGACAAAGGTCCCAGCGCCCGGTCGATCCAGATCGAACTGAATCCTTTTACCCTGGTAGGCGCCACCACGCGCAGCGGACTGCTGACCAGTCCGCTGAGGGCCCGTTTCGGTATCCAGTGCCATTTGGAGTATTACGACAGCAATGTGCTTTCCGGGATTATCCGCCGCTCGGCGTCGATTCTGGACGTGCCGATCGATGATCAGGCGGCCTGTGAAATCGCGATGCGCAGCCGGGGTACGCCCCGTATCGCCAATGCGCTGCTGCGCCGCGTGCGCGATTTTGCGATGGTTAAAGGAAAGGGGCATATCACGTTGGAAATTACCCGTTATGCGCTCGAGGCACTCAATATCGACTCGCGCGGTCTCGACCAGATGGACAATAAAATCCTCGGTACGATCATCCATAAGTTCGGCGGCCCAGTGGGGCTCGGTACCGTAGCGACGGCCGTGAGCGAAGATGCCGGAACGATCGAGGAGGTGTACGAACCGTTCCTGATCAAGGAAGGTTTCCTTAAACGCACGCCCCGCGGCCGTGAAGCGACCGAACTCGCCTATTCCCACCTGGGCGTCGTTCGCCCCGATCGCCAGGAGACGCTGTTTTAATCCCGGTTGTATACCTCGCCGGGATTTACTATTTTTATCGGAAATTAACCTAAATCGAACCGTTTCCGATGAAAAAAACTCTCCCGGTCTTGTTACGGACCCTCCCCCTGTTATTCCTGTTGTATAGTGCCGGCGTTTTGCAAGCGCAGGTTTTCAGTGTCAGTGAACTGCGTTGCGAGCAGTCGCAGCGGCCGCTTGCCGTCGATCCCGCAGGGCCGCGGCTGAGTTGGCAGCTCAATGCCGACAGGCGCGGTTGTCTGCAAAGCGCTTATCGCATTCTCGTGGCCGATTCGCCCGTAGCGCTTGCCGACGACAACGGTAATGTCTGGGACAGCGGCAAAGTCTTCTCGGATCGGTCGGTGCTGGTACCTTATGGCGGTCCGGCTTTACAACCCGGCAAAGCGTATTGTTGGAAAGTGCAGGCATGGGATGCCGACGGGAATCTCTCGCCGTGGAGCCTGCCCGCCTCGTTCGGAACCGGATTAATGAGCATGCAGGATTGGAACGGGGCGAAATGGATCGCGATGGAGCCGGACGTCGATTCGCTCAAGTGCATCGAAGGCAATACAGGCAAATGGAAAGACGGCGGTCCGGTTTTTGACAAACCCGTGGCTCCGTACAAACTGCCCCAGTTGCGTCGTGAGTTTACCGCTACCAAGCCTGTCAAGCGTGCGATGGCCTATATCTGCGGGCTCGGGCAGTTCGAAATGTTTCTCAATGGAGAAAAGGTCGGCGATCACTTCCTGGATCCGGCCTGGACGAAATTCGACAAAGAGGCGCAATACGTGGCTTTCGATATTACCGGAGAGCTTCGTGACGGGAAAAATGCCGTCGGTGTGATGCTCGGTAACGGCTATTACCACACGCCGCACGGGCGTTACCTGAAATTACTCTTCTCTTATGGCGCGCCGAAAATGATCTGCAAGCTGCAGATCGAGTACGCTGACGGTACGGCACAGACCGTCGTTTCCGATGATAAATGGCGTGCGAGCGAAAGTCCGGTCACTTTTTCGAGTATTTACGGCGGTGAGGATTACGATGCATCAGCCGTGCAGCCAGGGTGGGCCGAACCCGGATTCGACGACCGGAAATGGAAGAAGGCCGTTCTGACGCAGGGCGCCGGAGTGAAGCTGATCCCGCAGATTTCGGAACCGCTCAAGGTGATGGAACGTATTCCGACCGTGCGCCGTTTCCGTGCGGCCAACGGCAATTGGGTCTATGATTTGGGCCAGAATGCGTCGGGTATCGTGCAATTGACGGTTCGTGCTGTAACTCCCCAGTCAATAAAATTGATTCCCGGAGAGCTGATCAACGACGACAGCACGGTCAACCAGCGTGCGTCGGGCGCTCCGTTCTACCATGTATATACGGCCAGGGGCGACGGTTCCTCCGAGACGTGGCATCCGCAGTTTACCTATTACGGATTCCGCTATGTCGAGGTAGAGGGGGCCGTTCCCGCCGGGGAATCCAATCCCGGGGCTTTGCCCGAGGTGATCGATATTACGGGGTTGCATACGCGCAATTCGGCGGCACAGGTCGGAACCTTTGCCTGTTCCGATCCGTTGTTCAACAAGATTCACACGCTCATCGACTGGGCGGTACGCAGCAATATGGCCAGCGTGCTGACCGACTGCCCGCACCGTGAGAAGCTCGGCTGGCTGGAGGTAACGCACCTGATGGGCGGCTCGATCCAGTACCGTTACGATATTTCCCGGCTCTATGCGAAACAGGTAAACGATATGCGTACCGCACAGCATGCCAACGGTATGGTGCCGACGATTGCCCCGCAGTACGTCACCTTCTCGCCTGATTTTATCGATACGCCCGAATGGGGAAGCGCCTTTGTCATCATTCCGTGGAACCTGTACGAATGGTACGGGGATTTGGCTCCGCTGCGCGACAATTACGAGCGGATGAAGCGGTACGTCGACTACCTTGGTTCGCGGGCCGATAACCATATCGTCGCCTACGGCCTGGGCGATTGGTACGACATCGGTCCCGACCGTCCCGGTTATGCGCAGCTGACCTCCAACGGCGTGACGGCTACGGCGATCTATTACCAGGATGTGAAAATACTCGAGCGAGCCGCCCGCCTGCTGGGCAAAGAGGCCGACGTCCGGAAGTACGCTGCATTGGCGTCCGACATCAAACGGGCGTTCAACGAGAAATTCTTCGATAAAAAAACGCTGAAATACGACCGGGACAGTCAGACGGCCAATTCGATCGCGTTGCATATGGATTTGGTCGAGCCGCAATACAAGGCAGTTGTACGGCAAAACCTGATCGACGATATCCGTCGCCGCGGCAATGCGCTGACCGCTGGTGACGTGGGTTACCGCTATGTGTTGCGGGCACTGGAAGAAAACGATGCGTCGGAAGTTATCTACGACATGAACAGTCGGTACGATGTGCCGGGCTATGGGTACCAGCTTGCGCACGGTGCAACCTGCCTGACCGAATCGTGGCAGGCCTACCGCGAGGTGTCGAACAACCATTGCATGCTGGGGCACCTGATGGAATGGCTTTACAGCGGTTTGGGCGGCATTCGCCAGAGTCCCGGTTCGGCGGGCTACAAAGAGATCGTGATCCGTCCGCAGGTGGTCGGAGATATTCATTCCGCGGCCGTGTCGTTCCGTTCGCCGTACGGGCTGATTCGCAGCGAATGGAGCGATTCACCGCAACAGTACCGGCAGCGTGTCGAAATTCCGGCCAATACGACGGCGCTCGTTTACCTGCCTGCCGTCGATCCGGCAGCCGTTTCCGAGAGCGGCGTTCCGCTCGGGGAGGTGCCGGGATTGTCGGTTCGCGAGCGCGGTAAGGATTACCTGGCGGTAGCCGTCGGATCGGGCATTTACGATTTCCGGGTGGCGCGATAGGCTTTGTCGCTGGCAGGGTGGAAGAGTCTGCATGCGTTGTGGCTTCACGATTGTTGATAAATTCGCAGTAACTTTTGGCAGAATGCAAATCACTGTTTGGATCGAATCCATAATTTTATACCCGTACAAACGCTAATACGAGCCAGCATGACGCAACTTACCGGAAAAGCCCCCGAACTGGATCTTGAGTTAGACAGCGAGATTGCAGACGGTATTTATTCGAACCTTGCGATTATTTCACACTCAGCATCCGAATTTGTCGTGGATTTCGCCACGATTCTGCCGGGTCTTGCCAACCCAAAAATCCCCAGCCGTATCGTGCTGACACCCGAACATGCCAAGCGGCTGATGCTTTCGTTGCAGGACAATATTGCGCGCTATGAGGCGTCGAACGGCCTGATAGGCCTGACTCCCACGGCCGCAGAGGAGAGTACGATGCCGTTGGGGTTCTGTAATAAAGGCGAAGCCTGATCCCGCCCGCAGCTCCGACAAACCGGACTTGATCGGGTAGAAATAGAACGAAAGCGAGGGAAGCCATGTGGCTTCCCTCGCTCGTTGAAACTTCAAAACGACTGATTGTTAATTAATGTTTGCTCAGGTAATCGGCCACGCCTTTGCCTGAAGCTTCCATGGCATCTTTGCCTTTCGACCAGTTGGCCGGGCATACCTCGCCGAACTCTTCGAAGTGTTGCAGGGCGTCGACCATGCGCAGTACTTCGTCCACATTGCGGCCCAGCGGCAGGTCGTTGATTACGTAATGGCGGATGTTGCCTTCCTTGTCGATCAGGAAAAGGCCGCGGTAAGCCACGGCCGTACCGGTGCTGATCGCATTGCCATCGTCGTCGTAATCGTAGTCGGAGGCGAGCACGCCGTAATTTTCCGAGATCGTTTTCGACAGGTCGGAAATAATCGGGAAGGTTACCCCGTGGATACCGCCTTTGTTCTTATCGGTTTGCAGCCATGCGAAGTGCGAAAATTCGGAATCCACCGAACAGCCGACTACGGCTACATTGCGCTTTTCGAATTCGGCCAGCTTTTCCTGGAAGGCATGCAACTCGGTCGGGCAGACGAATGTGAAGTCGAGTGGATAGAAGAACAGCACGACGTACTTGTTGCCTACGTACTGGTCGAGTGAAAAGTGTTCGACGATCTGGTTTCCGTTTACCACTGCCGTAGCATCGATGTGCGGTGCTTTTTTACCAATCATTGCTTTCATATCGTATCGTTTTAATTATTGTTGGAATCTGTTTTTACAAAGCTAATCCCCGGCCCCGGCGAATCCAAATTTTTGCGATCGGTAGTTTTTATCGTATGATAGGCCTTTTTTATAGCTCGTACAATTTTTATTCCCTTGCACAAATCACGCCGAAAGGGAAGAGGTATGTGCGGATTTTGTTTATTTTTGCCGGTAACCGATCCGTAATAAATTATGATTCCGCACCTTCGGCTGCAAAGCCAGCAATTGGCCGATCCTGTATTTGACTCGCCCCGGGAGCTCGTTTCATGGATGGGAGCCGTACAGGCACAGGATTACCGGATGGCGAAATGGGCGCTTCATCTCCGACTGCGCGCGGCTCCTGCCGGTGCCGTTGACGAGGCGCTCCGCAGCGGAGAAATCGTGCGCACGCATATCATGCGGCCGACCTGGCATTTCGTCGCAGGCGAAGATATCCGTTGGATGCTGATGCTTTCCGGGAAACGGGTCCGTCTTGCCAACGAATCTTTCGGCCGTCGTTTCGGAATTTCCGAGGCGCAGTATTGCCGCTGCAACGACCTGATCGGAGATATGCTCCGGGGAGGCAAAAGTATGACCTGCCGGGAGATCGGTTCATCGCTCGAAAAAGCGGGTATTCCGGATGCTTCGCAACTGGTTCGCCGGTTCCTGCTCCGGGCTGAATCGGACGGGATCATTTGCAGCGGTCCCGACCGGGATCGTCAACCTACGTTCGCCCTGTTCGACGAACGGGTTCCCCGGGGTAAAGAACTTTCCCGGGACGAGGCACTGGCAACGCTCGCGACACGCTATTTCCGCAGTCACACTCCCGCCACCCTGCAGGATTTCGTTTGGTGGTCGGGCCTGTCGCTTTCCGAAGCCCGCCGGGCGATGGGGTCGATCCATGCCGATCTGGAGACCGGCAGGTTCGGCGGAAGCGAACTTTTGGTGCACCGTTACTGGTGCGGATCGAGGGATCCCCGTACCGGCGGCCGGGCAGCAGGCGAGGTGCTGCATTTGCTGCCGCCCTACGATGAATACCTGATCAGTTACAAGGAACGCGGGGAGGTGCTTTCGGAGCGTCATCGCTCCAAGGCATTCAACCGTTGGGGCATTTTTTATCCGGTGATTCTGCACAACGGACACATCGTGGGCAATTGGAAACCGGCGACGGGTAAACGGAAAGGAATATGTGAAACCTCTTTTTTCGATCCGAAATATTATTTCGATCCGGTTCTTCTGGATCATGCCGTGAAAAGGTATGGGGAATTTACCGGAAAGAGAGGTTAGAATTTGTATGGCGCTTCATTTATTTCGGTGTGTCCCGGGAACCGACAGAAATAACAAAACGGTGCGAATGAAATTCGCACCGTTTCTTTCTGCGGAGAGGACGGAAAATGAACCTAGCTCTCCGAAATATCCTGTAATCAGGTACTTGCTATGTTTTTCTTATATCAGGTAATGATTTGGATACTAACCTTATGATCTACTGTCCGGAATCGTCTTTTAAGAACCTGCTAACAGTACAAATATGCGTATTTTGTTGTGGATATGCAAGTTCAGAAAACTTGTTTTTCAAAGGTTATGCTTTCTTGTCGTGTAATTGGTTGTATTTGGCTGATAGAAACTTTTGATTTAGCGATAAAGGAGAATGGCTGAAAGGATTCGGTATAAAAATTCATTTTTCGACTTTTAACTTTTATGTTTTGGACAGGGGTTATATATGTATACATATATAACCCCTGTCACAACTTAAATCTTTTGATAACATCAAAAAAGGTGTGACTTTGTTTTGATGAAAAAGAACAAGGTTGCTTGCCTAGTTAAAGTCTGTGCATAAGTAACTGATGAGAATTTCGACTGGAAGTATACTGGTCCAGTAGAAGTCATAAACGCATTAGGGCTAACGGAATGGTTGATAGTAGCCGTGGGCAGAGCGTTTGAGAAAAACGGAAAGGTTTTCCGCATAATTCTTACTCATGAGTATCTGATGGAATCGTAATCTCATAGCTTACTTCACGATAACAGCGGAACGTTGCCATATCGGCCTTCGTTGTTGCTGGAACCTGTACGAGAAAGGTATTCGGAAATAGTCTGC
>OGPG01002442.1_pt1 | contig 10530 bp, 7 predicted proteins | sample 1552851 | NCBI WGS metagenome assembly OGPG01 (sample SAMEA2579909, study PRJEB22360) | human gut metagenome | biome: human gut; feature: human-associated habitat; material: faeces | place: Denmark | collected 2008/2010 | reverse complement strand
CCCCCCCCAGCCGTTACGGTACCCCGCACGACTTTATGGAGTTTGTGGATAAGCTGCATGCGGCCGGTATCGGCGTAATCCTGGACTGGGTGCCCGCCCACTTCCCCAAGGATGCTTACGGCCTGTACATGTTTGACGGTGCCCCCTGCTATGAGGACCCCAACCCCCGCCGCGGTGAGCATAAAGAGTGGGGCACCATGGTGTTCAACTTTGGTATGCCGGAAGTGGAAAGCTTCCTGGTATCCAGTGCGCTGTTCTGGATTGAGCAGTACCATGTGGACGGTCTGCGTGTGGACGCAGTGGCCAGCATGCTGTATCTCGATTACAACCGCCGCGATGGCGAGTGGGAACAAAACGTAAAGGGCGGCAAGGAAAACCTGGAAGCCATTACGTTCCTGCAAAAGTGCAATACGGCTATTCTGGGCCGCCACCCGCATAAAATGATGATTGCCGAAGAATCCACCGCATGGCCGCTGGTTACCAAACCGGCAGCCGATGGCGGCCTTGGCTTCAGCTTCAAATGGAACATGGGCTGGATGAACGATATGCTCAGCTACATGAAGACTGACCCGCTGTTCCGTGCCGGCAACCATAACAAAGTTACGTTCAGCTTCTTCTATGCGTTCAGTGAAAACTTTGTCCTGCCCATCAGCCACGATGAAGTTGTGCACGGCAAGTGCAGCCTGATCAATAAGATGCCCGGTGATTACGAAGCAAAGTTCGCCAACCTGCGCACCTTCTATGGCTATATGATGGCCCATCCGGGCAAAAAACTGCTGTTCATGGGCCAGGAATTCGGCCAGTTCATTGAATGGGACGAGAAAAAGCAGCTGGATTGGATGCTTCTTGGCTATGATAAGCACCATGAACTGCAAACCTACGTCAAGGATCTGAACCACTTCTACCGTGAGACCGCCTCTCTCTGGCAGGTCGATTACAGCTGGGAAGGGTTCCAGTGGATCGTGCCGGATGATAACAAACAGAGCGTGATCGCGTTCCTGCGCCGGGACGCCAAGGGCAAGATGCTCCTGGTTGTCTGCAACTTTAACCCCGTCCTGCGCGAAAGCTACTCGATGGGCGTGCCCAACCCCGGTACATACAAAGAGCTGATCAACTCGGATGACGTCAAGTATGGCGGTACCGGTGTCAAAAATGGCAGCGTAAAGAGCGTCAAGGGCCCGATGCACGGCTTTGACCAGCATATTGAGGTAACCCTGCCGCCGCTGTCCACCATCTATTTCAGCGTTCCCGCTGCCCGCAAAAAGGCAGGAAAGCCCGCCAAGGCAGAAACTGCCGAAGCAGCCAAACCCGAAAAGGCAGCCAAGCCTGCGGCCACCAAAACTGCCGGCCCCAAAAAGCGCACAGCCAAACCCGTGGCAACAAAACCGGCTGCTAAAAAGCCCAGAGCGGCAAAAACAACCAAGCCCAAAACACCGGTAACGGAATCGTAAACGTCTGGTGTGTAAGGGCGGTACCGGCGGCAACCCGCAGCCGGTGCGGCCCGTGGAGATAAACAAGTTTAAGGGGAGAACAATTATGGCAAAAGAAATGATCGCAATGATCCTGGCTGGCGGCCAGGGTTCGCGCCTCTACGCGCTGACCCAGAAGCTGGCTAAGCCGGCGGTTCCGTTCGGCGGTAAGTACCGTATCATCGACTTTCCGCTGTCCAACTGTGTCAACTCTGATATTGACACCGTTGGCATCCTGACCCAGTATCAGCCGCTGGTCCTGAATGAATACATCGGCAACGGCCAGCCGTGGGACCTTGACCGCCTGCATGGCGGCGTCCATGTGCTGCCGCCCTACCAGCAGGCCACCGGCTCTGACTGGTACAAGGGCACTGCCAACGCAATTTACCAGAACATTTCCTTCATTGACCGTTATGACCCGCAGTACGTCATCATCCTGTCCGGCGACCAGATCTGCAAGCAGGATTACGCTGATTTCCTGCGCTTCCACAAAGAGAAGAACGCCGAGTTCTCGGTTGCCGTTATGGAAGTGCCTTGGAGCGAAGCCCCGCGCTTTGGTCTGATGGTTACGGACGAGAATGACCGCATCAGCGAATTCCAGGAAAAGCCGAAGAACCCCAAGAGCAACCTGGCTTCCATGGGCATTTATATCTTCAACTGGGATATCCTGAAAAAGTACCTCACCGAGGACGAAAACGATCCCAACAGTGAGAACGACTTCGGCAAGAATGTCATTCCCGCACTGTTGCGTGATAACCGCCGCATGTACGCTTACCGTTTCAGCGGCTATTGGAAGGATGTCGGAACCATCTCCAGCCTGTGGCAGGCCAACATGGAGGTTCTGGATCCGACCCATTCCGGCATCAACCTGTTTGATGAAAACTGGAAGATCTACTCCCGCAACTCCGGCCGCCCCTGCCAGCGCATTGGTACGGACGCTGACATCGTGAACTCGATGATCACCGAAGGCTGCCAGGTTGACGGCACCGTTAAAAACTCCATCCTGTTCCCCGGCGTTGTGGTCGAAAAGGGCGCCACTGTTGAAGCAGCCGTTGTTATGGGCGGCACTGTCATCAAGGCTGGCGCAAAGGTCGAACACTGCATCGTGGCCGAAAATGTCACCATCGAAGAGGGTGCTACCGTGGGCAAAATGCCGGAAAGCGGCCTGAATATTACCGAACCCGGCGATGTTGCAACGGTTGGCTCCGGTGTCAAGATCGGCAAGGGCGCAACGGTTGGCCCCAAGGCAATGATTTCCAATGATGTAAAGGATGGTGAGGAACAATGGTAAGCAGCAACGCAAACGCACTGGGCGTCATTTTTGCAAACTCTTATGATAACCTTGTCCCCGAACTGGTAGCGGAGCGCACAATGGCCTCCATCCCGTTCGCAGGGCGTTACCGCATGATCGACTTTGTTTTGTCCAACATGGCAAACGCCGGTGTGGATAATGTTTCGGTCATCGTCCGTAAAAACTATCATTCCCTGATGGACCACCTGGGCGCAGGCCGTGAATGGGACCTGACCCGCAAGCGCGGAGGCCTGAACATTGTTCCGCCTTTTGCAGAGCGCAGCATCAAGCTGTACAGCGGCCGTGTGGATGCACTGGCCAGCGTTCTGAACTGGCTGAAGGACCAGAAAGAGCGCTATGTGATTCTGTCTGACAGCAACATTGCCATGAACTTCGACTTTAACAAGCTGATCGAAGCTCATGTCAAGTCCGGCGCAGACGTTACCATGGTATACAACCGCGGCGAAATCCCCGATGGTGCCCGCACCGATAACTACACCATCCGCATTGATAATGGCCGTGTGGCTGAGCTGCTTTCCAACGATTATCGTCCCGGCGTCCAGAATCTGTCCATGAACCTGTACATCATCGAGCGCGAAAGCCTGATCCAGCTTGTCCGCGATGCATCTGTGCGCGGTCTGGTCTATTTTGAGCGCGATATCCTGGCCCGCAACCTGAGCCTGCTGAATGTTCAGGCTTATGAGTTTGACGGCTATTTGGCCCGCATCAGCGATATGAAGAGCTACTTTGACGAGAACATGCGCCTGCTGCAGGCTGGCAATGTCGATAAACTCTTTAACGAAGGCAACCCCATCTACACCAAGATTCGTGACGACAACCCCACCCGTTACCTGGAAGGCAGCAAGGTCAAGAACAGCCTGCTGGCTGACGGCTGTGTGGTGGAAGGCACCGTTGAAAACAGTGTGCTGTTCCGTGGCTGCCAGATCAAGAAGGGTGCTGTTGTGCGCAACTGTGTGCTGATGCAGGATACCGTTGTGGAGGAGAACAGCTCCGTTGAGTATGTGGTTACCGACAAGAATGTCCACATCACGGCAGATAAAAAGCTGATCGGCACGGATTCTTTCCCGGTGTTTGTTGCCAAAAGGCACACGGTGTAACCTGATTACGCCCTGAACTTTCCCGCCAACTCTCCCCGGCGGGTGGTTTGCAGGAAAGGGCGGGGGAGTGAACACGCTTCTCCGCTCTTCCCTTATTTTATCATAACAGCCTGCCCGGCAGGCGTTGCAAACAGCCGCTCCAGCGGCTCTGCAAGGAGGTACCCATGAAAATTCTCTATGCAGCCAGCGAGGCTGCACCGTATGCAAAATCCGGTGGTCTGGCCGATGTTGCCGGTGCACTGCCCAAAGCTCTGGTTCGTGACGGTATTGACTGCCGCGTTATCATGCCCCTGTACGGCGATCTCAAGTTCAAGGATACGCTGACCTATGTTACCAATTTCAGCGTGCCCGTGGGCTGGCGCAGCCAGTACTGCGGCCTGTTCAAGGCCGAGCATGATGGCGTGACGTTCTACTTTATCGATAACGAATATTACTTTAAGCGCAGCGGCCTGTATGGCTTCTATGATGACGGCGAGCGTTTTGCTTTCTTCTCCCGCGCCATTCTGGAAACCCTGTTCTATACCGACTTTGAGCCGGATATCATCAACTGCAACGACTGGCAGACTGCCCTTACCCCGGTTTACCTCAACCTGTACTACCGCCACTTGGATAAGTTCAACCACATCAAGACAGTATTCACCATCCATAACATTGCCTACCAGGGCAAGTATGGCATGGATATCCTGGAGGATACCTGCGGCATTGGCGCACGCGATGCCCACATTGTGGAGTATGATGGCTGCGCCAACTTTATGAAGGGCGCAATCGAGACTGCTGATAAGGTCACCACCGTCAGCCCTACCTATGCACAGGAGATCCTGGACCCGTGGTTCAGCCATGGTCTGGATGGCCTGCTGCGCCAGAAGCAGTATAAGCTGTGCGGTATCCTGAACGGTATTGACGTGGATGTTTTCAACCCCGCCACCGACCCGGATATCCCGCAGAACTATGATGCCAACACGGTGCAGCAGGGGAAGCCCGTCTGCAAAGCAGCTTTGCAGGACGAGTTCGGCCTGAACAAGGATGGCAGCCCGGTCATGGCCATGGTTACCCGTCTGGTCGGTCACAAGGGCGTTGACCTGGTGCGCAGCATTGCCGAAGGCCTGCTGCAGCAGGGCATTGAGCTGGTGATCCTCGGCTCCGGCGAAGCCCAGTACGAGAACTTCTTCAACGAGCTGTGCGCCCGCAACCCCGGCCGCGTTGGCGTGTACATTGGCTTTAACGCCAAGCTGGCCCAGCGCATTTATGCCGGTGCCGATATCTTCCTGATGCCGTCCCGCTCCGAACCCTGCGGCCTGGCCCAGATGGTATCCTGCCGTTATGGCACCATCCCCGTTGTGCGTGAGACCGGCGGCCTGCGCGACTCCATCCACGACTCCGGCGATGGCTATGGCAATGGCTTTACCTTTGCCAATTACAACGCCCACGAGCTGTACGAAGCCTGCTGGCGTGCCAAGGAAGGCTACTGGAACAAGGAAGGCTGGCCCGTGCTGGTCAAGCGCGCCATGGAATGCGATTTCAGCTGGTCCAACTCCGCCAAGAGCTATGAGGGCCTGTACAATGAGGTCGTGAACCTCTGGTAAGTCTTTGGGAAGCTGCTCCCTAATGAGTTAAAATCAAATCCCGCTGTGTGCAGCCTGAAAAGCCGCATACAGCGGGATTTTTGTTTCATTGGGATTGGTCCGGTGAAAAGGAAAACGGAAAGAATAGATACGCCCGTGCGGCAGCATAGCAGCGTGACAGGGGAGACGAACCGAATGCTTCCAGAACGCAGCACAGGAATTTCGAAAAAGCCAGCCATCCGGAAATGAAGAAATTTCAGATTTTTTGCCACAATTTGCCGAACATGTGTTACAATAGTACCGGAATTTTGGCCGTGGCATTAAGGAAAATCCCATGCCCGCGGTCAATCGGGAAAGGAAACATAACAGCAATCCTATGGGGAAAAGAAAACATTGGTATGTACCGTGCATCGCCCCGGCACTGGCCGCGCTTTTGCTGGCGGGCTGCGGCGCAACGGTGGATTTGAATGAACATCTGCAGCAGAATGTAGACGCCACAGGAATAGAAGCTGTTGATGAACTTTTGCATGTCTTCGGAAAACCATGCGGTGAACAGGCCACAGCCGAAACCGCCATGGCCGTACAATGGGTGCCCAATGGCAGCGTTTATGCTACTGCGGCGGAAGAGCTGGAATACTGGTCCACAGCCCAAAAGCTGGAATCCGCCCTTGCCGCCACGCGGGAAACAGCCCCCAGCGTAGACTTGAACGAGCTGCTGGATGAATTCTGCGCCGCGCAGCCGGGCAGCTTTTCGCTTTACCTGCAAAATCCGGCAACGGGGGAAAGCTATACTTATAACACGGATGCCCTGTATTACCCCGCCAGCCTGCTCAAGCTGCCCTATGCGTTCTGGCTGTGCAGCCAGGCCGATGCCGGAACACTGGACCTGGAAGATGAACTGCCCAACCAGTTCCGCGGCCGTTTGTCTGATACGGCGCTGCAAGCCTATAACGATGCCAAGACCATCCCGGCCAAAGCCGCCATGCGTGCTATGATCGCCCACAGCGATAACAACGCCGTCACCCTGTTGACCACCCACTGGCCAGCCAATGAATCCAGCGGCTTCCAGCAGTTCCTGGCGGATTACGGCTTTGCCTATGCCGCAACCTGCGACCTTACCCCGCAAACCGGCATTATCGGTATGGCTTCTACTGGCGAGTTTGCCAACATTGTGTCCGCGGTGTATGATTATCTGGATTCAGGCAGCGCCGCCGCAGCCTACCTGAAAACCTGTATGCTGGCCGCCGACCATGATATTTTGTATGTGCCGGATGGCGTGCCTGCCGCCAAAAAGTATGGCAGCTGGGATTACGCATATCACGATGTTGCCATTGTGTATGCCAAGCATCCCTACTGGATTGTTTGCATGACAGACCAGGGAGATGAAAATGTAGACTTCCCCGAAGAACCCACCCAGGCCATGCAGACCCTTGGCCAGCTGGTGTATGAATACTGGAACCCATAAACCACGCCAGCGCCGTTTCAAGAAAGGAGCCGACCTTTGCCAAACAAGAAAACTGCCGCCCAGCGCCAACCCTATGTGGACGCTATGAAAGGCTTTGGCATCCTGTGCGTTGTCATTGGCCATTTTATCGAGTATCACCGTGGTACCGCGCCGGGCATCAACGCGCTGTTTACCTGCATTTACCTGTTTCATATGGCAATTTTTTGCACAGCCAGCGGCCTGGTGGCTAAGTTCAGCCTGCGCAAGCTGGTCACGCAGCAGCTATGGCTCTACCTTATCAGCCAGGCGGGCATCACGGCGTTCCGTGCGGCTGCCCTGAAAGATAACATTGTGGATCAGGGCGGCTGGCTGCAAAATGTACTGCTGCCATGGCGGCACATGTGGTATCTGTACGCCCTCATGTTCTGGATGCTCACCGTGCCTTTGCTGCGCGCCATCCAGCGGCGCGGCCTGCTGGCCAGCACCGTAGGGATGGCCGCGGCCATTGCCATAGGCCTGTTGGGCGGCTGTGTCAACTGGCCGTTTGATCTGGGCCGTGTGTTTTCCTTTTTCCCGTTCTTTGCATTCGGTGTGCTGTTTGCGGAGCCGTTCCGCAGCTGGCAAAAGCGCTGGTATGCCTGGGGCCCGCTGGCGGCGGCCATCGTGGTGTTTTATACCGTAACCGTCCAGCGCATCGTCACCGCCGAAACCCCGGTGTATGAGGGAGCCCGCATCTTCCAGTCCGACGCCTATGCGGTGGGCGGCTACCTGATGCAGGATCGCGCAGTGTTCTACCTGCTGGGCTTTGGCACCGTGCTGGCCATCACCCCCATTCTGGGGCTCATCAAGCCGCTTGCCAGCCTGGGCCAGCGAACCCTGCCCATCTACATCCTGCACATGCCGCTGTACGCGCTTCTGGTTCAACTTGGCTGTTACGAAGCCTGTGCTTCCCACGGTCTGCCTGCCGTTATTACCTGGCTGTGCTTTATCATCCCTGCGGTGGTGGCCCTGTGTGCCAGCGCCCCGGTGTGTGCCATCCTGAACGGCATTGCAAACATCTGGTACAAAACGCTCCCGGCTCTCTTTTCCCGCCGTGGATAAAGCGTTCGCAGATGCGTTTATCCAACCGCAATAAAACAAATAAAAGAGCAAAAAATAAACCAGGCGTGCCCTGCAAAGCAATCGACTTTGCAAAACACGCCTGGCTTTATTTTATAAAATCACTTTCAGGGCCAACGTGAAAGAATCAGCCCTCCGCCAGGAATCACTGCTCGTCCTTGTGATCCAGCAGCTTTTCCATGGTGTGCCAGCCCAGCACTGCGCACTTTACGCGGGCCGGCATGTGGGAGATATCCTGCAGCGCACCGGCTTCTTCCAACTTTTCAATGTCGGCATCGGTAGCTTCGCCCTTAATCATCTTCAAAAAGGTCTCGGCCAGGTCTTTGGCTTCATCCACGCTGCGGCCAATGATCATGTCCAGCATGATATCTGCCGAAGCCTGGGAGATCGCGCAGCCGTCACCAACAAAGCTGCCGTCCTCAATCTTGCCGTTTTCTACTTTCAGCTGCAAAATAATGTCATCGCCGCAGCTGGGGTTCACACCCTCCAGCGTCATGTTGGCGCCGGGCAGCGGCTTTTTATGGGCGGGGTAGAGGTTGTGGTCGGTCAGCACCTCATTATAAAACGTACTACTCGGCATAACCCATTTCCTTTCTTACGCCGCCCAGCGCCGCCAGAAAGCGGTCAATGTCAGCGGTGGTGTTATAAAATGCAAGGCTGGCGCGTGCGCAGGAACGCACACCCAGATAAGCCAGCAGCGGCTGTGCACAGTGGTGCCCGGCACGCACGTCCACATGGCAGCTGTCCAGAATGGTGGCAATGTCGTGCGGGTGTATGCCATCCACCGTAAAGCTCAAAATGCCGCAGTGCTTGTCCGGGTCATCGCTGCCCAGAATATTCACACCGGGGATCTTCTTCATGCCCTCATAGGCATAGCGGGTCAGGGCCTGCTCCTGGGCGTGGACATTTTCCAACCCAACGGATTCCAGGTAATCAATGGCCGCAGCCAGCGCAACCGCGCCGCCTGCATTCACGGTGCCGGCCTCAAATTTGTGGGGCAGCTCGGCATACACAGCGCCATCGCGGGTGACGGAATCAATCATCTCGCCGCCGGTCAAAAACGGCGGCATGGCATCCAGCAGCTTCTCCTTGCCATACAAAACGCCAATACCCATGGGGGCCATCAGCTTGTGGCCGGAGAATGCGACAAAATCAGCATCCAGAGCCTGCACATCCACTTTCATGTGGGGGGCACTCTGGGCGGCATCGACCAGCACAACACCGCCGTTGCGGTGTACCAGCTCGATCACTTTCTCTACCGGGTTTACGCAGCCCAGCACGTTGGAAACATGGCCAATGGCGGCCAGCTTTACCTTGGGGCCGATGACGGCTTCCAGCTTTTCATCCGGCAGGCTGCCGTCTTTTTCACATTCCAGGTAAACCAGCTTGGCACCGGTCTGGCGGGCAACCATCTGCCACGGCAGCATGTTGCTGTGGTGCTCCATGATGGTGATGACGATCTCATCCCCGGCATGGATGTTGTTCAGCGCATAGCTGTAAGCAACCAGATTGATGCTTTCGGTGGTGTTGCGGGTAAAGATGATCTCGGCATCACTGCGTGCATTCAGGAACTTGCGTACCCGCTCGCGGGCGGCCTCGTAACGGTCAGTCGCCTCCACGCCCAGTTCATACAGGCCGCGCAGGGGGTTGGCGTTGGCCTGCTCGTAAAATTCTTTCTCTGCCTGCAAAACGCTGGCTGGGCGCTGCGCGGTGGCGGCGCTGTCCAGATAGGCAACGTCCTGCTGCATCAGCAGGGGAAAGTCCTTTTTATAATCCACAAAATCAAAGCTCATCGGTGTGCGCCTCCATGAATTTGTGTGCTTCTTCCGCCAGTGCCTCCGGCAGCAGATCAACTACGGCCTCAATGCGGGCGCGGGCCAGCAGGCTGCGGGCAGCCTCTTCAGGAATGCCGCGGCTGGCGAGGTAGAACAGCATCTTTTCGTCCAGGCGACCGATGGTTGCGCCGTGGTTGCCTTCCACATCCTCTTCGCCGCACAAAATCAGCGGAATGGTCTGGTTGACCACGCCGTCGCCCAGCAGCAGAACGTTCTCCTGCTCCTGGCCCTTGGCGCCGGAACCGCCGGGCAGCAGGTCAATGCTGCCGCGGAACAGCTTGAATGCCTTACCGGCCAGTACGCCGGTGGAATCCATCTCGCAGGTGGTCTTTTTGCCGCGGTGGCGGGCTACATAGTTCATGTCCAGGCGCTGTTCGCCCTGGCCCAGGTAGCCGATCCTGGCGGTAAAGTTGCTGCCTTTGCCGATCAGATCGGCGGCAGCACCGGCATACAGCTTGCCGGAACCCAGTTCCAGCCTGGTCAGCTCAAAACTTGCGCCGTCTGCGCAGGTGGTGCCGATATCACTCAGGCAGGTAAAGCCATTATCCAGTACCTGCACCATCGAAAGCTTGACCACAGCGCCAGCCTCGGCCTTGATCTTGATCTGCAAAGCGGCCAGGCCCTCGCCAGTGGTCTCATTGCGCAGGATCACAGCCACCTGCATGGTGCTGCCAGCCTTGGCTTCCAGGTAC
>OGPG01002440.1_pt1 | contig 10532 bp, 8 predicted proteins | sample 1552851 | NCBI WGS metagenome assembly OGPG01 (sample SAMEA2579909, study PRJEB22360) | human gut metagenome | biome: human gut; feature: human-associated habitat; material: faeces | place: Denmark | collected 2008/2010 | reverse complement strand
GCAATTAGCGACATGGTGTCGCGCCGCAGTTCAATCATCCTTGCCCGTCAAGCCGGTCTCTATCAAGATGACAAGCTTTGTCAGGCAATGGGGCTTGCCTCTTCGCACAACAATCCGGTTGTGATGTCTGTCTATAAGACCATGAAGGCTAAGCCCGTGGATCATACGATGCACGAGCTCCTGCACACCCATTTCTACTCCCGTTCCATGCTAGCCATGACGGAGGCTGCTCATGTCTGATATTCCCGCCCTTGCTCCAGACCGTATTCTGCGTTTTTATGCGCCGGATAAGGTTTTTCACTCGCTCAACGCCATCACGTGGTTCGCACTGCTCTTTACGGGCATGTACGTCTACTTTTTGAATCCGTCGGATGAAGCTGCCGAAACGGCCATGCTGATTCACTTGATTCTCGGCGCAGTGTTCACGTTCAACCTGCTCGGCTTCATCGTGATTGCCCCGGACCGCTTTGCTCTGATCATGCGTGCCTGCTTGGAATGGGATCGCAATACGATCTACTGGTTCCGCAACTTCGGTGGCTATCCCCGCCGTTTCTTCAAGATCCCGTTCGGTCCTGTTGAAGTTCCTCCGCAGGGCCGTTACAACGGTGGTCAGAAGGCTTCTTACCTGCTCTTCATGGGTATGATCGCCGCGCTGGCGGTGACGGGCTGGCTCCTTTGGATCGGTGCGCCGGTCACGGGCAAGTTTGTATACTGGGCCACCTTCTATTTCCACGTCTGGGGTTCAATCATCATCTCAGTCCTCGTGGTTTGTGCTCATATCCCGCTCGCACTTCTCTCGCTCGAGCACTTCAAGGGCATCTGGCGTCTTGGCCCGGGCACCATCTCGGTTGAAGCAGCAGAACACCATGCTCCGATCTGGTTCGAACGAGATGTTGTTCGCACCGATATCGAGAAGTAATGTGAGCATGCCGCTGCATTTTTCCTCATTCACATGAGGCGCAGCAATGTTCTAAAGGCCGGATTTTCCATCCGGCCTTTTCTTTTTGCGCTATACCACCACCATCAAACAAAAGCTGCACACAACTGAGATTCCTCAGAACTCAAGCAGCTCCTCTCATAAGTACCTCGGAATTCACCATGCTCGACACGCCCAAAGGTCTACGCATCCATATCGGTCTCTTCGGTCGACGCAATGCCGGTAAAAGTTCACTGGCCAATGCATTGACGCACCAACACATTTCCATTGTCTCTGATGTTCCCGGCACCACAACGGACCCCGTGGAAAAAGCCTGTGAACTCGCCCCCATCGGTCCCGTAGTCTTCATCGACACCGCTGGTATTGATGATGTAGGGGAACTTGGCCGCGCCCGTGTCGAACGCTCCAAGACCGTACTTGAATGGGTCGATCTTGCGCTCATCGTTGCATCGGCCCAAGGCCTCGAAAACGATGATCGAGAGATTGCTGCAGATGCCAAACATCTCGGCACCCCGGCAATCCTCGTTCTCAACAAGGCCGATCTTGCGGGAGGAGCCCCCTCTGCTGAAGTGCTGTCTGACGCCGAGTCTCTAGGACTGCCCATTGTCATCACGGATGCAACAACTGAACGCGGCGTAGACGCCCTCCGAACAGCCATCATTAAGATCGTGCAGGATGATACGGAGCCTGACCGCCCAATCGCCGGCGATCTTGCTCATGCCGGAGATACCGTTGTACTGGTCACCCCAATCGATAGCGGAGCTCCCAAAGGACGTTTGATTCTTCCTCAAGTGCAAGCGATCCGGGAGCTCCTTGACGCTCATGCCAAAGTAGTTGTCGTGCAACAGGATCGCGTAGCTGAAGCCATCAATGAACTTAAGGTGAATCCTGCCTTCGTAATGACAGATTCACAAGCGATTGATGATGTCGCAGCCCAAACGCCCGACCATATTCCGCTCACGACTTTCTCTCTGCAGATGGCCTACGCTAAAAGCGATCTGATTGAACTTGCTCGCGGAGCAGCAGCCCTTTCGCATCTCAAGGACGGCGACCAAGTTCTCATTTGTGAAACGTGCAGCCATCATCCGCAGAAAGATGACATCGGACGTCTGAAAATTCCTCGCTGGCTGCGAGAGAAAACCAAAGTCAATCTTACGATTGATGTGGCTGTCGGCAAAGATTTCCCTGATGATCTTCGTCCTTACAAAGTACTGATCCAATGCGGCGGCTGCGTTGTAACGCGCAGACACATGCTGATGCGCCTGCGCAGGGCAAAAGCTCAGGGAGTCCCGATGACAAACTATGGCATTGCCATCTGCTGTTTACGCGGGTATTTGGAAAGAGTTCTTTCCTGTCATCCTGAAGCACTATCCGCTTATCGCCAAGCACTGGCCAAGGAAGCCTAAGAAAAGAAAGCCCGACCGTTCTGTCAAAGTGAACTGCCGGGCTTTATTGTTATTAGCTCTCGGAAACGATCAGAAGACCTGATTCATTTCACGAGTAGTGTGAAACTGCACCTGTGGCCAATGCTTCATCGTGGTTTCAAGGTTGTAGATCGATGTTGCAAGGTAAACCTCATTCCCGTTGACATCGGTGGCAAGACGCGCATTCTGCTCCGCTTCGAACTCACGTTTAGTCTTGTCGTCAGGGAACGAGAGCCAGCGAGCAGTGGAAACATCAGTAGATTCGTAAAGTGCATCCACTTTGTATTCATCAGCCAGGCGCTGTGCAACAATCTCAAATTGCAGCTGACCGACCGCACCAAGAAGAATGTTTCCGAATTCGCCCGTGAAAACCTGAATTGCACCTTCTTCGCCTAGTTCTTGGAGTCCCTTCTGCAATTGCTTGGCCTTGAATGGATCTTTGGAACGAGCAGCACGGAAAAGTTCTGGCGCAAAATTGGGGATGCCGGTGAATTGCAGTTTTTCTCCTTGTGTCAAGGTATCGCCAATATGAAGTTGGCCATGGTTGTAGATACCGATGATGTCTCCAGCAACAGCATCCGTCATGATCACACGGTCCTGCGCCATGAAAGTAAGTGCATTCGGAATCTTCATTTCGCGGTCTTCGCGAACATGCAGCACTTTCATGCCAGGTTGGTAGCGTCCAGAACAAACACGGAAAAACGCAATACGGTCGCGGTGGCGAGGATCCATATTGGCTTGGATTTTGAAAACAAATCCAGAAAAATGATCCTCAAATGGGTCTACCATGCGAACGCCAGCATCACGCGGCTGCGGGCGAGGAGCCCAATCGACAAGCGCATTGAGCACATCTTCAACACCAAAATTGTTCACACCAGAACCGAAGAATACCGGGCTCTGTTCACCAGCAAGGAACTTCCTAAGGTCAAAGGGATCCGTCGCCCCCTGCACAAGTTCGATCGACTCGCGCACGTAGGGCATTTCCATCGGATAAAGCTCATCAAGCTCGGGATTGTCGAGCCCTTCAATCAATTCGCGATCTTCCGTGAGGCGATCTTCGCCAGCGGTGAATCGCACGAGATGATTCTTCAACAATGAAAATACGCCGCGAAAGGTTTTGCCCATGCCAATCGGCCACGTAATCGGTACGCACTGAAGTTTCAGCACGTTTTCGATTTCGCCGAGCAGATCGAGAGGATCTCTGACTTCACGATCGAATTTATTGATGAACGTGATGATCGGCGTCTTGCGCATACGACAGACTTCAAGCAGTTTGATCGTCTGAGCCTCAACGCCCTTGGCGGCATCAATCACCATGACTGCAGCATCGACTGCTGTAAGCACACGGTAAGTATCTTCCGAAAAATCCTCGTGACCCGGCGTATCAAGCAGATTGATGACGTGATCGCGGTAGTGAAATTGCATCACTGAACTCGTCACCGAAATACCGCGCTGTTTTTCAACTTCCATCCAGTCAGAGGTCGCATGCCGAGAGGCCTTGCGGCCTTTAACCGCTCCAGCCATCTGAATGGCACCGCCAAAAAGAAGGAGTTTTTCGGTAAGTGTCGTCTTACCAGCGTCAGGGTGGGAAATGATGGCGAAGGTGCGGCGTTCTTCCACGTCTCGCACTAACGCAGGATTAGGGCTTGTCATGCTTCTTCAGGACAATGAACTGACTGCTCTGGCAAGGCGATTGCATTGGCGCGGCAGCCGAAAGGTTCGCCATTTTAGCAGAGGCCCCATGAAAAACCTTAGGAATTGCCAATGAACCAAGCTTCAATGGCTAACGACAACCCTGCCAAAAAGTTTGTATCACAAACAATTCTCGAAACATTTGGATACGACGAGCTCTAAAATGGGGCCGTTTGACCTTTTCACCTACCTTTGCACCGTACTTTCGCTATGAGCTACTTTCCTACCTGGAAACTGAAGACCTCCGGCATCATCGCTCCTGATGAGCGCCTCCCCGTCGGACAAACGCTTGCCCTGGGCGTTCAGCATGTTGTCGCCATGTTCGGCTCCACTGTGCTTGCCCCGCTATTGATGGGTTTTGACCCCAATCTCTGCATTTTGATGAGCGGTCTTGGCACGCTCATTTTCTTTCTGCTCGTGGGTGGTCATGTGCCGAGCTACCTTGGCAGCTCCTTCGCCTTCATCGGTGTTGTCATTTCAGCAACCGGCTACGTTGCTGGTTCGGGCATGAATCCCAACATCCCGACGGCCCTAGGCGGCATCGTCATATGCGGCTTAATCTATGCGATTGTTGGTCTCATCGTTATGAGCACAGGCGTTCGTTGGATTGAGCGCCTGATGCCGCCAGTTGTTACCGGCGCAGTAGTGGCGGTAATCGGCTTGAATCTCGCACCCACTGCGGTTAAGAGCGTCGGTCCCACAGATTTTGACGCCTGGATCGCCATCCTTACAGTGCTCTGTGTGGGCGGCGTTGCTGTATATACCCGAGGCCTCATTCAGAAGCTTCTGATTCTCGTAGGCCTTTCACTCGCCTACGTTATCTACGCCATTCTCACAAACGGTATGGGATTAGGAACCCCTATCAACTTCGCCAAGATATCCGAAGCTGCTTGGTTCGGAATGCCGCAATTTGAAACTCCCGTCTTCTCTCTTTCGGCCATCACACTGATCGCCCCTGTGGTAATCATCCTTGTAGGCGAAAACCTCGGTCACATCAAGGCTGTTACCGCCATGACCGGCCGTAATCTCGATCCGTATATGGGCCGTGCATTCCTCGGCGACGGCCTTGCCACCATGTTTTCGGCTTCCTGCGGCGGCACGGGCGTTACGACTTACGGCGAAAATATCGGCGTAATGGCTGCCACCCGCGTGTACTCGACGCTGCTCTTCCCAGTGGCGGCATGTTTTGCCATCATCCTTGGCTTCTCCCCTAAATTCGGCGCAGTCATTCAGACAATTCCGCAGCCAATTCTTGGCGGTACATCAATCGTGGTCTTCGGGCTCATTGCTGTTGCGGGTGCTCGCGTATGGGTGGTGAATCATGTCGATTTCGGCGACAACCGCAATCTCATCGTTGCAGCCGTAACACTCATTTTGGGTGGCGGCGACTTCACGATTCATTTAGGGAACTTCACGCTCGGAGGCATCGGCACTGCTACCTTTGGCGCGATCATCCTCAACGCATTGATGGAGTTCGGAGAACGTCGAGTTTCCGGCACGATTGAAGAAGAACCGCATGAAGCGAATTTAGACGCTCAGGCTGACAAACAATAATTCTTGTTGCCCGCCGTTCCATTGAAGGCCCAAACGGAACTGCTCGTTTGGGCCTTTCCTATTTCAGCGACATGCCTTCTTCACGGTCTCTCCCGTTTTTTGCAACTGCATACGCCCGGCTAAAACAATTGGAAGGATTAACGAAGGCTAGTGCTGAGAAAAGACTAAAAGGATCGCCTATAAAATCAAAGGTCTATGTAGGTGCTCCAGCAAAAGACGCCAAAATAGCTCGCCGTTGAGAGAATTCTCATGCGTTGAGCTCGGGCCCCTCCCGCCGCAGCTCCTACAGAACGCGCCTCACGAACGGTGAAACGCTTGAGAAGACCAGTTAATCCTCCAGCGATTTGTGCATAAAAAATCCTGTCATTTGAGCTCTATGCTGCTGCGAATCGAAATGCAGACATGATCCCTTTGTCGCTCAGGTGCTTTGCCGAGAATGCACAATGTATGGATGCGTTTATCCCTAACCCCACTGTCGCTGCAATTCATGCATTTTTGTTACGCGAACGCATAAATTACCTACCTAACGAACACAAAAATGACCTACCCCAACAGGTCACAAAACATGACGGTAGTCTGAGTAACCGCAATCTTAGTGATGCCGCAAAAAGGCCCGAAGTTATCCCTAAACTTCGAGCCTTTAATCCCCCGGATCCGTTTTATCGCTTAAGTGCAGCGAAAGCTGCTCCAAGGGCCGTCTGGGCAACTTTTCCGCCCTTATTCCGATCACTGTGATCGTTTCTGCCGGAGCCTCCCTTACGACTGACGGCAGAGGCACTTGTATAACCTCCCTTGCCATCTGAACGCATGGAGAGTGCAATGCGTTGACGCGCAGGGTCTACCTCAATCACGACAACGTGCACTACTTGCCCCACTCGCACTTCTTCCCGCGGATCCTTAACGAAGTGATCAGCTAGTGCCGACACATGCACCAAACCGTTGACGTGCACCCCAATATCAACAAAAGCGCCAAAAGCAGCTACGTTGGCAACAACACCCTCAAGCTTCATGCCTGGACGCAGATCATCAATCGTCTGCACATCATCCTTGAAGGATGCTGTCTTAAATTCCGCTCGAGGATCGCGGGCAGGCTTTTCGAGTTCGGCAAGAATGTCGCGAATCGTGAGAACACCGAACTTTTCATCAACGAAATCCGTAGGTTTAATGCGCTTTAAAACGGCTCCATTTCGCATTAAATCCTGCACACTCGTTAAGCCCAAAGCCTTGGTCATCTTCTTAACAAGTCCATAGGCCTCTGGATGCACTCCTGTTTCATCCAGTGGATTTGTTCCCTGCGGAATGCGCAAAAACCCAGCAGCCTGCTGAAAGCGTGCATCACCAAGAAATGGCACTTTCTTCAATGCTTGTCGGTCGGGAAAAGCTCCTTCCTTTTCGCGATAAGCAACGATTTCCTGCGCCACACGGCGAGTCAGTCCCGCAACATGCGACAAAAGCTGCGGACTTGCGGTATTGACGTCAACGCCCACAAAGTTCACACAGTCCTCAACCACTGCTGCTAGACGACGTGCTAGCTTTAGGTGATCCACATCGTGCTGATACTGACCAACACCAATTGCTTTGGGATCGATTTTTACTAACTCAGCAAGAGGATCTTGCAGTCTGCGTGCGATAGACACCGCTCCGCGGTAACTTACATCAAGATTTGGCAGTTCTTCCGTGGCGAGTTCCGAAGCGGAGTAAACCGAAGCGCCTGCTTCACTGACCATAACGCGCTGCGCCTCAATTTCTGAATGCGTACGCAGAACATCTCCCACAATAGCCGAAGTTTCTCGACTTGCCGTCCCATTGCCGATAGCAATAAACGCAGGTTTGTATTTATGGCATAAGTCAATCAGCTGTGCCTCAGCCCGCTGCTTTTGGGCTGTCGATGTATGCATCATCAATACATCATGTGCGAGCACTCGACCTGTTGAGTCGATCACTGCAGTCTTTACCCCTGTCCGAAAGCCTGGATCCAGGCCAAGCACCGCATAATGCCCGGCAGGAGCAGCCAATAACAAATCACGTAAGTTTTCTCCGAAGACTCCTATAGCCGTTTCTTCGGCTCGCTCACGAATCTCTTCAAGGAGATCGGTTTCAATGGATAGACGCAACTTCACGCGCCATGCCCAACGACAGACGGAAAGAAGCCAGTCATCGGCCAACCGACCCGTTCGCTCAATCCCATAATGCTTCGCGATAAGCAACTCTGCAGGATGCGGGTTCTGCAGCTCTTCATCGGGAGTGAGTTCGACAGAGACAGCCAAAACACCCTCACGGCGACCGCGAAGCACAGCAAGTACGCGATGGGAAGGAATCTTTGAAAGTGCCTCTCGAAATTCGAAATAATCTTTGAATTTCGCACTCTGGACATCGGCATCAGCAGGCTGATCGCCACCCAGTTCCACCCGCTTGGAGACCAACTCGCCGCGAGAGGACATGAACTCACGCAGTGTCTCGCGTAAGCCAGGATCCAAACTGATGCGCTCGGCCAAAATATCGCGGGCTCCCGTGAGTGCTGCCGCTGCGTCAGCTACGCCTTTTTCAGCATTAATGAAGTTTTCTGCCGCCGCCATAGGATCAACCGTACGGTCTGCCAAAATAAGATCCGCGAGCGGCTCGAGACCTGCTTCTTTGGCAATCATTGCACGCGTACGACGTTTGCTCTTATAGGGAGCATAGAGATCTTCAAGTGTCTGCTTAGCGTCGGCAGCTAATATTTGTTCACGAAGCTCATCGCTGAGCTTTCCCTGTGCCTCTATTGCGGCGAGGATGACTCCGCGGCGGTCGTCGAGCTCCCTTAAATAAATAAGACGCTCTTCAAGGATGCGAAGCTGCGCGTCCGAAAGATTACCGGTCACGTCCTTGCGATAACGGGCGATAAATGGAACGGATGCGCCGCCATCAAGAAGTGCGACGGCCGCCTCCACCTGATTTGGGCGAGCCGAGATTTCCTGAGCAATACGCGTAGTGATGCGAGAGGAGAATTCTGTCATGAAGATCCTGCAGAAAATTTGGGCGCTCTCCCAGAACCTCATCGGTTCAGGACGGAGCGCCCGCAATAATAGCTGTTAGCAATAATCAGTTCTTAAGCGCCATTTTGCGCTCAACAATATCGGTAAGCATCTGCGCCACAATGCTCTGGTCTTTGCTCTCATAAGCAAGACGACGCAGATAGTCGACCTGTTGTTCACGGGAGTTCATTTCTATTGCTGTCGGCACTTCTGGGCGATCTTCGAAATAAATGAAGCGGATGAAGAGTTGCCCAGGCTCTGGTTCTTCGATCTGCATGGAAAAGTCAGATGCCGGCCGTTCCCCGGAACCAGCCGCATGGGAGCGGTAGCTCCCATCTGCTCCAATCTGTACTGTCTCATGAAAGACCAAGTGTCCAAAGTAGATGTTGCGTTCAAATGCGATGCTTCCTGGTTCGCTGCCGCGCCGCTCTGGGGAAACAACCTCCGACTTCGTGACTTCTTCCAAAAAATGCTCCGGCCGATGCGCGAAATCCGCAAGCTCGCCTGAAAGTTCTTCCCGAGTAACCTCACAAGGAAGTCCGGGAACAGTAACGCGAATGATGTGTTCGTGGAATTTCATGGAAACCTCAAATACGGACAACGTGGCGCGCCTTTGCACCTTTCAGCCGTAACTCAAGCCACTGACTGTACCGAGAAATAATGAAACTCGAAATAAAATAGACAAGCGCAATGAATACGTACCCTTCAATAAAATAGGCACGCCAAACAGCATCGCCCAGTGCGAGTTTCAAACTACCCGTCAAGTCATACATAGAGACGACGGTAACTAGGGACGTGTCCATGAAGCAGGAAAGCAGGCTGTTGACAAACGCGGGAATAATGGCTACCAAAGCCTGCGGCAGGATCACGTACTGGTAGCACTGCCTTTCGGTAAACCCCAGAGATCGGGCTGCCGCATACTGTCCCTGGGAAATGGTTTGCAAACCGCCCCGCACAGTTTCTGCCATATATGCCGCCTGGAAGAGTGCAATGCCAATAGCAACGCGCCAGAAGGCATCACACTGCAACCATTCAGGCAAAAGCAGCGGAAAGACAAAAGTGGCCACAAAGAGCACCGTGATAAGCGGCACACCACGAACCAATTCGATGTAACCTGTTGATAGTGCTGAAACAATCGGCATGCGGCTACGGCGATCGCTAACAGAATACCAAGCGGCGACGAGGCAGCCATACCAAAAAGCGTAATGATGACGGTGAGAGGCAAACCGCCCCACATATCGGTACCAATAGGCTCTAAATTGAAAACGCCGCCCAACATCAAAATAAAAAAGGCAAAAAAAGCGGCCACCCACCCCCACAACAACATGCGTACACCCTGACGCGTCCAACAGGCAGGGATTGCGGAAACTACAAGCATTCCGACGATGATCAAAGTTGCCAGCCCCGGACGCCACTGCAGCTCATAGGGGAATCGGCCAAAAATAATGAGACGCCACTTTTCGGCTACAAAACCCCAACAGGCCCCTGAGGCCTCACGGCAAGCCGCAGGGTTGGGATCCCAAATGGCATTCACGATGCCCCAATCGAAAACATAGCCCACAACGGCCAAAATAATGAGACCGAGTACAACGGAAAGCACGCTCGCAGCGGGCGAGTAGAAGCAGTTTTCACGCAACTTCATAACCCAGCTGCCAGGATTGCCGACTGTTTGAATCTGCGGCATGACGGCCTCCTTACTGCGGCGCGCATGATACGCGCATTAAAGTGATTCATGATGAACGCGATGATGATATTCACCGTGAGATAAACACCCATGATGATGCAAATGACTTCCAATGCCTGCCCCGTCACATTCATCACTGTCGTACCAACATTGACAAGATCCGGGTACCCCACCATGACAGCAAGAGATGAATTTTTGGTAAGCGTCATGAACTGACTGGCGAGCGG
>OGPG01002437.1_pt1 | contig 10537 bp, 7 predicted proteins | sample 1552851 | NCBI WGS metagenome assembly OGPG01 (sample SAMEA2579909, study PRJEB22360) | human gut metagenome | biome: human gut; feature: human-associated habitat; material: faeces | place: Denmark | collected 2008/2010 | reverse complement strand
CACCGGAGTGCTTCATCCTTATAACTTCGAAGTCTTCCGCCGTCGTCTGGCTGCTGCCGGAATGCTCTCGCAGGCTGATGATTTCCACAAGGCTTCGGGCTTATGGAGCGTGAAACTCTATAAAGCCGATATAGAGATGGATTTGAGAACCCGGAATATGGCGGGCTTCCAGCTGCTTGATATTCAGGATTATCCCGGTCAGGGAAGTGCTTTCGTAGGCATCCTCGATGCGTTTATGGAGAGTAAGGGAATCACTACGCCCGAGGAATGGCGCCAGTGGTGCTCGCCAGTGGTGCCTTTGTTGGTGACAGACAGATTCTGCTATGAGGAGAATGACACGATGAAGGCGAAGATTCAAATCGCCAATTATGGGGGAGAGTCTTTGAAGGGCAAGAAAGTGGAATGGAAGTTGGATTATGCCAAAGACGAACGTTATCCAAACGAGTCCAGTGTAGCCGAAACTCTTACTCATTTGAATCAGCCTTCTCCTTTGGCACAAGGCGAGATAACTATCCATACCGACGAGGAGGGATGGATAGATGTTGGCGAGATCGTTCATAAGATGAAAGTGAAAGCCAACGGAATTGACGATGGGGATGGTAAGTGCTTGGACGTGTATGTGGGTTCTCGCAAACTGACCCTCTCCTTGTATATATATGAAGGTGAACTTGATGCGACAAGATATTCCAATACTTACGACCTTTGGGTTTATACGACCCCAAAGAATATCGACTATCTGAAAAAGCAAGTCGTTATTGCCAAGGATTTGACTTCCGATGTCGTCAAGAAACTAGAAAAGGGAGCAAAGGTGCTTTGGCTTCCTACGACTTCCAGCCATTTCGTGGCTGCAGATGATACGCTTTCTCAGTCAGATAATGCCACACCTTATACCGTGGGTGGACTCTTCCAGACCGATTACTGGAACTATCGCATGTTCAAGACCATCTGCGAGAACAACAAGAAGAAGGTTTCTCCAGGAACCCTGGGCATTCTTACGAATCCGGAACATCCGATATTCAAGGGATTCCCTACGGAAATGCACACCAACTGGCAATGGTTCCCGATAATCAAGGAATCGCATCCGCTGGTGCTTGACAACTTCGCCAAGGATTATCGCCCGGTAGTTCAGGTGATAGACAATATCGAGCGGAATCATAAGTTGGGTTTGGTGATGGAATGGAAGGTGGGAGCCGGAAAGCTCCTCATCTGCATGAGCGATTTGGAGAAGGCTGCCAAATATCCAGAGGGTAGGGCTTTCTACGAGAGCGTGTTGGGTTATATGCAATCAGATGAGTTCAATCCAGCTGCAGAAATAACGATGGATGAATTGAAGAAGAAACTCGCCGAGAAGCCTCGTCAGGTTTCATTGAAGGAACTGAATAATATCTCGCAGTATTAGTTGAGAACCTATAAGAAAAAACAAGAGCGGAAAGCCAGAAGTTAACAGGTTAACAGTTAACAGCTGATTTTCCGCTCTTTTTATATCATCCTGAGACTAATCTTTATTCCAGGATAAACCTTTATATCATCTCTGTTGATTCAGAGATAGAATTTACTTTGCATTGATCTCCTTCAAGAGGCGGTCTGCGTGTCCCCACTTATCCATCAGGTAGAGCACGTAGCGAATATCCACACCGATGCAGCGAGCCAGGCGCTTGTCGAAGTTGATGTCAGAGCTGAGGCTGTCCCAGTTGCCATCGAAGGCAAGACCAATCAACTCGCCCTTGCCGTTGAACATAGGGCTACCAGAGTTACCGCCGGTAATATCGTTGTTGGTAAGGAAGCAGAGCTGCATCTTGCCAGTCGTCTTATCCTGATACTTGCCGAAATCCTTCTCAGAGAGAAGCTCGTGCATGATAGGCTCAGCGTAGTAATCGATTACCTTATCGCCCTGCTTCATCTTCTCAACGAGGCTCTCGGCTGTGGTATAATAGCCTGATGGCTTGCCACCGAGGTCGAAACCGCCTACCTGACCGTAGCTCAATCGCATGGTGAAGTTGGCGTCGCTGTAGTGAGGCATGTCTTCCTCCATACGGAGCTTGGCAGCACAGAGATACTTCTCCTGCTCAGCGATGCTGTCGTTGATGCTGCCCATCTGAGCAGCGAAATCTGCAAATACATCGTTCAGATCCATACCGAAGCTTACGCCTGGATCCTTCTCATATCCCTTCTTGTTGAAATAGAGCTTGGCGCCCTTCTTCATGATGAGCGACTTCTCCCAGAGATAATCCACATACTTGGCGTAGTTGCCGCCAAACTCAGTGTCGATGGTCTTGTAGAACTTAGGCAACCACTTGGCATCTACGTGCTCCTTGTAGTTCTTCAGAAGGGTAGCGAGCACTTCCTTATCGAGCGCCATATCCCATTCGGCAGAGTTATCTTCAAACTCATGATACTGCTTCTTCTTGTTCTTCTCAGGCCCCTTCACCTCCATGTCGGTCTGGAGCTTGATGGCACGGGTAGAGAACTCGATGTTGCTTCTTCTTGTGAAAGATTCAGCGAAGTTGGTCCAGGCGTATTTCACGTCAGCGCTCTCCTTGTAGAGCTTGGCGAGCTTGTCGAAATCTACCTTGTGGGCGAGGTCGTTGGCAGCCTTGGCTGTATCCTGCCAAGCACGGAGACGGGTTTCGTACTCACGCTTCAGATTCACGATGCCGATAGAGTCGATACACTTGTTCATACCGATGGCATTCTTCCAGTAGTTGGAAGAGCTGGCGTACTTGCTGTCGTACTTGATGCGGACAGCCTCGTCGGCACGCATGTGCTTCTGCATCACCTCCTGCTTTACGCCACGAACCTGGGCACGAGGCGCATTCTCAGCATCGCGCATGGTCTGGATTCCGTAGCTTGAAAGATAGCGCTCTGTGCTGCCTGGGTAACCCATGGTCATCGCATAGTCGCCATCCTTATAACCCTGGAGAGAAACCTGAGCCCAACGCTTTGGCTTGTAAGGCACATTATCCTTGCTGTAGGCAGCAGGACCATTGGTCTTAGGGTCGGCATAGATGCGGAATACAGAGAAGTCGCAGGTCTGGCGAGGCCACATCCAGTTGTCTGTATCGCCACCAAACTTACCCATAGACTTTGGTACGGTGAAAACCAGACGCAGGTCGGTGAAGTCGCGGTAAGTAGTAGCGTACCACTTGTTGCCCTCGTAGAAAGGCTGAACGGTGATATGGAGGGTAGAATCGTTCTTCTTCGCCTCTTTAGTCATCTCGTTCTCCAGAGAATCGATGAGTTCATCGCGCTTCTTGTTGTCGAGTTTCTCGTATCCGAGGCTCATCACCTTATCGGTTACATCCTTCTGTTCAACCATAAAGCTGACGAACATATTCTCGTTAGGCAATTCCTCTGCGTAAGATTTAGCAAAGAAACCGTTGAGCATATAGTCGTGCTCCACGGTAGAGTGGCTTCTGATAGCCTCGAAACCGCAATGGTGGTTGGTAAATACCAAACCATCTGGAGAAACGACTACGCCTGAGCAATAGCCCGAGAAGTTAACCACAGCATTCTTCAAGGCGTTCTCGCCGTTGTAGAGCTGGTCGTAAGTCATACTGAAGCCTTCGCGCTGCATCATCTCATACACAGCGTTAGGCAAGTTGTAAATTGTCCACATTCCCTCGTCAGCGTGAGCGGTGTTGATTCCGCAGAACGCCATGATAGAGGCGATAAGGACCGTTGCTTTTTTCTTCATTACTTGTTTTTGTTTTCTATTTATATTATGATGTTATTTATTCTTTTTCTCATACCATTCTTTCCAAGTCTTTGCCTGTTCTGTCATTCGATATTGCTGGCGTGGATGTCTTGGGGTGTTTGGATATTTCATCTCCAAGGCTCCTTCGGCTAGGGCTGGGGTAATGTATTCTTTTCTAAATCTGGTTCTGTTCTTTAATCCAAACAGGTTCATTATATCGCCGATGGATAGATAATCTTTATTTATACGTATTATGAGTTCTTCTACTTGGGACGAACTTGGGACAAGCTTGGGACATTTTCTTCTCCTTCTTTATTTATGAAGTTGTTTTTCTGTCCACTTCCTGTTTGAAAATTTAAGTTCGGTTGCTCTTTCCATTCATCAGTCGGCCGGATATGCAAATATCTGTTCTTGAGAACCCAACCATCTTTTAGGAGTAAGTTTCTGAAGAAACGAACCAGGTAGATGGGAGAGTAATCAATGCCTTTCTGAATGTTGCGATAGTTGGCACGAACCAGGGCATTGCGGAAATACCAGGAATGCTTGGCAAACATTTCGTTGTTCCCGCAAGCGCTTGAATTGAGCTAAGCACTCCTCCAGCGAAAGCGGATGCTCTCGCCAATAAGCCATGCTCTTTTGCATCTGGGCATTGACTTTCTTGTGATAATCGTTCAGTTGTATCTCCATCCATTTATGTATTATATTGTTAGAATATTACGTTTGCAAAGTTACGACTATTTCCCGAATTTTCCAAGGCTTCGCTTGATTTTCTTCATAATTTGCTTTTTTGCCGATAACATTCCTGGTGATAGAACCTCCTGCTCCAGCATATCCAGGGCCATTCTTAACTCTTCGAGGAGTTCGGGATAGTACTTCATCTGCTCGTAGGCGAGCTTCATGCAGTAGCAGCGGATAGCGTAGGGTTGGGAACAGGCTGTAATCTTGGCGATGCAGAAATCGATGAAATCAGAACGGAGTGATTCTTCCTCGAAAGGCTGACGGAGAAGGAGTTGAAGCATCAGGCGGCGCCTGGTCTCATTCTAAAATAAAGAACCCTATCAATCAGGTCATCGTGCTTCTGAAAGAGCCAAGGGTTGTTGGCTTCATCGAAATGGTTTAAAGCCCAAAGCGCATTGAACGATACGCGGTCGTTTTCATCGAAGGTGAGTTGGTAAAGCTCTTCCTTCCGGTGGTCGTTCTCCTTACCTTGTGTCATGATGCATATCTTGTTGATATCGTTCATATTGATCTTGTCCTGTAGTATCTTTCTCATGCTCTTTATTTTTTATGAGGGAATAATCGTTGCAAAGATATACTTTTATGAGGGAATAACGAAAAGGAAGATTACTTTTTTGAGAATTCTCGGACTATTTCTTGTTTTTGAGGTATAGAATGGGAGAAAAAGTCAAGTTGAACAATCGATGGATTCATTGTTGTACGTCTAAAGGTTTATAGTTGTACAACTGAAGGGTGTGTAGTCGTACAACTATAGGGGGTATTGTTGTACGATTAAAAGGTGTTGTCACTAGGCTCGGCAGACCTGCTGACTGCAGTGAGCAGACCTGCTGACTGCAGTGAGCAGACCTGCTGACTAGGCTCAGCAGAGCTGCTGAGCCTAGTGGCAACTTTCTAGAAGCAGTCTCCTTGAACTCCATATTCTATCTCTTTGAACCTGATCAGACGTCTTCTTTCACTTACGGAGCCGTATCCTTCAGCTTGCTCAGTCATATTCTTCAGCTCATTCAGTCGTCTCGTTTCGTTCACTCAGCCGTTTGCTTTAGCTCTTACAGGGCGCCTTGCTGGCTGCTATTATATTCTGGGTATTGCTCGGGACCAGGAACATTGGGTCCTTTTGTCTATTCTTGAACCGCATGCGAAGGTTCTGTATAATATAAACAAAAGAAGTCCGTGGACTTACACATTGTCCACGGACTTCTTGGAATATAATCTCAATGATTGGAATCTCTTACTTTCTAAAGTACTTTCCCACTACTGGCAGACTCTTCAATGGGAAATCCTTCTTCACGAGATAAGCGGCGAAGATGAGGATGAGCACCGTGTTGATGAGGCAGGCAATTCCACTGGAGAAATATCTGTTAGCCTCGGTCATTCCTGCGAAGAGGATGAGGGCGAGAACCACATAAATCATAATCTCCTTCACCGGATAGTTGATAGGATACTTCTTCTGACCCACAAAGTAGGAGAGCAGCATGGCTGTTCCATATCCAGCGAAGCCAGCCCAGGCACAGGCGATGTAACCATAAACTGGTACGAAGATAACGTTGATGGCTATCAATACCGCACAACCGATGCCTGAGAAGTAAGCACCCCAGATGGTCTTGTCGATGAGCTTGTACCAGAAACTGAGGTTGAAATATACTCCCATCATGATTTCGGCAGCCATTACGATAGGCACTACCTTCAAACCATCCCAGTAGTCGCGACCGATGATATGGCGCAATACATCCAGATAACCTACTACCACCAGGAAGGCGAGCAGGGTGAAGATGACGAAATATTTCATCGCCGAAGCGTAAGTCTGTCGGTTGTCCTTATCCTTCGCCTTGCCGAATACGAACGGCTCGTAAGCATAGCGGAAAGCCTGGGTTATCATTGCCATGATCATCGCAATCTTGCTGGCTGCTCCGTAGATTCCGAGCTGCGCATGCGCATCGCCCTTCTCATAGATGTAAGGGAAGAGAATCTTGTCGGCTGTCTGGTTCAGAATACCGGCAATACCGAGCACGAGGATTGGCCAGCTGTAGCCCATCATCTTCCTGACGAGCACCTTGCACTCGCTCCAGGAGCATTTCTCGCCCATGAATCCTTCCTTCAGTTCCTTGTAGAAACAGAAGGTGATGGAGGCGGTACAAACCAGGTTGATGTAGAAAGCATAGCCCACATCGTGACCATCCATGATGACGTAGTAAACCAGGTTGAGCGCAATGTTCAGACCGATGAAGAGCAACTTGAAGGCAGCAAACTTCAATGGGCGCTTCCTGTATCTGAGGTAAGCGAACGGAATGCACTGGAAGGCATCAATAGCCACGGTTACGAACATGGTCCATACATAAGCCGGATGGTCGGCGTAGCCCATCGCATCGCTCAAAGGCGTGATGAAGAGGAATACCAGGGCGATGAAGAGTAGGGAAGTAAAGCCCACCATGCTCAATACCGTGTGATAAACCTTTTCTGAGTTTTCTCCTTCCTTGTTGACAAAACGGAAGAAGGTGGTCTCCATTCCGTAGGTCAGGATAACGAGGAGTAATGCCGTATAGGCGTACATGTTGGTGATGACACCATAACCACCACTGGCGGCGCTGATCTTTGCCGTATAGAGTGGTACAAGCAGATAGTTGAGGAATCTGCCGATGATACTGCTCAAACCATAGATGGCGGTATCCTTTGCGAGTGATTTTAAACTTGCCATTATCTTTCTTAATGTTGAATGTTAAGTGTTAAATTGGGCTTGCGCTGTCATTCAAAGATTATCTGTGTAAATCTGTGAAATCTGTGGGAGACTCTTATCCGAAGAATAAATATGCTATAGCGATTGCTGCGATGACTCCTGCCAAATCGGCGAGCAAGCCGCAAGCCACGGCGTGGCGGGTATTCCTGATGCTTATGCTTCCGAAATATACTGCCAATATATAGAAGGTGGTATCGGTGGAACCCTGGAAGATGCAGCTCAATCTGCCCACAAACGAATCAGGACCATAGTTCTTCATCGCCTCCAGCATCATGCCTCGTGCACCACTTCCCGACAGCGGTTTCATGATGGCGGTAGGCAGGGCGCCTACGAAATCGGCATTCAAGCCGCATTGTTCTACCGACCACGAAATGCCTTGAATCACCATATCCATCGCTCCCGAAGCACGGAACACGCCGATGCCCACAAGGATAGCTACGAGATAAGGGATAATCTTCACCGCAGTAGTAAAACCTTCCTTCGCTCCCTCGATAAATGCATCATAAACATTCACTTTCTTCCAGAAACCAGCCAGGATAAAGCAGAGGATGATGCCCAGGAGAATCATGTTAGAAGCCAAGGTGGTAACCGTGTTCATCGTATCCTTGTCCATCTGTCCGAATCCCCAGATGATGATGCCTACGAAGGCGCACATTCCCAACAGAGTAGCGAGCAATACCGGCTGCAGGATGTTGATGCGCTGCCAGAGCGAAGTGATGATGATTCCGGCAAGCGTAGCCACGAGCGTAGCCATCAGAATAGGGATGAAGACATCCGTAGGCTGGGCTGCTCCATAGGAGGCACGGAAGGCGAGGATGGTGGTAGGGATGATGGTGAGTCCTGAGGTGTTCAGAACCAGGAACATAATCATCGGGTTCGTCGCCGTATCCTTCTTCGTATTGAGCTCCTGCATCTGCTGCATCGCCTTCAATCCTGTAGGCGTCGCCGCATTATCGAGTCCCAGCATATTCGAAGCGATATTCATGAAGATGCTTCCCATCACCGGATGGTTCTTCGGAATATCGGGGAAGAGACGGGTGAAGACCGGGCTGAGCGCTCTTGCCAACACATTCACAACTCCCGCCTTCTCTCCAATCTTCATGATGCCAAGCCAGAGGGCGAGCACGCCCGTAAGTCCGAGAGAAATCTCGAAGGCATTCTTGGAAGAATCGAAGGTGGAATCTACAATCTTCTGGAAGATAGTCGTATCTCCCATTGCCAATCCGATGAGTGCGAAGATGAACGCAATCACGAAAAATGCTATCCAAATGTAATTTAAAACCATATTCTGTTTATGCTTTCTTAATCGTTGTTATTGCTAGTGGAATTCTTTGCGGATTGCTCTTTCATTTCGAGTAAAGTTCGTTCATATACCTCTTGTAGCTGGTAACTTGCAACACCTAATGGAGTGGTAATGCCTCTTAAAGCCCACTCAACAACAGATGAATCTTTGTCTTTGCATAGCAGAATACCAATGCTAGGGTTATCTCCTTCGTCTTTTAAAAGTTCGTCGGCTGCTGCAACATAAAAGTTAAGTTTGCCAACAAACTCTGGCATGAAATCAACCACTTTTAGCTCAATCACAACATAACATTTGAGTTTGGTATGATAGAATACCATGTCGGGGAAGTATGATTTTCCACTTGGTGTGGTAAGTTCCATTTGTCGCCCAACATAAGCAAAACCTTTGCCCAGTTCGAGTAAAAAACGAGTAATGTTTTGAGCCAGCTTATCCTCTAGGTCCTTTTCCGAGAAGTCGCCAGCCATGGATAAGAAATCTAATTTATAAGGGTCTTTGAGCATCTCGTTAGCCAAGGCTTTCTGTGGCGCAGGGAGTGTGGACTCAAAGTTATTCAAGGCTTTTCCCTTTTGCTCATAAAGATGGGCTTCGATAATATGTTCTAACTCATTACGACTCAAATTGCCTTCAATCACTTGGTTGAGATAGAACATTGCCTCCAATATGGTCTTGCATTTTGAGACAATGACAGTCTGATGCCTCCAGGGTACACGAAGCAAAATCGCAGGCATAGGAACGCTAGTACTTTCTAAGGTTTCTAATTTTGTACCAGCTTGGTACAAAAATTCATTTTGCGAAGAATAGAAGAGATACCACCAAGAAAAACCTTCTACATTTGGAAATGCAGAACGCAAGTCCAAACTAAGCTGTTTTATAAAATTAGTGCCCCACTTATATAGCTTTTGCTTGTTACAAATGTCTTCTCCCAAGCTCCAATAAAGCTTGTGCAACTCTTCATTGACTTTGATAGCCGCTTTGAGTTGGGCGATGCGAATACGACTTTTCAAATCGGAGAGCCACTTCACATAGTTGCTATCCGACATAATAGATTCACTATTCACGAATTGGGGTATGCTATTCTTTTCTGCCATATCGTTTACTCTTCTGTTTTATTTGTTGCTTTTCCAAGCACGGGTGCAAAAGTACAATAAAAATTTCGCATAGCGTGGTTAAATACAGAAAAATCCCTCAGAGAGGGAGGATTTTGATGAATTTTATCCCTCAATGAGGATTTTTTGCTAAAAACTTTTGTTCTTTCAAACATTATTCGTATATTTGCCGATGATTCTGAGTAAGAATCACGACATAATGGAAAAGGCGCATACTTAGCGCTTTGTTCTTGACGGATTGAAACTTCGCAAACTTCATGCATTGTCAGAACATAGCAACGGTAGGTGCTCTCGGGATGTGTTAATTCACATCCCTTTACTGGTATGGCTTATTGCGTCAAGGCGGTAGGTCTTATATCCGTATAGGGATAAGTGTATACATATCGGCGTGGGCTTCGACGTTGCTCGTTCAACAATGCAGGGCAATGCGAAGGCCTCAATCCGTGGGACGAGTGACAGGTAAGTTCCCACGCTTTTTTATTTTGCCGAAACCGAAATCTTAACCCGCCAAGTCTCGGGAACACCTGGCAAAATGATAATATACCAATGAAACAGAACGATTTTTACTACTTTTGTTAAGCCGAAATCAAGAAATTTCGCTTATGAACCATTATGGACTTGATGGTTTCAAATAGAATAACTATCTTTGTCCCCGACATTTAATAACTTTAAAATAGAATAGCGTATGAAACATGTAAATGCTTATCCTTTTGTTGGTAAGGATTACGAGAAAGGATTCTTGAATAGTGGTAAGAAAGTCTTGATATTAGGGCATAGCCACTATGATGCTGATAGTACAGGTTGTCCTTGCCATCATAGTTTTACTATAGATATGATGGACGGATTCTTGAGTGGAGAAGATGGAGCTTTTTATAAAGGCTTCACAAGCCAAACCAAAGCTTTGTTGAATCGAGAGATTTCAGTTGATGATAGAGAATATGTATGGAATCAAGTAGCATTCTATA
>OGPG01002426.1_pt1 | contig 10583 bp, 7 predicted proteins | sample 1552851 | NCBI WGS metagenome assembly OGPG01 (sample SAMEA2579909, study PRJEB22360) | human gut metagenome | biome: human gut; feature: human-associated habitat; material: faeces | place: Denmark | collected 2008/2010 | reverse complement strand
TTTTAGCTCGCTTGGCTAGATGTTAAGTTAATGACATTGATCTCGGCAGTGGGTACTATTGTCAGTGCCGGCTACGGTTTCATTTGCGGGGCATACATGCCGATCTCCGGCTTTGGAACCGGTCTGCAAAAGGTGCTTTCCTTTTTGCCAAGCACCTATGCCACCGCATTGATGCGAAATCACGCCATGGGCGGCGTGTTACAGCAGATGCAGAGCGAGGGCGTACCGGAAGAAGTGGTTCGCGGCATACAAAAAGCACTGGACTGTGATCCTGAATTTGCGGGAAAAACAGTTGCAGCTCCGGAAATGTACCTGTTTCTGTGCCTGACAATTCTGCTGTTGCTGGGGTGCTACATTTTGGTACACGGGATTGCGGAAAGGAAACAAAGACTGCCATGAGAGTTGTCATTGAAAAGCCGCCGGAGGGCGGAGAAGAAGAACTGATCGTTCGCGTCAATCAGCTTTCAGAACGTGTGCTGGAACTGCTGCGTGTGATACAGGCGGAGGACGAGAAACTGATGTGCTATCACGAGGACGGGAGCCTGAGTGTGCTCTGTCCGTCATCGGTGTTTTATTTTGAGTCTGTGGACAATCGTGTGTATGCGTATGAAAAAGCGGAGGTGTCGGAATTGAAGCAGAAACTTTACGAACTGGAACAGCGGTTTGCCGGAACGGATTTTATCCGCATTTCCAAGTCGATGATTCTGAATCTGGCAAAGGTGGAACGGTTTGCTCCGTCGTTCAGCGGTCGGTTTGAGGCGATCCTGCAAAACGGGGAGAAAGTCGTGATCTCCCGTCAGTATGTTCCCGCTGTGAAAAAGCGGCTGGGGTTGTGAGGTGCGGCGATGAAGAATAGATTCAAACGGTTTCTCTCCATTACAACGGTATCTGCGACAGGTACTTTGATCGCCTGCATTGTCTGGTACGGTGTCTACTGTCTGTCGGGACATCGGGAGATCCTGCACTTTTGGATTCCCTATATGGTGCTGCCGGAAATTTTGTCTATTGGCGTGCTGGCAGGTGCTGTTACAGAATTGGTGCTGCCGCCGAAAGATATGGAGAAGTGGGAAGGCATGCTGCGGCTGGTAGTACACTATGTGCTGATTACCCTGGGGGTGCTGGTATGCGGGTGGCTGTACGGCTGGTACGAACTTTCTGTTGTCGGAGTTCTGGCAATGTGCCTGACGAGTGCGGCAGTGTACCTTTTCACATCGGCGTTGAATTATCAGATCTATAAAAAAACTGCTGAACAGATGAATGAAAAACTGAAAGAACATCATAAGAAAACTGCCGGTTCGCCAGTAGTTTTTCCCAAGGAGGGAATCGATCATGAGAAAAAAGCGTAACACGATTTGGATTGCGGCAATGCTGACAGCAGCAGTGCTGACCGGCTTTTCCGGCTGTACAGAAGGGGAGATCCCGTCGCTGTCTTCTTCGGACACTGCCGAAACCACAACTGCATCACCGGAAGAATCTGCCGCAGAGAGCAGCACCGAGGAAACAGCAGAAACTTCTGCCGCAGAAACGGAAGCCGCAACGGAAACTGCGGAAACCATTCCGGCACCGGACGAAACCACAGAGCCCGCAGCGGAAACCACTTCGGCGGAAACGACAACAGTTCCCGAAGCCGGTGCAGACACTTCGGAATATGCGGCTGCGGCAAAGACACTGTTCGGGGCGTTGAACTACATCGACCAGATCGGCAGCGGCAACCTGCCGAAAGATGAAACCGATACCATACAGACGACAAAGTCCGGCGTGACCTATGAAAGAGTGACAAAAACGCAGTTCAGCAGCACCGCCGACCTGAAAGCCTACATGACAGCTTCTCTGACACAGAAGATGATCGACAGCCGCTATGCTGCCATTCTCGGCACAGACCAGCCGCTGTACATCGATGCCAACGGCGGACTTTACGGCAGACAGTATGCCACCAGTGGCGGCTTCACCTGGATCGATCCGGAACAGGTGACCATTTCCAATGCTACAGACAGTTCGTTTACCGCTTCGATGCAGTACGACAATTTCGGTGCGGCGGATACGCTGACGGTACAAATTGTGCTGGACAACGGTCTGTGGAAGATCGATTCGATGCAGTGACAACGTGGTATTATAAAGGCAGCATTGCAGAGTTGGTTGCAATGCTGCTTTTTTGTATTTGTAGACAAAATGTAAATTCCAGCACAGCCCTATTGACTTGGAGCCAACTCCAAGTGTTATAATACAATTGCAGGAGGTGAGAACCCTTGACCATTAAGGAAGTCAGCGAAAAGTATCATATCACGCAGGATACGCTGCGGTATTATGAGCGGGTGGGCATGATCCCCAAAGTCACCCGAACCCCCAGCGGTATCCGGAACTACCAGCCGGAAGATCTGGGCTGGGTGGAGCTTGCCCTCTGTATGCGAAATGCCGGACTGCCGGTGGAAGTTATGATCGAGTATGTGAAGCTGTGCCAGCAGGGCGATGACACCATTCCGGCACGGTTACAGCTGCTGCTGGATCAGCGGGAAACACTGCTAGAACAGCGGGAGCAGATCGACACGACACTGGAACGGCTGAACTACAAGATCAGCCGCTATGAGGAAGCTGTCCGGACAGGCGTACTCACATGGGATAAACAGGAATGTAAGGGAAACACGGAATAAAGCCCGCCTGACGGCTTTGCACGCAATCTGCGTGCAAATTTTCCGTCATATTGCCCAGAAATCCCTTGCCATACATCAAGTATGCCTGCGGAATTTCTATGCAATCTGCCGAAAAATCTGACGACGCATCTTACGCACAAGCTTTATTCAGTGTTTCCCAAATTTATTATACATCGGATTGCAGGATCTGTCAAGTGCCGCAAAAATGCATCTCACCGAAAGCGAGGACACCGACCCATGAAAGAACAGCGGAACATCACTCTTGCCGGCGAAACCATTTCCTACACGCTGGAACGGAAAGCCGTCAAAAATATCAACATGCGGCTTCGTCCGGAAACTGGTCTGCTGGTTTCTGCACCGATGCATGTGCCGTCAGAACGGGTGGAACAGATCTTACAGCAGCATGCCGCGAAAATTCTCCAGACCCTGCACCAATACGCCGCTGCCGCAGAAAAGCCGAAACAGTATCCGGTGCACTATACCGCCGGAGAACCAGTACTGTATCTGGGGAAATCCTGTCGGCTGGAGGGGGAACGCGGCAGTCGGGAAAGCGTGCTGGTGCAGGGGGGAACGCTCCGGCTGCTGGTGAAACAGCCGGAAAACGAACAGGTTCGGAAACAGGTATTCGACAGCTGGTGGGAAAACGCCTGCGAAAAGGCAGTGCGGAATCTCTGCCGTGCAGTTTATCCCGTGTTTGAAGCGAAAGGCGTGGCATTTCCTGAGATCCGGTTCCGGCATATGGTTTCCCAGTGGGGCAACTGCCGCCCTACCCGCGGCGTGCTGACGTTTAATCTGCGGCTGCTGGCGGCACCGGTGCGGTGCATGGAGTACGTGGTGATGCATGAGTTCTCCCATTTTCTCCATCCGGATCATTCGCCGGCATTTTATGCGGAGATCGCCGCAGAACTGCCGGACTGGAAACAGTTACAGGAACAGCTGCGTGACGTGGAAACGCGAATCTGACCGATGCAGCACTTTTGGGGCGTGTATGCATTTGCAAAATCAGCATGATTTCGGCAGTAAATTGACATTATGGCTAAAAAATCCAGATGCCGTTTGGGCAGTTTTCATAGATTTCTCGTATGAAAGGAAAAAACTGTTGATTTTTTTTGTGAGGTATGATAGAATAAATTTCGGGCATGTCTGCACTTTTTGAGAATTGTCCTGAAGTTGGGGCAGAACGGTGCAGAAAAATGCGAACTACGAAAGGAGTTTTTTTATGAAGAAACTTGGGCTCGGTAAGCGAGTATTGGCATGTGCTGCCAGTGCTGCGACGTTACTGACCGGAACTACAGCATTGTCCGGACTGACAACGCTGGGAAGCATGGCGGCATCTGCTGCGTCTTATGACAACTACGCAAAGCTGCTGCAGTACTCCATGTATTTTTACGACGGCAATATGTGCGGCTCTGATGTGGGAAGTGCCTCTCAGTTTGACTGGAGAGATAACTGCCACGGCAGCGATGAAGTGGACGGCGGCTTCCACGATGCAGGCGACCACGTAAAGTTTGGTCTGCCGGCTGGCTACACCGCTTCTACTCTGGGCTGGGGCTATTATGAATTCAAGGACAGCTATGATGCACTGGGACAGACAGCTCATTTGCAGGCACTGACCGATCGCTTCTGTGATTTCTTCAAGGCAAGCACAAAGCTGAGCGGCGATACAGTAACCAGCTTCTGCTATCAGGTAGGCGTAGGACAGGCTGACCATGATGTCTGGTGCTCTCCGGAGTCCCAGAATGACCAGAGTCTGCGTACTGCTTACTGGACTTCTGATGATGCCAGCGACATTGCCGCAGAATATGCAGCAGCACTGGCTGTCAACTACATTAACTTCGGCAACGCAGAAGACCTGAAGTATGCAAAGGCACTGTACAATTATTCTATCAAGACCAATAAGGCAAATTGTCCGGAGGCTGAAAACTTCTACAGATCTTACGATTACTATGACGATCAGGCATGGGCAGCTGGCTGGCTGTATCTGGCAACCAAGGACAGCACCTACAGCTCGTTCCTGGACAAGTTCATGAACGACACCAATGCTGGTAAGTCTGGTCAGTCCGGATGCAAGTGGGGCGTATACTCCACCATGTGCTGGAATAATGTCAGCCTGGGTGCTGCGATCCTCCAGAGTGAGATCACCGGCAGCGTATCCGACTGGGCAAAGGTCACCACATATCTGAACGGCAAGTGCACCAGCGAAAGCACATATTACTGCGAAAGCGACTGGGGCAGTGCACGTTATAACACTGCACTGCAGATGGCAGCACTGGCTACCACGAAATATTCCGCAAAGAGCGGCATGGATTATTCCAGCTGGTGCAAGGCACAGATGGGCATGATCCTGGGCAACAACCCGAAGAATGTGAATTTCGTTGTCGGCATGGACAGCAACTCTGCAAAGTATCCGCATCACAGAGCTGCATCCGGCTATCAGAGCTTTGACGAAATGAAGGGCAGAACCGACTACAGCAGCAATGGCCACACGCTGGTCGGTGCTCTGGTCGGCGGTCCGGCAGACTCCAACTTCACTTATACTGACTCTGTAAACGACTATCAGGCAAACGAAGTGGCTCTGGACTACAACGCTGGTCTGGTCGGTGCAGCAGCAGGTCTGTATTCTATTTACAAAACCGGTTCTGTAGACTCCAACATTGAAGGTGTCAGCGGCAGCATTGTTACCACCACCAAGGCAACAACTACCACTACCACCACCAATAAGCCGGTGACTACAACCACAACACAGGCTACTACCAAGCAGAATATCACAACCACTACAATTACCACTGCCGCTCCGTCCGGCGGTAAGACTGCAAACATCACCACCGGTACACAGGTTGGTACTGACGGTGACAAGCAGATGTATGCAGAATTTGCTCCCAACGGTGCAAAGACTGCGACTCTGTACTACAAGGTCAAGACCAGCGACACCAACTCCAGCGGTGCATTCGGCACATGGACAGGCTCCTGGGTGCAGGAAGACTTTGAGGTTACCGTTGGTGCAAACGGTGAGTGCAAGGTGTCCTACAACATTCCGTCCAACGTTGGTGCAACTGTCAAGGCAATGGTCTTTTATCCGGACGCAAGCAGCGTTGAGATCGAAAAGGTCGTTCTGGACGAAAGCAGCACACCGGTCACCACAACTGTTGCTACCAGTGGAAATACTTCCGGCGGCGGCAAGAATGCCAATATCACCACCGGCACACAGACTGGTACCGCAGGCGACAAGCAGCTGTACGCAGAATTTGCTCCCAATGGTGCAAAGACTGCAACTCTGTATTACACCATTTCCACCAAGGACACCAACTCCAGCGGTGCATTCGGCACATGGACCGGTTCCTGGGAACAGACTGACTTTGAGGTTAGCGTTGGTGCAAATGGTCAGTGCAAGGCAACTTATAACATTCCGTCCAATGTAGGTCAGACTGTCAAGGCAATGGTCTTCTATCCGGACGCAAGCAGCGTCAAGATCGACAAGGTCGTTCTGCACTACGGCAACGTAACACCGGGCACTACTACTGCAAAGCCTTCCAGCGGCGGTAAGTATACCAAGGATATTAATAAGGCAATTGTTTATGATGAGCTGCCGGCAAGCGATAAGATGCTGGGCTGGAAGTGGTCCGATCTGGGCGTTCCGGCAGGCGAAAAGGTCACCAAGGTTGAGATCAACCTCTCCACCAGCAAGAAGCAGATCGGCAAGTGGCAGGGTGCATTCGGTTCTTCTACCAGCGTGGCTCCGGATTACTGGACACAGTCTGAGGATATGGAACAGACCATCAGCGGAAAGACCGGCAGCATCGTATGGGATGTGGATTCTGCAACTTCTGCGATCATTCAGACCCAGTACGGCGGCGAACTGAAGTTCGGCGTATGGTGGATCGACTGCAACAAGTTCACTATCGATTCTATCACAGTTTACACAGACGCTTACAACGGCAGCGGTCAGATCACTACCACTGTATCTACAACCAAGGCAACTACCAACAAGACCACCGCTTCCACCACAACTACCACCAAGAAGACAACCACCGCTACCAACGGTCCGAAGCCGAGCGTAAAGGCAAGCCTGTACGGTGACGTAAATCTGGACGGCCGTGTGGACATCACAGACGCAGTTCTGCTGAACAAGAAGGTTGCCGGCGTGGTAATCCTGAACGACCAGCAGTATGCAAATGCTGACTGCTGCACCGATGACGGTGTTGGTCAGGCAGATTCGACGGTACTGCTCCAGTTCCTCGTTTCGATCGTAAGGACTCTGCCGGCTGAGGGCTAATCTCTGTCAAAAAATCGGCAATTTTCACAAAAAGGATACGGGCAAATTTTGCCTGTATCCTTTTTCTTTTCTGTTTTTTCCGAAAAAACTGTCGTTACATATGGCAAGTTGCACAAAAAGCATGGAAACTGTTTAGCATGTTTTACTGAAATTTGAAAATCCACTTTACAATGAATTTTTCATGTGCTATAATAAATGAAACGAGAAAGATATGCCCTGTAAGGGATAGTTGCGTCTGAATCCTATCCGGTGCGGCGTATATCTGCCGGCGTGTTCGGCGAAAACAATCGTTGAAAGTGGAACATGCGTACCCTTGTTCCAACATCAAAAAATCTCTAATTTTCAAGGAGGATATTTATGCTGAAGAAAAAACTCGGCAAGAAGGCACTTGCCTTCGCTTCTGCTGCAGTGATGGCAGTTTCTGCTACCGCTACAGGTCTGACTGCACTGTCTATGACAGCGTTCGCAGGCGAGGAGCTGGGCGAAGGTACCTTCGAAAACGGAAAGGGCTTGCCTTGGCACATTTGTGAAAACGCAACTGCTGTCATGAAGTTCGACATCACCGACGGTATCTATGCGATCAAGCTGGAAAACATCGGTGGTACTGCAAACGGCGGTGAAAGCCGTTGGGACTGCCAGTTCCGTCACAGAAATCTGACCATTGAAAGCGGTCACACCTATCGTATTACCTACAGCGTAAACCCGTCTAACAGCGGTCACATGTACCCAAAACTGGGCAACATGTCCAAAGATGATCAGGAACTGTGGCACAGCAATGGTGACGAACTGTCCCTGTCTTACGAAGAAGGTCTGACACAGGAACAGCTGGAAGAAAAGCTGAAGAGTGCTTCCAAGACCGGTAACAAGGTAGACTACGGTCAGGGCTGGGATGCTTGGTACAACAAGGAATATCCGGCAAACCAGTGGACCACAGTTGCTTATGAATTCCAGGCTACTGAAACCGTTAAGGGTACCGCAGAATGGACCTTCCACATGGGCGGTCAGGGTAACTACGCGAAGATGGACTGCTTCCCGAAGGATACCATCATCCGGTTCGACAACCTGGCACTCATCGATATGACCGATGATGCATCTGACTACAAGGCAGAAGCTGCTTATGTGCCGACCGGCGTTGAAGTAAACCAGGTTGGTTACTATCCGAATGGTAAGAAGGTTGCAACTGTTGTTCTGTCCGAAGGTGATACTACCAAGTATGACTACGAGATCAAGGACGCAAGCGGCAGCGTTGTTTACAGCGGCACTACCGACGGCAACACCAAGTATGATGAGTCTGGTGCCTGGGATTACACCCAGCAGATCGACTTCACAGATTTCACTACAGAAGGCAAGGGCTACACCCTGACTGTTGCCGGCAAGACTTCTAAGAGTTTTGACATCGACAAGAACCTGTATGAAAAGCACCACGACAAGAGCATGCTGACCTATGCACTGAACTACTTCTATCAGAACCGTGCAATGGATACTGAAGACAAGTACATTCCGTCTCCGCAGAGCCAGGAAGGCAGCAAGAAGACTCTGGCTCGTAAGGATTCTCAGCACTGGCCGACTGATAACGCTTACATCGCAGACAAGTGGGTTTACATCTACACCTCCAAGCCGTCCTACAGCCAGTCCATTAACGTAGCTGGCGGTTGGTTCGACGCTGGTGACTATGGTAAGTACGTTGTAAACGGCGGTATCTCTCTGTGGACTCTGATGAACATGTATGAGAGATCTCTCATGGTAGGCAAGGCTGACAAGTTCGGCGATAACTCCACCGTTATGTCTATTCCGGAAGCAGGAAACGGTACTCCGGATATTCTGGACGAGTGCAAGGTAGAACTGGACTTCTTCCTCGAAATGATGCGTGACGATGGTATGGTATACCACAAGGCTCACGACTACAAGTGGACCGGTCTGGCTGTTGCTCCGTATGACAAGAACGAAGGCGACAAGGAAAACAAGGCTCCGATGCGAATCGTTAAGCCGGTTACCTATGCAGCAACTCTGAACGCTTCTGCAACATTTGCACAGGCAGCTCGTCTGTTCAAGGATTACGATGCAGCTTATGCAAAGACCATGGAAGATGCAGCAATCAAGACCTATGCAGCAGCACAGAAGAACTTCAAGAAGTTCTCTGGCTGGGGTGGCGACACCAAGGGTGAAGGCGGTATCTCTGCTGACCTCATGTATGCTCCGCTGGATCAGAACAAGGGCGGTGGCCCGTACGGTGACACCGAAGTCAGCGACGAATTCTACTGGGCAGCTTGCGAACTGTACATCACAACAGGCGACAAGACCTATTATGATGAACTGATGAAGTATGGTACCAACGCTTATGGTACTGACAACGCAAAGGCTCTGGAAATCTCCACAACTCTGGTTGGTGGTGAAAACAACGGTTCATTCTCCCTGTTCACATGGGGTACTCTGAACTCCGTTGGTTCTATCTCCCTGTATGTAAATTCTCAGGCTATGCTGGATAAGGGCCTGCTGACTCAGGATGAAGTAAACACCCTGAAGGCAGAAGTTCTGAAGGCAGCTGACTCCATTCTGGAAGTACAGGACAAATCTGCATATGGTATCCCGTATGTAGGTCATGACTATGATACCACTGTATGGAAGTACAATGCTGCTTCCGGTACAGGCGATTCTGAAACCAAGACTCTGAGTGGCGGTTACGAATGGGGTTCCAACTCCATGGTAATCAACAACTCTATGGCACTGGCTCTGGCATATGACGCATCTAAGGAAGTAAAGTACATTGACGGTGTTACCACTTCAATGGACTACCTGATGGGTCGCAACCCGCTGGAACAGGGTTATGTAACCGGTTACGGTGAACACTCTACCGCTTACCCGCACCACAGATGGTGGTCTGGTCAGCTGAACAGCGACGACTTCCCGTATGCTCCGTACGGCGTTCTGTCCGGTGGTCCGAACTCCAACATGGAAGACCCGATGGTTCAGGGTCAGGGCTACAAGGTAGGTTCCATCGCTCCGATGATGTGCTATCTGGATAACGTAGAAGCATGGTCTGTAAACGAGTGCACCATCAACTGGAACTCTCCGCTGTGCTGGGTTGCTTCCTTCCTGGATGACGAAGCTCCGTACATCGAACGTGATCCATCTTCTACTACTACAGCTACTTCTTCTACCGACACAAAGGATACAACTACAACAACCGCTGCTACTACCGCAGCTTCCACTGATGCAAGCGATGCTACTACAGATGCAAGCAACGCTTCCACAACTGACAGCAATGCTACCACCACCAGCGTAACTGCTGCATCCATCACTCCGGGTCAGCTGCTGCTTGGTGATACCAATTTGGACGGCGCTGTAGACGTTACAGACGCAGTTCTGCTGAACAAGAAGGCTGCAAATGTTGTAACCTTCAACGCACAGCAGATGCTGAATGGTGACTGCTACGATCAGAACGGTGAAATCGACGGCAACGACGCAACAGCTCTGCTGAAGTTCCTCGTTCACATTCTGAAGGGCCTGCCGGAAAACTCCAGCATGAACGCATAATGAAATCGTTATTCTAAACGAGTTTCACAAATAAAAAAGGCACTGCGGCTGCATGGCTGCGGTGCCTTTTTTGCTAAGGCAATACCGCACAAAGAGCGTCTGGCGACTTTGCACGCCATCTGCTTGCA
>OGPG01002425.1_pt1 | contig 10584 bp, 9 predicted proteins | sample 1552851 | NCBI WGS metagenome assembly OGPG01 (sample SAMEA2579909, study PRJEB22360) | human gut metagenome | biome: human gut; feature: human-associated habitat; material: faeces | place: Denmark | collected 2008/2010 | reverse complement strand
GCCATTGTGTCTCAAAGCAGCGCGTGGGTTTCCCTGCCACTATCAACGGCACCAACCTTACCGAGGACACCGTGACCAAGCAGATCATGAGCATGCGCACGTCCTACGGCTACACCAAGGATGAGGATTGGGCGCAGTATCTGGTTGACAACGACCTCACGCCCAAGAAGTACCGCAAGCAGCTCATCGACTCCTACACGCAGCAGATTCTGCTTCAGCAGGCACAGAAGGAGAACGGCGTGACGGTGTCGGACGAGGAGGTCGAGAAGGCTTGGAAGGACGCGTGCAAGAGCGCGGGCGGAGCCAAGGCCTTTAAGAAGACCCTCAAGACCTACGGCTATACCGAGGACACCTACAAGGACTCGCTCAAGGAGAGTCTGGCGCAACAGAAACTCAAGGATGCCGTCGCGCCCACGAGCAAGCCCAAGGACAGCGAGATCGTCGATTACATCAACGAGAACCTGTCTAACTACAACGATGCTCGCCGCTCGTCGAACATCCTGATCAAGGTTGATTCCGACGCTTCCGACGAGGACAAGGCTGCCGCCAAGGCCAAGGCGCAGGAGTGCCTGGACAAGATCAACTCCGGTGAGCTGAGCTTTGAGGACGCCGTTGAGCAGTACTCCGAGGACACCGGTTCCAAGGAGAAGAAGGGCGATGTGGGCTGGGATAAGCTCACCACTTTCGTCGACAGCTACCAGACGGCGCTCGAGGGGCTCAACAAGGGCGACGTGAGCGACGTCGTCGAGTCGACCTATGGTTACCACATCATCAAGTGCACCGACTACTTCCATGTCGATAATCAGGTCGATGACATCAACCAGGTGCCCAAGGACATCAAAAAGTACGTCTCCAACGTGGTGAAGACGCAAGCGGCCAGCACCGCGTACAGCGAGTGGCTGGAGCAGTACAAGAAGGATGCCGACATCACCGTTAACCCCATGCCCAAGGACGTGCCGTACAACGTCAGCCTGAAGGGCGTCACCAAGAGTTCGACCGACGATTCGTCGACGACTGAGTAATCATGGGGCGGCGCTCGTGTGAGTGCCGTCCGCACTATTGAGGAGGATTTGCAGATGACCAACGAAGAGCTGCAGAAGGAAATGATTGCGGCCATGAAGGCCAAGGACAAGGTTCGCCTGTCCATCATTCGCCAGGTTAAGGCCGAGGTGAAGAATATCGAGGTCAACGAGCGCCGCGATGTGACCGAGGAAGACGTCAACAGCATGATCAAGCGTTTGATTAAGCAGACGAGCGAGACGTTGGAGATGTCCATCAAGGCCGGTACCGACCAAGAGCGTACCGACAACCTGACCGAGCAGGTCAAGATTCTGGAGAGCCTGCTGCCCGCGCAGGTTTCGGGCGAGGAGCTCGAGGCCCTGATCGAGCAGGTTATCGCCGAGCTGGGCGCCACGTCCAAGAAGCAGATGGGCCAGGTTATGGGCGCACTCGGCAAGGCCACCGGTGGCAACTTCGATAAGCCGGCCGCGGCAAAGATCGTCGGAGCCAAACTCGCGTAGGGGCCGAGCGGTACATAGTTGATGTTTAGGGGGGCGTGGCCGTCATGGTCGCGCCCCTTTTTGCTGGGCTGGGCACTCATTGGGGACAGGCTTAAATGAGTGCCCGGGCTACGCTCATTGGGGACGGGCTTAAATGAGTGCCCAATGAGCAGGTACTCATTTAAGTCTGTCCCCAATGACTAGGTGGAAGGTTGCGGGTTCTTTACGGGAATGTAGTGTGGGCTGCGGAAACGTGATTCTTTCCGTACAATAGTTCAACTCGTGTAAACGCAGGGAAGGGACATTCATGGCAGACATGATCGAGATCAAGCATCTCAACAAGTACTTTGGCGACCTGCATGTGCTCAAAGATATCAACCTCACCGTCAAACGCGGCGAGAAGCTCGTAATGATCGGGCCCTCCGGTTCGGGTAAGTCGACGCTCATCCGCTGTGTCGATTATCTTGAGGAGCCCACGTCGGGCGAGGTCGTCATCGACGGTACGCCGCTCACCAAAAAGAATCACCTGGAGATGGCTCGCAAGTATAGCTCTATGGTGTTTCAGCAGTTCAACCTGTATCCCAACATGACGGTGCTGGGCAACCTGACGCTCGCGCCCATCAAACTGCAAAAGAAGAGCAAGGAGGAGGCGACCGAGATCGCCATCGCCGCGCTCAAGCGCGTCGGCATGGCGCATAAGGCCGGCGAGTATCCGCAGAATCTCTCGGGTGGTCAGCAGCAGCGCATCGCCATCGCCCGTGCCCTGTGCACCAAGCAGCCCATCATTCTGTTTGACGAACCGACCTCGGCGCTCGACCCCGAGATGGTCCAGGAGGTTCTGGACGTTATGATTGAGCTCGCGCAGGAGGACATCACCATGATCTGCGTGACGCACGAGATGGGCTTTGCGCGCCAGGTGGCCGACCGCGTCATCTTTATGGAGGACGGCCGCATTCTGGAGGAGGGCACGCCCGAGCACTTCTTCGATAACCCCGAGAACCCGCGCTGCCGCGAGTTCCTGTCCAAGATTCTGCACTAGGCGCGGTGATGGACATGACGGATATGACGAGGGCGGCCGTGTCGCGCCGTCACTTTTTGCAGCTGGCGGGCGCCGGTATGCTTACGCTGACGGGGGCCGCGCTTACCGGTTGCGGCAACTCCACCAGCGGCGAGGACTCCGACAAGGGGTCCAAGCTTGCGGCCATCAAATCGCGTGGCCATCTGAATGCCGGCGTTAAGAAAGACGTTCCCGGCTATGGCTATTACGACACCGCCAAGGGCCGCTTTGAGGGCATGGAAGTCGATTTGTGCTATCAGATCGCCGCTGCTGTCTTTGACGTGAGCTACAAGGAGGCCCGCGCCCAGGAGCTTGTCGAGTTTACCGACGTAACGCCCAAGACACGCGGCCCGCTGATCGATAACGGCCAACTCGACGTGGTCGCGGCGACCTACACCATCACCGACGAGCGCAAGAAGAGCTGGGATTTCTCGACGCCGTATCGCACCGACTACGTGGGACTCATGGTCAAGAAGCGTTCGGGCTTTACCTCGATTGAGGATCTGGATGGTAAGGTCATTGGTGTGAGCCAGGGTGCCACCACGCAGGGCCTGATCGAGCAGATGATCAAGGACAACGGCTTTAGCTGCAAGCCCGAGTTTAGGGCCTTTAGCGGCTACCCCATCATCAAGAGCTCGCTCGACGCCGGCAATATCGACGTCTTCGCCATGGACCGCTCCACGCTGGCCGGTTACATGAACGAGACCGTTGAGCTGCTGCAGCCCGAGGTCAAGTTTGGCGAGCAGGGCTACGGCGTGGCAACCAAGAAGGGCTGCGACCTTTCGGCCGTGGTCGATCAGGTGATTTGCGATCGCCTGGCCGACGGCTGGCTCGACCAAGAGGTCAAGACCTGGGGTCTTGTATAGGCGTATCGTCCAGGGAAGGAATCAAATGCTCGAAGGATTATTTGACGCCGACCGTTGGTCGACGACATTTCAAAACATGGGGCCCTTCTGGGAGGGCTTTGGCGTGACGCTGCAGGTGGTCGTTGCCGGTCTGCTGCTGTCGCTGGTGCTGGGCACGCTGCTGGGCGTGTTCTCCACCACTCGTTCGCGCGTGCTGCGCGCCATAAGCCGCGTGTACGTGGAGTTTTACCAGAACACCCCGTTGCCCGTGCAGGTGCTCTTTATGTACATGGCCGGTCCGCAGTTTTTGCAGGCCATAACCGGTGCCGACCAGCCGGTGCGTATCGCGCCGTTCGTGCTGGGCTTCTTGGGCGTGGGTCTGTATCACGCGGCCTACATTTCGGAGGTCATCCGCACCGGTATCGAGGCGGTTCCGCGCGGTCAGATGGAGGCGGCCCAGAGCCAGGGCTTCACCCGTGCGCAGGCGTACTGGTACATCGTGCTGCCCCAGACATTCAAAATCATTCTTCCGCCGCTGTGTAACCAGGCGCTCAACCTGGTCAAGAACACGTCGGTGCTGGCGCTTGTGGCCGGCGGCGACCTTATGTACCGTTCCGACAACTTCGTGAGTCTGTACGGTTACCTGCAGGGGTACATCGTCTGCTGCCTTATGTACTTCATCATCTGCTTTCCGCTCGCCATGCTGGTGCAGTGGCTCGAGCGCCGCTCCAAGGAGCGTCCGCGCGGCGTGAGCCTGGCCGAGCTGGGGCTCGACAACGTAGAGGAGGCCTAGCGCATGGAAATCTTCAACGCGACCAACCTGCTCTACATCTGGGGCGGCTTTGTTAAGACCATCGAGATCTCGGCGCTGTCGATCTTTTTCTCGCTCATCTTTGGCACGGTGCTGGCGCTCGTTAAAAGCTATGCGCCCCGCCCGTTCCGTATTTTGGTGAGCGCCTATATCGAACTGTTCCGTTGCACGCCGAACCTGCTGTGGATCCTTTTTATCTACTTTACGGTGCAGGGTTTGGACATTGTGATTTCGACCATCGCCTTTACGCTGTTTACCAGCGCTGTTATGGCCGAGATTGTGCGTGGCGGTCTCAACTCGATTCCGCGCGGCCAGTTTGAGGCAGCGCAGAGCCAGGGCTTTGGCTTCTTTGCCACCATGCGCTACATCATTCTGCCGCAGACGTTTAAGACGATCATTCCGGCGCTGTTTAGCCAGTGCACGACTGTCATCAAGGACAGCTCGTATCTTTCGGGTATTAACGTGGCCGAGCTCATGTACACGGCCAACGTTGTGATGGCCCACGCGATCGATCTGTCGCAGGTGCTTATGCTCTACGGCCTGGTGTTTGCGATGTACTTTGTGCTCAACTTTGGTATCTCGCTGCTGGTGAGGGCATATCAACGTCGCATCGTGGCAGCGTAGAATGTGGCAAAGGGACAGCCCCTTTGTCACATAGAGAAAGGAATCGCGATGAGCGATCTGGAGAACAAGAAGAATCCTGTGGTCATTACCATCGCGCGCGACTTTGGCGCCGAGGGCCACGAGATTGGCCGCATGCTTGCCGACGAGTTGGGGATTCCGCTGTACGATAACGAGCTGCTGGTGCGCGCATCGCTGCGCGCGGGCGAGTCGCTCGATAAGATGGCCGCCTATGACGAGCGTCTGGCCGTGGAGAACATGGCGTTTCTGCCCGACCGCTACGATGCGCGTTCGTACTCGGATAAGTTGTTCCAAAAGATGAGCCAGGTGATTTTGGATCTGGGCGAGACCGAGAGCTGCATTATCGAAGGCCGTCTGTCCGATTACCTGCTGCGTAACAACCCCAACCACATTGCCGTGTTGGTGACCGCACCCTTTGAGGACCGCGTCGAGATCGTGCGTAAGAAGCGTGGCCTCAACAAAAAGAAGGGCGCCAAGTTGGTTAAACAGCAGCAGAAGGCGCGCGAGGCGTTCTATAAGCGCTACAGCGCCGGAAAGTGGAAGATGACGAGCGGTAAAGACATCGTCGTCAACCGCGCCAAGCTGGGCCGCGAGGGCTGCAAGGACGTCATCGCCGCTGCCTACCGCTACAAAGTGGCGCAGCTCGAAGGCTAGCCGATCAAAACCACCACAAAGGGGACAGCACCTTTGTGGTGGTTTTTGTTTTAGGCAGAGGGGAAGGCTTTGGCGAGACCGGCGCGCGTCTGCGTGTCGGTCTTTTGGTAGATAGAGCTCAGGTGGCGCTGCACCATGCGCATCGAGATACCGAGCTCCTCGGCGACCTGCTTGAGCGGGCGTTCATCCTGGGTCACGGCTATGAGCACGTCGACTTCGCGCGGGGTGAGGGCGTGGTTGGCGATGAAGGCCTGGCGCTGCTCCTCGACGGTGGGCGCGGCGAGCACTTCTTCTGCCAGCTGCTCGCGCTCGCGCTCCTGCTCGGTTTGGGGTAGGCGGAACAGGCCGGCTGCCACGAATGCCGCGCAGGCGGCGACGAGCAAAACGAGCGCACCGATCATGATGAGGGCAACGTTGCCCGAGGTCACAAGGGCAAGCGAGATGCCCGATGTAGTGAATGCGCATGCATTGTTGGCGGCGCGTCCCATGCCGGCCCAGAGAGCGGGCGCATGCATGTGCGGTGCCAGCTGTGTAAAGGTGGCGGTAAAGAACGTGACAAAAAAGCCCGAGCTCAGGTAAAAGACGACAAGGCCCAGGTTGGGATCGGCACCGGCCTCGACGGCCAGGATGGAAATGGTCGAGAGCACGGCAATGCCGAGCATGACAAGCCCCATGTATCGGCGCTCGGCAAGATCAAAGATAAGACCGGCGGCAAGGCCGCTTGCCGCCAAAAAGAGGCGCGGCCAGGTCTGCACGGCAATGGTGCCGTGGGCGTTGGAGAGTGTGACCACGTTGTCGAGGGTCGAGAACAAGCAGGCAAGAATCATGACGAGCGCGATGCTCCAGCATGCCTGTTTGGCGAGGGCATGAGAGGGCTCAACAAAGGGATTGATGGCGGGGCTGGAGCTCTCGGCAGCCTTTTGGGGAACGACGCTGAGGGCGGAGATGGCGATCGTCGCTGTGCCAAGGACGATGAGCTCTGCGATACCGCCGCAATTGAGCAGGTTGACGGCGAACTGCATCAGGATGCCCGCGGCATAGGCCGCTCCCGCACCGGTGGCGAGCTTGGGATCATCCTGAAATGCCAACGAAAAGGCGTGGTGAGTGGCGGCGCCCAGCAGGCCGAGTCCAAAGAACGCCACGCACCCCAGAATCTCGAGGGCAAGCGGGCCCGTGGGGGACTGGATCTGGGTCAATCCCAGGATGGCGACGGGAACAGCGGCGTTGGCGGCTGCCAATGAGTGGCCTTTGCGGTGTGCGAGCCCGAGCAGCGGCGCATATCCGATAAAGCCGAGTACACTCGCGCCCAGAATAAAGCCCTGTGCGATCACAACGCGTTCGGCACCGGCGAGCAGCCCGACGTTGACGTCGAAGCGAAACTCGGCGGCAAGGAAGGCGAAGGTAAACAGTGCGAGTGCCAGAAGCGCGTTGATTTTAGGCTTGCTCAGATTCAAGGACAGTCCTTTGGGTGGACGGAATAGTCGTGTCCTCGATTGTAGCGTCCCTGGGACGCGTGTGACGACAACGAAATCATATTGAATTAAACCGCAGGTAGAGGCCTAGGTTCGCATCTACGAACCTAGGCATATGGAGTCATTTGGCACATCTTGGTCGTAGGGACATACCGCCACAAAGGGGACAGGCACCTTTCTGGTGGTTTCGCATCGTGGTACCATGGTTCATATCGTTGTTTAAACGACTAAGGGAGTAGACACCATGGAAGAGGCCTATCGTCAAGCACGCAAGCGCGGCGAGCAGGGACGCCGTCGCGCCATCAGCCAAAGCGAGCACCCGTACCTTACGGACCTCGACGGCCTCGTTGCCCAGCTCCCCTTAGGTCAGCGAGAGAGCGTCGGCCTGAGGGACATTCCACTCGAAATGGTCGTCGGCACGGTCACCAAAGGCCGTCAGTCTGCCTTTTCGTGTAACTTTATGCCCCTGCTGCCGTTTAACACCGAGTTCGCCCGCAAGTGGTCCAACCTCTACGACATCCAGGTGACCGAGGGCTATCGCGACCCCATCATCGTCACCGAGTTCATGCATCGGTTCTATATCCAGGAAGGCAACAAGCGCGTCAGCGTCCTCAAATTCCTGGACGCCCCGACGGTTTCGGCCAAGGTCACCCGTCTCTACCCCGGCAAATGGGATTCCGTCGAAAGCCGCCTGTACGGCGAGTTCTGCTCGTTTTGGCGCGTCTGCCCCCTATACGAGATCGAGTTCTCGCGTGAGGGAAGCTACGAGACGCTCGCCAAGATGCTCGGTCAGAACCTTATCGAAAAATGGCCGCAGAAAAAGGTCGACTACCTGCGCCACACCTTCCTACTCTTTAAGCGCGCCTACCTTCGCGCCGGCGGCGACCATCTGGACATTACACCCGCCGACGCCATGCTCGTATACCTCAATGTGTACAACCAAGACCGTCTGCTGGACACGCCGACGGACATCGTCGTAAACCGCCTGTGCAAGATTTGGCGCGAGTTGGTCATTGCCGGCAAAAATGACGAGGACAAGGTCGATCTTGTCGAGGCACCGAGCGTCGATGAGGAAGAGGCGCCCGCCAAGTCCACCTCCGGCGTGCTCAACTTCTTTATGGGCAAGACCGTTTATTCAGCGGCCAACCCTCTGCGCATCGCCTTTATCCATGAGTTCCCCTGTGCGACGTCGAGCTGGGACAGCCTGCACGACCAAGGGCGTCAGTATCTCGATGAGCACTTTGGCGGCATCGTGCGCACCGAGGCATTCGAGGACTGCCACGATCCGGACGCGTTCTACGCCGCCGTGGAAACCGCCGTCAAGCACGGGGCGAAGGCCATCTTCTCGACTTCACACCGCCTGATGGAATATACGCTCAGGGCCGCCGTCGAGTATCCTCAGGTGCGATTCCTCAACTGCTCCATCGGCCTTCCCCACCAAAGCGTCCGTTCGTACTTTGGCAAGATGTACGAGGCAAAGTTCCTGCTGGGCGCCCTTGCCGCCAGCATGGCGGACAACCATCGCATTGGTTACCACGCATCGGTCTTCGCCTCGGGCGCACTCAGCGAAATCAACGCCTTTGCGATTGGCGCCTCGTTGCTCGATCCCCGCGCGCAGGTAATCCTCACCTGGGGCGATGTGCCCGCCGGCGGTCTTGCCGAGGCCATGTGCCGCGAAGGCGTGAGCGTCATGACCGGCGCTGACATGTCAAAGTCGCTCGAAGACCCTACGGCCTACGGACTCCACCGCCTGGTCGATGGCAAAGTTGCCGGCATCGCCATGCCGGTATGGAACTGGGGCCGATACTACGAGCTTATCGTGCGCAGCTTGCTGCATGGCACGTGGGACGAAACCAGCGACGACAGCCAGGTTCGCGCCGTCAACTACTGGTATGGCATGAGCTCGGGCGTCATCGACATTCGCTACGCTCCGGGCCTGCCCTATCAGACGCGCAAGCTCGTTCAGCTGCTCCGCAATGGCATCGTCGAGGGTTCCATCAATCCCTTTGGCGGTGAGCTCCATAGCCAAGACGGCGTGGTGCAGATCGAGGGCTTTCCCCCGCTGCCGAGCACGCAGATTGTCGAGATGAATTGGCTGGCCGACAACGTGGTGGGCACCATTCCGCAGTCCAACGATGAGCCGAAAGTTCGCGCCCTATGAAAATCCTTGCCGTAGCCGATACCGAAGAACGATGCCTTTGGGAATGCTTTCGCAAGGAACGCTTTGAGGGTGTCGACCTGATTTTGTCCGCTGGCGACCTGGACCCGGACTATCTTGAGTTTTTGATCACCGTCATCAACAAACCGCTCATCTACGTGCGCGGCAATCACGATGACCGCTATGCACGTCATGCACCGGGCGGCTGTATCTGCGTCGAAGACACCGTGTACGTGTATCGCGGCGTCCGCATTGCGGGACTTGGCGGCTCCATGCGCTACCGAGATGGCGCCAACATGTATACCGAGCGCGAGATGACCAAGCGCATGCGCAAGCTCTCCCGCAAAGTGATGATGGTTGGCGGCTGCGATATTCTGCTGACCCATGCGCCCGCCGCCGGCATGGGCGACCTGGATGATCTGCCACATCGAGGATTCGAATGCTTTAACACAGCGCTCGAGTCCTGGAATCCCGACTACATGGTTCACGGGCATGTGCATCAGAGCTACGGTCCCGATTTTCAGCGCGAGCGGCAACACGCGTGCGGGACGACGATTATCAACGCCTGCGGCTATACGCAGTTTGAGCTAGACGAAGCGCGCTACCCCATCCGTGGCTGGCAGGCAGCCTGGCTCAATTCGCAAACCATGCGCCGCGAGCTCAAGCGCCACGAGGCTATCGAGTCCTCAACCGCTAGAACCCCCTGGTAACCACCTTTAAGGTTTGACGCTGCGCCGGCCCCAAGCACCCCATCTCGCCCCTCAAGCCGTCGCTCGCGTACCAAAGTACGCGTCGCTCCTCTTTCGGGGCGACCTGGGGCACTTGGAACCGGCTCGCTGCGATGCCATAACATTGACGCCAAAGTGCCAAAACCACCACAAAGGTGCCTGTCCCCGTTGTGGTGTTTTTGGCCCGAGATAGCAAGAAACCCGGCCCTGCACAAGGCAGAACCGGGTTTCTTTAGCAATGCTTGCTTTGCTCAGGCAGTAACTAGCAGTTACTCAGCCAGGAAGTCACGCTGGACAGCGGGATCGACCTTGACGCCAGGGCCCATGGTGGAAGACACGGAGATGGACTTGACGTACTTGCCCTTAGCAGAAGAGGGCTTGACGCGCAGGATCTCGGTGTACAGGGCAGCGTAGTTCTCGACGAGCTGCTGCTCAGAGAAGGACTTCTTGCCCAGGGGCACGTGGCAGATGCCGTAGCGGTCGGCGCGGTACTCAACGCGGCCAGCCTTGAGCTCGGAGACCATCTTGGCGACGTCCATGGTCACAGTGCCGAGCTTGGGGTTCGGCATGAGGCCCTTGGGGCCCAGGATACGGCCGATGCGGCCGACGACGCCCATCATGTCGGGCGTGGTGACCATGACGTCGAACCCGAACCAATTCTCGGATTGGATCTTTTGGATCATCTCTTCCGCGCCGACGAAGTCTGCGCCTGCGGCTG
>OGPG01002418.1_pt1 | contig 10615 bp, 8 predicted proteins | sample 1552851 | NCBI WGS metagenome assembly OGPG01 (sample SAMEA2579909, study PRJEB22360) | human gut metagenome | biome: human gut; feature: human-associated habitat; material: faeces | place: Denmark | collected 2008/2010 | reverse complement strand
AAGATTCTCGAAGGAAGAAATTATTATTGAAGCCAAGCATATAGGTGTCATAAGGCCCTTCAGACAGATGAGAGGTGCCGTCAGCGAATTCTAGTTTCATTTTAGCCCCCTCCCCCCTGCACCATCCGTTCTTTTCTTCCTTGGTACGAAAGAAAAGATTTGAGATCTTCTTATGATATCTTTTTTCCTGACTTTCAATATATGAATCAATCACCTTTTTACTCGCAACACCATGACATAAAACATCCATAGTAATCAGGTTTTCAAATCTTTTATTGTTTAGATAAGAATATAACCCAACGATTTGACATGCTGACCCAGTAAATAATACCAATCTTCCTTTTTTCAAAAAGCTTGCAATAGTTTTATATATTTCTCCAACCTCACTCTGATAATATTTACTCAGTCGAAATGGATCCAAATTATCCCTGCATTCAGTATAAGTGTGGTATACTCGGTTTATTTCAGGATCCCTAACTACACCAAATACCACTCCTCCGTTATCAAAAATATAGTCTGCTATAGCAGTAAATATGCCTCCAGAAGAACTAGACAAGAGGACATCTTTATCTTTGTGCCAGCCCATATAAAAATCCGATTCCGGATTCCGTACTGCACAGAGGATGGCCGGACATTTCTTTTCGCATTCATGACATTCAACGCACTTATCGACATCAATATACGGATAAAGAAATCCTTCAGGACTCTCAACCATTGTAATTGCATTTTTTCTGCATACCGAAGCACACATTGCGCAGCCGGTGCACACGCTTGTATCACATATATTAATCAAGTGGCAATACCTCCCTAAGCGTTGTAGCTAAATACTGTCTGGTTTTATATCTCTCCTCATTTAGTCGTTTTGTAGCTTCGTCAAATTCACACGCGCAATCATTTAAGTATATCAGTTCTTCAAAATTTCCACAAATACGGCTCTCTAGCCCAAGCTTCTTTAATAACTGAACTTTTCTCGAATCCTGTCCTTTCCCAATGTTGTAAAAAGGAACTCGAAAATTTACAGAAAACGCCGTGCCATGAAAAGAATCTGTAATAACTAATGATGCACATCGTATGTATGACAGAAAATCAAGCGGTCCAAAATCCGCATGCGTTTCGATATCCTTATCAAGAATATTGCTCAATGGAGAAACACAGACCACCTTTTTACCTAACTTTTTAGCCAGATCTTTAGCGTTCTTTACAAACTCATTTGCTGCCTTGAACCTGTTCAATGTGTACACAAAGATATAATCTTCGTCTACACTATAAGTTCCATCCAGTTTCCATCCCTCAGAATTAAGCATTAGTGTAGGGTCTAATGTATTATATACAGTTCTTCCAAGCATTGATGAAAGTAACTCCGCTCCCTCTGATTCACGAATAGATATAGACTGAAATTTCTCAAGATAATTCAGATATTTTTCAATCTCGTCCTTCTTCATTCCACCGAAGCTAGATGAAAAAGATATCCTCGCAGCAGCAGCATTACCAATCGCCAAATAATAGCCAAGAATTGACTCTCTCGGCTCGGTCCAATATTCCGCCCTGCAATGCTCATTCCATATCTGATCACTCCCTGCCAAAAGAACCGGGTATGAAAAATTCGCATTACGTAGTTCCAAATAATTGTTATATTCTGTTTCTGTAAGTACTAGCTTGCGGTGTATAAAATCCTCAAACTTATCTATGCGTAATTTCCGGCTATCAGTCTCGTGAAAACGAATCAATCGTCTCAAGAATTCCTTGTATCCAAATCTTGTAGAATATAATTTATTGTAATATTCTTTTTGGTTTGGAAGTCTATAGTTTATAATTTCATTTGAATATCCAAGTTCATTTAAAAGCTTTTGTGTGGCATATGCTTGCAACACGGAGCCAAAATTATGTGCCGCATGATATGTCATAATTCCAATTTGTTTCATCCACAAATCCTCGCGCGCAAAATACTCTACAAATAAATCACATTTTTATGCGAATTCTGCTTAATACATCCGATTTTCTTATCACTATCTTCAGCCCACGTATGTCGAAATAGTACAAGAAGAAGCTAAGTACTATCAAAATTATGATTCTCTTCATCATATTAAAGGTGAATACCAAACTTCCAAATTTATCACCAAAGAATGAAAACGCAATACTGTACGCAATCATACAATAGAAAATCATACCAGCATTAATCGGATACTTTGACGGTGATTTCCTTGCAAACTTATATACCATCTGTGAAAATATCCCAAATATAATCGGCATTATAACTATGCCAACATATCCACAGTCCATTATGTATGAATAAAATGTTGTAAAAACATTTCCTGTGCTGTATCCAGCCGCGTATACACTGTCAACTCCAACGTGATAATCAGCCCACTCTGAGATACCCAGTATGCTGGCAAACTTTTCTATGATTGGATAGAACGTTTGCTGTCCAAAAAATCTGGAGAATTCTGGGTTATTATTAAGCCAATAATTCAAGTTAAAGATCTGTGCACCGCAGTAATTTGCAATGTACCGACCAAACAAATGTACTTCATACCGCCCTACCCACGTAACAGATGCGCAGAAAAGTGCGACTATACCCACACAGGCAATGACGACAAACAATATTGTTTTAAACGGAATGCTCTTTTTCCATTCAAACTTTCTCTGATACAAAACGAGATAAGCCATTATAAAGGCAATTATAACCTGAACAGATCCGCCACGTCCTCCTGAGGTTACACCACCAACTATTGCGAGAACAAAATTCACTAACAGGAGTATCAGATTCTTTTTTTCCTTTTTTCTAAGTACAAGCTGCTGTGCAAGAAAGCAGGCACACACAAAACCAAATACCGTAGAAATGTCCAACCCAAGTGACAGCCATGACGGAAAGCTGATCGTCTCGTTGGTTGTGAACTTAACCGTATTATTGTAATAAACCAAGCAGACACTTATCGTATTAGCCACTCCATGAGATGTTCCAAACCGCATGATGTACATAAGCTTCACGCTGTAGCAGACTACCTGAAGAAGCAACAGCAGGATATATTTCCAAGACTTTACGACTCGTACATTTTCAGCCGTGCAATATGTTCCATAATGGAAAGTTTTCCCGATAGCAATTCTGTCACCAAATGCACATCCCAAAACAAATGCAATATTCCCAATGAATATCACCAGAAATGTGTTCCAGTGCAGTTCAAAATCCCACATGTTGCTGAATGCCAAGGCTATCGCACACATGAGGATAAAAGGTGCCACAAAAATAAATGCCGGTGCTGATAATTCCTTATGTGAAATGTTGTAGGCAACCCACAATATTACTAATAAAACCAAAATCAATATAACTAGCATTTAATGATCCCTTCGTTAGTGAAAAGCACGAATGCATTCCTTATCTAAAAGCCCTAATCTTATAAACAAGCCCAATACATCCAAATCTCCCAAGTATCGCAATCATCTTCTGTTTCTTAGAAACCTTAGAAAAGTCGGCTCTCCTGACTGCGCTTTTGTATGGTTCCTGCTTTATAAGATCCGAGAGTTCCTTCTTAAGTTCCGCCTTTGACTTCTCATTCTTATCATTGATAAAATACAGCCTGATCGATTCCTCAAGCCTTCTCAACACGCATGCACAGAAAGCTTCCCTATACTCGTTTCCATTAGGCTGTGAAGCAAAAAACTCTTCCCAGCTGTTGAAGATAGCCGTGTTGATCTCAACCACATTCGGCTTGAATGTGCGTGTGATCGAGGTATTGATGATCCTGTAGTAATAGACTGGCTTCTGGACGTATGTGACCTTCTCTGCGTCAGCCAAAATATGGGCGGTATAAAGGATGTCATCGAATATTCCCTTGACCCTCAGGTCGAATTCAATGACGTTCTTTATCAGAAGTTCCCTTTTGACCAGCTTGTTCCATGGTCCGCCGTATCCGAACGCAGCTCCTTCTGCGGGAGGCATCGGGCAGTAGGTGCGATATATATCCGCCTTGATCAGTTCAGTGATATAACTCCTGTCTAATGTCGTAAATCCGTCCTTATAAAACTTCACGTATTTGTTGCCACCATCCCCATAGGTCATGTAGACATCACCGATGGCGATATCCGAGTCGTTGGTTGTTGCCGCCTCATAAAGCACCTCGAAAGCGTCCAGCTCCATCCAGTCATCGGAATCGCAGAATATGATGTATTCTCCGGTTGCCGCTTTAAGTCCGTCGTTCCTTGCGGCGCTCACTCCGCCGTTCGGCTTATGGATGACCTTGATGCGTCCGTCTTTTGCCGCATACTCATCACAGATTGACGGGCAGTTATCAGGGCTTCCGTCATCAACAAGGATGATCTCTATATCCTTTAATGTCTGTCCTATCAGTGATTCAATACAGTTACCCAGGTACCTCTCGACCTTATAGATCGGAACGACCACACTTACCTTGCTCATTATCTATCCTCCCATGCTGTTTATCCAGCTATTTTTTATAGTCTCCGTCTCGGCTTTATCCCGGTTTCACCTCAGCTTTGTATCGATCTCATCCAAATCATGTATCAGTGTCATCTCAACCTCAGACTCTTCTCAATTCCGCTCAAATATCACGATCGACCGTCTCTTCTTCTGATAAGTAGTATCCACGGATACCAGACGTTCTCCATCCGCGGTACTGGGATGCAGGTCGCACCGTTTTTCTCCGCGCAGCCTGTAATCGTGGTAAACAAAAGCCAACGTTGTCGTCTTCTCATCATCCAGAGCAAAGCTCATCAGCTTCTGGCGGCTCTTGCCAAGCGGATATGTGTCCGTGATGCAGACATCCGTCCCATAAATCCGTCCCGGGTGTCCGTCCGTATTCAGTCCTTCTATATCAACGCTTTTCTTTTCACCGTCCTTGATGCTATAAGTGCAGTAATATGTCTCACCCGATGCCTTCACACAGGTAACCATAAGGGACTCATCATCCATCCAGCAGTAATGGGAGACTTTATCTGTCTTTTCAAGAGCCTTCAGCTCCTGCCCCTGGATATCAGAGACATACAGGATCGTTTTCCATCCCTTCACATTCGGATCGACAAAAATGTGGAAGAAGATTAAATGTTTTCCGTTGGGAGCTATACTCACATGATTTAAGTAATGGATGCACTTCCCCGCCGGGTCTATTACTGTGGCCAGCTCCTTTAGCGAATAGATCAGATGGCTCTCATTCCTTTCCAAATCAACAAGGAAGAGCCCGTCATTCTCCGGTGCATAGACATCCTTTGTTTCATCCTCAAAATAGTTGTACCCGTATCCCGGACGCATCCTCTGAAGTCTTGAATAATTCAGGCTGATGCCATATTTAAAATCCGGTGTAACATCATACAGTGGCCGGTCGATAATCCTGATCTGATTTCCATCAGTGTCACAAATCTTTGCACAGTAATGGTCACCCTCAATGGAGTTAAAAAGGATGCGGTTCTTCTCGATAGGATGCCATCTGAGCCTGCTCCCCTGCTGCCAGCACCATGCATTCGTGTCAGCCACCTTATGGAATTTCATCGCTTCCAGATCGTAATATCCTATATCACACTTTGTACCCCTGTTATCCGTTGCCCCCACTGGAAGCCTGTGGCATAAGAACCTTCCGCTGTTCAGATAGTTCAGATCGTAATAACCTCTGTAAACGTGGTATCCGTCCGCCTCCAGAACATGCTTGATCTTCACATTTCCCACTATCTTTAAAGCTGGAGAACGCTTTACCAGCATTCCCGCCTTACATCCGCAGTGACAGACCATACCCTTTATTGCTGAAAGCTTGGCCTCTCCGAATATATTTTTTAAAGCTCCTTTGATTCCCACTATTTTGTGCTCCTTATAGTTCCCTTTTTCTTAATCTTTGAATGAATTGTTTCTTTACTTTTCTTGCATTAACGGTCACCTTGATGCTCTCCCTCACAGTGTAAGAACTAATCGACCTCAATATTTTTACTCCTCCACTCGCCAGCTTCCTGCGTTTAAGATCCTCAACACCTTCCCTATATAAAGCGGACTTGCTATTCTCTTTTTCATTCACGGCTTTGCTATCGGCGTGATGGGATTTCATGAAGCAGACCAGAGCTTCTTCCGAGAAGGTGTCTTTCCCCGTGCTGACACGTTCCTTATATAACTGCCTAATGTAAACCTCATTCAAAAGCTGGACATATCTCTTACTGGCTGTAATACTGTTTTTATGCCTGCGGAAATTAAGCAGGTTTTCATTTAAAATTTTTATCTGATATCCGTTGGTCAGCATCCTGAGCCACGGATCATAATCCTGGCAGGATGCAAACGGGCGATATCCGCCAAGAACCTTGACTCTTTCCGTGTTCATCATCACGGTGGGATGTACAACAATATTCTGAACAGGCAACATCTTCCCTATGAATTCAGCCGAATCAGGAAAAGGCTTGATCTCGTCCCATCTCTCGCCTTTTTCATCGATCTTATCGACCAAGCAGCAGACCATATCTGCTCCAGTCTCTTCTATAAAATGAATTTCCTTCTCTAACCTATCTGGTTTTGAGATGTCGTCCGCATCCATACGTGCTATATACATACCTTTCGCCAGATCTATTCCTTTGTCCAGGCTTCTGGCCAGTCCCATGTTCTGCTCATTTACATAGAACCGGATCCTGCCATCCTCCTTTCATGAATCAGGGCCGCGTCAATGTTGTTGGCTATCAGTCCCGGAATGGCAAAAATCTTGGCATCGTCCATGATGATAGCGTCACATTCCGTGTGGCCGCTGCACTTTGCATTGCCCACGATCTTGGAATTGAAGGTCTGCTTTGATGTATCCTTGGCAACGGAGCGTGACACCACATCCGCGCTGGAATCCTCTCCGTTCAGATTCACAATGTAAGTACTCTCCGCATTCTGGCTGCCGTGGGTCAGCAGACGTTCCCTCACTATCAGCTTGGCTCCTGCGGCCAGCTCTGCGCAGTTGGTCCTGTTGGTGGAATCCACTCCCTCAATCTGAACCATCTCCATCTCCATGTAGCTGTTTTCCTCCATGTAGACTTCCGTGCCCGGATTCAGGATACGCTTTCCGTTGCCGTCGCCCTCCCCGTAATGCTTCTCTACATATTTTACTTTGGCATTCTTTCCCACAAAGAAACGGTGGATTCCGTCATGCTCCGAATCCTGGTCTCCGCAGTTATGAATACCGCAGCCTGCCACGATGACCACATCCGAGTCCTCACCGATAAAGAAATCGTTATAGACCATCTCCTTTAATCCGCTGGCACTGACCACCACGGGAATGTGTACGCTTTCGTTCCTGGTGCCGGGCTTGATGCGGATGTCGATTCCCGGTTTGTCTGTCTTTGTGGCAATGTCTATATTGGCCGTGGTATTGCGGCCGGCTGTCTGGCCGTTGGCCCTTATATTATAGGCCCCTGCCGGAACACCGTGAAGGTCGGCCACTTCCTCTAATATTCTCTCCTGGATGCTGTCTGCCATATCGCTCACTCCTCCCCTCACTGCGCTGTCTCATAAAATTTACTGCAGGCGTCCACTGCGGACGCAGTGCCCATGATCTGGGGCATGATTTCATCCCTGGTGCCCTGGTTCACTACCTTTCCGTCCGCAATCACCACAATCTCATCCGCAATGTTGAGGATCCGCTCCTGATGGGATATGATCAGGATGGAACCGTTGGTGTTCTGCCTCATGCGCTCAAACACCTGAATCAGGTTCTGGAAGCTCCACAGATCAATGCCTGCCTCAGGCTCGTCAAACACGGAAAGCTTGGAAGCCCTGGCAATAACAGTGGCAATCTCGATTCTCTTGAGCTCACCGCCGGACAGGCTGGCGTTGACCTCGCGGTTGATGTAGTCCTTGGCGCAAAGCCCCACCTCTGCCAGGTATTGACAGGCTTCCGATACCGTCAGCTTCTTCCTGGCGGCCAGGCGGAGCAAATCAATAACCTGCACGCCCTTAAAGCGGACAGGCTGCTGGAACGCAAAGCTGATTCCCAGGTTGGCCCTGTCTGTAATACTCATATCTGTTATATCCTGGCCCGTCAAAGAGGATGCGTCCTCCTGTGGGCCGCTCAATTCCCATGATTAGTTTAGCCGTGGTGGACTTTCCGCCGCCGTTGGGGCCTGTTATGACCACAAACTTACCGTCGTCCACTGTAAAGGTTATGTCCTTAATGATCCCCTTTTCTCCTTTTTCATCATTCACATCAAAGGAGAGATTCTCTAAAGTAAGCATGATGTTCCTTCCTCTCTTCTTTTCTTTCACACACTGTACTGCTTATTTTAAGCCACAACTTACAGTATATACCATTTCCTACTAAATTACTATCAAAACTTTACCTCTTATGGTGGAATTTGTCTGTTGCAAATACATCAAAAACCACCGGATTCCAAAAAAATACCGGGAACGCAAAAACAGGAAGCCATTCAGCTTCCTGTTCCATGAACCAGTGCAGAAGATGGGAGTCGAACCCACAAGGTATTACTACCACACGGACCTGAACCGTGCGCGTCTGCCAATTCCGCCACTTCTGCGTTACGCTGCTCTCGCAAGCAACGTAGGTTATTATAAAGGATGATTTATGATTTGTCAATCACTTTTCGGCAAAATTTTTCAAAAAATACATTCATTGGAAGCGGCCGGGAAAAATAGTAACCCTGGCCCAGCTCGCATCCCATCTCCCGGAGCATCTTAAGCTCCTGGGCGGTCTCGATTCCCTCGCACAGAGAAGTGAAGCCCATTTTGTTGGTCATCTGGATGAGCTGGCCCAGAAACTCCCGTCCTCTTCCTGTCTTGGTACAGGACTGGACAAAGCCGCAGTCCAGCTTAATCACATCCGTGGGAATGTCGGCCATCATGTTCATAATGGAATACCCTGACCCAAAATCATCTATGGACGTGATGAACCCTTCCTCCTGAAGGGTCTTCATCACATGGAAGGTTCGGGCGGAATCACTGAGAAAGGCAGTCTCTGTCAATTCAAATTCCAGGTATTGGTGGTCCAGGCCGCAGGCCCGGGTAATCTCCAGGATTTGAGGTATGAGCTGCTCTGACGCAATGTCCACGCTTGAAAGATTGACAGATATGGGAAGGGGCTCCCCTCCCTGTTCCATCCACTGGCTCAGCTGGCTGCAGACCGTCCCGAACACATAGGTATCCACCTGGGTGATAAAACCATTTTTTTCAAACAGCGGGATGAAATCCCCCGGCGGAACGATTCTTCCGTCCTCATGCTGCCAGCGCACCAGGGCCTCTGCACCGACGATCCCCAAACCATCCAGTCCCACCTTGGGCTGTAGATAGACCTTGAACTCACCGTGTTTCAGCGCGTACTCCATGCGGTTTATGATTTCATTTTCCCGGTAACTGCTGTCAAAGGGGCCGTCATTGAATACCACGGAGGTGGATCGGATAATATAGTCCACTGATTTCCTGGCAATAGTGGCCCTGTCCACCGCGGTCTCTATCTCCCGGCAGTCCTTTTCAATAAAATAGATGCCGGAACGGATCATCAGATTTATATTGGAGTAAATTTCATTCTCCATCCGGCAGAATTCATTGTTCAGGCCCTGGACCATATTCACAAAATCATTGCGGTCCATCCCGCACACCCCGAAGCTTAAGAACTGGTCCGCACTGACACGGGTATAGCAGTTGGTCTCCAGACCGTTCTGGGTCAGCATGTCCCCGAACATGCGCAGGATATTATCTCCCTGGGTATAACCAATGGCCTCGTTAATGAATTTAAATCCCTTGATATCACTGGCCACCAGCACATACTCTTCTTTGCCTTCATCCATCAGCATCTGGCATGATTCCTTAAACCGGTCATACCTCATAAGCCCCGTAAGCGCATCGTGATTCCGGTAATACTCCGCCTCCTGTTTTGCTTCAATCAGCATGGATGTATTCTTGATGCCGGAGGCGACGATACGGGCCATCTCAGAAACAGCCTCACACTCAGCACGGCTCCACTCACGTTCCGTTTCCGTGTTCACCAGAAGTATCATGCCGCTGTACCTGCCCTCTATAAATATACCTGCAGACAGCATGGTATGGGCCCCTGCCCTGTCCAGAATCCGCTTCAGCCCCGCATTGTATGACTCGTACTCCCTGCGCCTCAGGACAGCAATCCCGTTCCCGTCATAGAGATGGTAGAAGATGTAAAACTCCTCCCTCCGGAAGCTGTCCGTAGGATCATACAATAAAGCGGTCCTGTCATCCACCCACTGATAAGCGGATTGTTTCCCATGGCCTCCCTCTCCGTTCATGTAGAGAACAATCCGGTTCAGGCGGAACCGGTTGCCCACAAATCCCATCAGGATATGGATTGCCTCGTCAACGGTGGCGGATTTCTCAAACACCTCCAGGGCCACGGCCGTAGTGGTCTTGTCATCCAGGCTGCTCTGCTCCCGGCGTTTTGCCTCCCTGGCCTGTTTCTGCCATTCTCCTTGTCCTCCACCGCTTCGTAGAAAAGGATTCCTCCCTTTCCGGATTTCTTAACCTGCAAAAGGGCCTGATTTGCCTTTACAATGATATCGGAAAAGTTCCTCTCTCCCTCACCAGCCAGGCGAACGCCCATACTGCAGCTGATCCGCTCTTTTTTGCTGCCCGTATCCGACAGTATTCCGCCTATCTCCTTCTGAATGGTTC
>OGPG01002408.1_pt1 | contig 10642 bp, 9 predicted proteins | sample 1552851 | NCBI WGS metagenome assembly OGPG01 (sample SAMEA2579909, study PRJEB22360) | human gut metagenome | biome: human gut; feature: human-associated habitat; material: faeces | place: Denmark | collected 2008/2010 | reverse complement strand
ATTTTCTCCGCTGTTTCCCGCGCAAGCCGTGGCTGCCAGTGTCAAGACGAAGACACTTAATAAGCTTTTTATCTGTTTCATATATTATCTTTCTTTTTGTTTTTATCTGATGCAAAGATAGACGATATAAAGGGACCATAAAATAGCAATTTGACAGAAATTCTTGGCAAAACTTCCCTCGGATAGTTACCGAACGCTAAAATTTGTCTATTATTCTTTGGAGAAAATAAAAATAAGCACTACTTTTGCCGCGATAAAATGAGTATTCACCCTTTAAAATTGATGGAAAGGGTATTAATTATGTTGGAGTTATAATATTTTCAAATTAGGACTAAGTTGTCTCGTCGGGAGGATGAGGCTTTGCAACTTACTGTTTTTACACTGAACCTATGGTTCTTATATTGACCGCAATTCTACTAACAAGCGGTAATGGTTGATTAGTCCTGCAATCACTTTTTATATTTTAAATTAATCACTTTAATGCGGTGGTGGGGTATTTCATATCCATATCCAAAGCATTGGTATCACGTGTATTACATTGCTGTCTGCCGGTGAGGCCGACAGGGAATGCTGTATGCGAACGAAAAAAGAGTATGGGAATACGATTAAAAGATTTAAGCAAACTGGGATACCGGGATAATGTTGCCCGTAGTCTGGTAGTGGACATTGTGAGCAAACATTGCAAATACGACACTAAAGAACAGATTGAAATGACATTGAGCGATATACTCGAGCATCCCGAATCTTACAAAAATAATGAAATTTGGAATAAGCTGGCCGAACGCCTTTCGCCTACTATCATAGCGAAAGAGTTTATAGCTTATGATTTATTGGATGAGCCGTTGATGTATAAAACCTATGGAGGTAAATTTATCGAAACGCTTGCCAAACAACAGATGAACCTGGCTATGCGCTTACCTGTAACGGTGGCCGGAGCATTGATGCCTGACGCTCATGCCGGATACGGGTTACCTATCGGTGGAGTGCTTGCTACGGATAATGTAGTGATTCCGTATGCCGTAGGTGTTGATATCGGTTGTCGGATGAATCTCACCCTGTTTGATGCCGGGGAGGATTTTCTGAAACGCTATTCGCACCATATTAAAGAAGCGCTGAAGGAGTTTACTCATTTTGGCATGGATGGCGGATTGTCTTTTGCACAAGAGCATGAGGTGCTTGACAGAGAAGAGTTCCGAATGACCGAATTGTTGAGAGGACTTCATGGCAAGGCGGTACGGCAATTAGGTAGCTCCGGTGGTGGAAATCATTTTGTGGAATTTGGTAAGATGAGCTTACAGGCCGGTAATGTCTTGGGCGTTCCGGAAGGAAACTACGTGGCTTTGCTGTCCCATTCCGGTTCGCGTGGTTTGGGTGCTGCCATTGCCAAACACTATAGTCTGCTGGCACGCGACCTCTGCCGCCTGCCTCGCGAGGCTCAGCACTTTGCCTGGCTGGGGTTGGATACGGAAGAAGGACAGGAATACTGGCTTAGTATGAATTTAGCGGGTGATTATGCTTGTGCCTGCCATGAGCGGATTCATCTGAATTTGTCAAAAGCTTTGGGGCTGAAACCTTTGGCCAATATGAACAATCACCACAATTTTGCATGGAAAGAGGAAATCGCTCCCGGACAGACAGCCATTGTGCATCGTAAAGGAGCAACACCTGCACAGAAAGGCCAACCGGGACTGATCCCCGGAAGTATGGCAACGCCCGGTTATTTGGTATGTGGTAAAGGGATAAGTGAGGCCCTTTGTTCTGCCTCGCATGGAGCGGGACGAGCTATGTCCCGCCAAAAGGCAAAAGACAACTTTACCCGGTCGGCATTGAGAAAGTATCTTTCTCAGGCCGGAGTCACGCTGATTGGTGGCAGTGTCGAAGAAATGCCGTTGGCTTACAAGGATATTGACCGGGTGATGAAGACCCAGGAGGAACTGGTTGAAGTCCAAGGTACCTTCATGCCCTGCATCGTACGAATGAATAAAGAATAGGATAATGGAAAAGACGTATTTACAAATCACTTCAGGGCGTGGTCCTGTAGAGTGTTGCCGTGTAGTGGCTTTAGTACTCGAAAAAATATTGAGAGAAGCACAGAAACGGAAATTGAGAGTAGAAATCCTGGAAAAAGAGACTGGTCCTGTCAATCGCACTTTGTTGTCGGTAGTCGTTGCACTCGAAGGTGCAGGTTGCGATGTATTGGCTGACGAATGGGAAGGGACTGTGCTGTGGATTGCCCGTAGCCCGTATCGGATTCATCACAGGCGGAAGAACTGGTTTGTCGGTGTGCAGACTTTCCTCCTGTCCGAAAGTCGTGAGGCTACCGAAGATGATATCCGGTATGAAACCTTACGGGCGTCCGGGCCCGGAGGGCAACATGTCAACAAGACAGAATCTGCCGTAAGAGCTGTTCATATCCCCAGCGGAGTCAGTGTAGTGGCATCCGACCAGCGTTCGCAATGGCAGAATAAAAAACTGGCTACTGAACGATTGTTGGTCAAGCTGACCGCTTGGAACATAGAGCAAGCGATGATTCAGGCACAGACCAATTGGAGCAATCACAACAGCCTTCAAAGGGGAAACCCGGTGAAGATCGTTCAGGAAGAACTCCGGTTTTAAGTATTAACGATTAAAAGAAAAAACTATGTTATCAGAAAAATATGGTCGTACCTATCACTATCCGTTCTCTCCCGGGACGACGAGTGACGACCGGATCAATCATACATATTGGGAAGATATCCGGCAGATAAGCACCTTGGTGCATACCGAAAAGCTGGATGGAGAGAATAATTGTTTGAGCAGATACGGAGTCTTTGCCCGTTCGCATGTCGCACCTACCACTTCGCCATGGACAAGCCAGTTGCGTCAACGCTGGGAGTTGCTGAAAAACGATCTGGGAGATATTGAACTGTTCGGTGAAAATCTGTATGCCGTTCATTCCATTGAGTATAAGCGGCTGGAAACACATTTTTATGTATTTGCTGTCCGTTGCCTGGACAAATGGCTGTCATGGGATGAAGTGAAATTTTATGCTGCACTGTTCGATTTGCCAACCGTGCCTGAATTGTGTACGGAGTGCGTGGACGGATTAACAGTAGCATCTTTGGAACAGCATGTTGTCTGTTTGGCGCAGGAGCCGAGTGTCTTCGGCTCCTGTGATGCACAGACCGGTCTGGACTGTACCCGGGAAGGAGTGGTTACCCGGAATATCGGTGAATATGCTACTGCCGATTTTGCTCACAATGTGTTTAAGTATGTCCGTAAAGGTCATGTACAAACAGGGGAGCATTGGACACGTCATTGGAAACGTGCCCGTCTGGTATGGGAGTTGAAACAAGAGAAAGGAGGTAATCGATGATTTGGAAATTGAGCGAACGGAAAGACTGGAACTCGTTGGAACAACAGTTTGGGTGGGTACGGGATATGAACCAAGTTCCTCAGCATACGGTGCATCATGCCGAAGGAAGTGTGGCTGTACATACCCGCATGGTGCTCGAAGCATTGCTGCGACAACCTGCCTATCTGATGCTTCCGGAACAGGAACGGGAAATACTTTGGGCAGCCGCTTTACTTCACGATGTGGAAAAACGTTCGACTTCAGTCGATGAGGGTAATGGACAGGTTACCTCTAAGAACCATGCTAAACGTGGGGAGACTACTGTCCGTACTCTTCTTTATAGAGATATACCTGCTCCTTTCAATATACGCGAGCATATAGCTTCACTGGTACGCCATCATGGTCTGCCTATTTGGTTGATGGAACGCGAAGATCCTTTAAAGCGTGCTTGTGAGGCTTCGCTGAGGCTGGACACCTCGTTGCTGAAACAATTGACTTTTGCTGATATTTGCGGACGTATCAGTACAGACAAAGAAGTGTTGCTGGAGGCTACCGAATTTTTTGAGATGTTCTGTCGGGAGCAGCAATGTTGGGGAAAGGCACGGGAATTTGCCAATGGCACAGCCAGTTTTCACTACTTTCATACACCCCGATCCTATATCGATTATGTTCCCCACGATGATTTTAAATGTGAGGTAACATTGCTTGTAGGTCTGCCCGGTATGGGAAAAGACTATTATATCGAATCTCGATGTGCCGATATGCCGGTTGTCAGTTTGGATGCCATCCGGCGTAAACATAAGTTTAGTCCCACTGACAAGGCGGCCAATGGCTGGGTGGCACAAACTGCTAAAGAACAGGCCCGGATCTATCTTCGCAAGGGACAAGACTTCATTTGGAATGCTACCAACGTGAGCCGTCAAAGGCGTACTCAGTTGATCGACTTGTTCATTACGTATGGGGCACGGGTTAAAATTGTCTATATAGAGAAACCTTATTCAGTCTGGCGGCGACAGAACAGTACACGCGAATATGAAGTTCCGGAAACGGTTCTGGATAAGATGTTAGGTAGGTTGGAAGTTCCTCAGTTGACAGAAGCCCACGAGGTGGTTTATGTCGTAGAGGAATAATGGAAAATTTGTATCTCGACCGGATATGGTTCACCGCAGATTACCCGGGTTTGCACAGAAACTTCGATAAATAGCTGGATATTTACTTTTAATCTGTGTGATTCGGTGTAATCTGTGGAACTTTTGGATATATACATACCGGTTATTTTCGATCATTACCTATATTCTGTTTGTAATATTGAAACGGTACTTTTCCGGTAAATCGTTTGAAGCTTTTGATAAAATGAGTCAGGTCGCAATATCCGTGTTCGATGCACTTCAATCTCTACAATCTCTTGTATATCCGACATGAATGCCATCCTCAGGGTTTCGTCATTGTATATCGATCGCCTCGACCCCTTGTGGTATAAGTTGATCGCAAACAGATTGAGGAGGTTTGCATCAAGGTGAATATGGAGTGAAACTGTCATAATGGGGCGGTATATCGCGTTGTTGTCATAACAAAATGATCCGTTTTTGCATAATCTCCGTGATTTGTGCTTTTAATTGCCGTGCATTGATCGGTTTGGGCATATATCCGTCGAATCCGTTTTCCATCACCCGTTGCTCGTCCGAAGCGTAGGCAAAGGCCGTAACTGCTATGATAGGAACTTTGGCTGAGTATTTACGGATTTCCTGCGTGGCTTCGTATCCGTCCATAACCGGCATATTGATATCCATCAAAATAATCTGTGGATTTTCTCTTTTGAATCTTTCGACAGCTTCGCGTCCGTCCCAGGCATGAATCAGATGATAGTCGTGCCCGAGGATCGATTCGAAGAGGCGGTAGTTGCTTTCATTGTCTTCAGCGATTAGGATAGTCAGTTTGTCTTTTTCTACTGAGATGGGCTGAATCTCGGTTTTTTGCATTGTTCCGGCGGAAGTGCTTGCCGCTTTATAAGGGAGGGAGAACCAGAACGTGGAACCTTTGCCTTCTTCCGAATCTACACCGATATGTCCGCCCATGTGCTCGACGAGGGTACGGCAGATGGAGAGTCCCAGGCCTGTTCCCTGTGCGAAACTGTTCAGTTTGACAAAACGCCCGAAGATGCTTTCCTGTTTGTCCTTAGGGATGCCACATCCGGTATCGGTGACATAGAAATAGAGTTCTTTGCCACGGTGTTCGTAACCGAAGCGGATACTTCCCTGGGAAGTGAACTTGATGGCATTGGTCACCAAATTGATGATCAGTTGTGAGAGCCGGTTCTTTTCGGTACATACCGGGCACACAGGGAGGCCGGGAACAAATTCCAGTTGTACGTCGTCCGACTTTAATTTCAGTTTTAGGGTGCTTTCCAGTTTTTTAAGCTCGGTGTTGAGTTCGATGTCGGAGTACTGGAACTCGAGTGTACCGGCTTCTATTTTCGACAGATCGAGGATGTCACTGATGAGTTGTAACAATAATGCATTGTTGTTCTCAATGATGCTGACGTATTCTTGTTTCTCCTCTTCTTCCTCGGTGGATGCCAGTATTCCCGAAAATCCGACGATGGCATTGAGCGGAGTACGGATTTCGTGACTCATGTTGGCAAGAAAGGCAGATTTAAGACGATTGGATTCTTCGGCCCGGTCTTTGGCCGAAGTCAGTTCCATTTCCATCTTTTTACGTCCGGTGATTACCTGTGAAGAACCGACCAGTGTCACCGGAATTCCGTTTTCGTCGCGGGTTTCCACTGCAGCTTGGGCTTCTACCCACTCTATTTTGTGAGTGTGATTCCGGATGTTGATCACCCGATACTCTTCTTTTACTTTTTCCAAGCGCCCTTCTATCAGGTCTTTATAAGCTTGTTCCACTCGTATGCGGTCCTCCTTATATATTTTCGAGAAGTATTGTGAGTCGGGTACAGCCAACTGTTCTTCGCTTACGTTATTATCTTGTGCACTGAGTTCAATGGGCTTATTGATGTCGCAAAGAATGGTTTTGCTGAGTAAGTCCCATTTCCAGGGAATGATGTCGGCTACTTCCAGCGCCATAGATAGTTTATGGTTTGTGGCGTTCAACTTCTGCTGTGCACGATGAAGTTCAGTGCTGTCTACGCAGAAGATGTCGATGACATTCTCCTGATGTGCACCTTTTAATACGATGTCGTAGAATCTGTCTATCTTTTTGAAGTAATAAGGGAATGTGATGGCACGGTTCTCCTTCAGGGAGATCTGGATGAAGTGTAGAAATTCAGGTAGAGATTCAGGAAACAGTTCACTGGCCCGCTTACCGACGACATCCTCTCTACGGAAAAAATGTTTTTCGAAATGGGGATTTACGTTCAGGTAGATCAAGTCGTCGGCTACACCTTGTTCGTTTACGATTAGTTTCTCCTGCATGTAGAGCAAAGGCATGTTATCGATCAGATTTTTATAATTAGCCATAGCCTCGATTTCTTTCAACTGGATCTGTCTGAGATGCGTGAGCGTACGGATACGATAGAGGAAAAACCAGACGAGCAGGGCGATGCAAACGGTTGTTCCCGGCAGGAAATATTTATATTTGTCCCAAAAGGTGATAGGTTTGTTCAGAAAACGGGTGTGAGCGGGCCACTCGTCGGGAGACAAACCTTTGCGGACCAATACCTGATAGTTGATGAGTGGTGTACCGTCTGTGGGCAGATAATGTGGAAGATCCCGTGGAGATTTCCCGCTGAGGATTTCCGAAAACATGTTGGACAGCTTTTCATTGAAGTGATTCTGGTCGTAGGTGTAACCACCCACCATTCCACTCTCTTTGTCATTCAGTTCAATCATATTGAGAGCGAATATTGGAGGGGATACGGTGGAAACGATTTCAGGCAGGATCATTGTCAACATCATGTTGCCGGCAAACTGCCGTTTGTGGAACCAGCTGGAAAACAGAATACCCGTGGTCCGGGGATCGACAAAGTTGAGTGAATCGATCAGTTGGTTGGTTTTCTTTATGTCACGGGAAGACAGGAAGGTATAGTGTACATCCGGATGTTTGGTCCGTAGAATTTCTTGAATCTCCTGACTGTTGACTTGGTTGACAAAGCGTTCGTCGCCCACGTAGATGAATCTTTTCATCCGGGGGAGTGTACGGAACATCATTTCTACATTCTCGTGGATATAGAGATTGGCATAGAGGTAGGTGAGATTGCAGGATTGGGACAATTCTGCCAATGGTACACGTTCGGAAAGAGGAATGGGTTGTTTCGTCAGATAATAGTGCTCAGGCCCGGTATAGTCTTTTCCGGCACAGAGAACCATTGGAATGTCACCCCACATTTTTCTAAGATCATCTTTCAATATGAGAGAAGAGTTGCCTAATAACAGCAGCATACGTGGGCGGTGGGAACCGTATCTGTCGAAAAGACTGTCTTTGAATTGGTCCAGAATGCTGTCATTATCTATCATTATCATGTTCATATGTTCGGTGTATACAGCCAGTTTGGGGTCGTCTTTTACGAAGTTGGTTGCTGTTGAGATCAAGCGGTTACTCCAAGGGAATGATTCGGTATATGTATTAATGATTAAGATGTAGTCTTTGATATCCATCGTGTCTTTTTGTGCAGATACGGGGCATACGGACAACTGGTAGAGAATAAGAGATAGCCATAACTTCAACAAAAATGATTTGTCGAAGGATTTGATGTTTGTGAAGAGGGTCATATCTTTGATGAAAAAGTATTTATGTTTGTTTGATCGTGTACAAAAGTATTAATAATAAATGGATTGTACCTCTTGTTTAGACTAAATTTAAAGTTTATCCGGTAAAATCTGTGGTGAGTTATGACATACCCTCTTTGATTATTTTTATGAATCAAATAATATCTTTGCGTCCTCTGCAAGTACATCGACTGTGAATTGATTAAATAAAACAATAGTTCTCTTTCGTAAGTTTATTATCTTTGTGCCTGCAAAGGTGTATTATTCTGTGCTGATAGATGTGAATGTGGCTTAATATCAGGGGATCAAATTAACTTTGCAGGTTTTTAATATGACAGAAACGATTAGAGAATGAAGAACTTCCATCCTACGGGAACTTGTCCCATCAGGGACGTATTATGCCGGCTGGGCGACAAGTGGTCGATGCTGGTGCTGGTGACGCTGAATGCGAACGGAACGATGCGCTTTGGTGACATTCATAAAACAATAGACGATATTTCGCAACGGATGCTGACTGTCACTCTCCGTACGTTGGAGGCCGACGGGTTGGTGGAACGGAAAGCATATGCGGAAGTACCACCGAGGGTGGAATATTGCCTGACGGAAATGGGACATAGTTTGATTCCACACGTCGAAGCATTGGTTGGATGGGCACTGGATCATATGACAATGATTTTTGAACATAGAGAACAACAGAAAGGGTTATGAAAGTCGAACAGGTATTTTCAGACAGGAAGCGTTTCCTCGATTTGCTCTTGCTGGCAGATGAGCAGGAAGATATGATAGACCGGTATCTGGAACGTGGAGATATGTTCGCTCTATATGATGAAGACAAGCTCAGGGCGGTTTGTGTGGTTACTAATGAGGAGGAAGGAATTTACGAATTAAAGAATATCGCAACTTGTCCGGATAGCCAGCGTAAGGGATATGGTAAAAGCCTGATTGAATATCTGTTTCACCATTATTCGGACCGATGCTCGGTCATGTTTGTGGGAACAGGAGATACTCCACATACGCTTTTATTCTATCAATCCTGCGGATTTGTTCCTTCCCATCGTATTAAGAATTTTTTCACCGACCATTATGATCATCCTATTTATGAGAATGGCATCCGGCTCAGGGATATGGTTTATTTGAAGAGGGAAAAATAAGGAGCCCAGACTGCAAGAATGTTGTTTTTTTCTTTGCAGCCTGAACTCTTTTCAGTGTTTACATTACTTACTGTGATAATAGTCGATATTTTCTTTGGTCAGGAGATCGATGGGCATATAGTTGGTACAAGCCACTTCTTTCCTGAATATCAGATGATCACACAAAGTTTTGATACTATTGAATCCTTGTAATTCCGGTTGCTGTGCAATCAGGAAAGAGACAGTGCCTTCCTTCAGGCACGTTACGTTTCGCTCGAGCAAGTCGTAACCGATCAGGCTGAAATCACTTTTCCTGCGTTGTTGCAGGTATTCACCGATGATGTATACTTTTGAATTGAACGTGATGCCATGCTTGACGTCCGGATGTTCGCGGAAGAAGTCATCCAGCATCCGGCTATCTTCAATATTCAGGTCGGCGTGCAGGTTGAGTTCAAGGATGTTACAGGCGGGATGATGCTCTTGCATATATTGGCGAAATCCGATTTCGCGGCTTTCCTGCTGGTTCGAGCCGATCACTCCTTCGTGTATCTTGCGGAAAATTACGATTTCCCGGTCATTTACGGCGAGTAACATCAGCATGCGTGCTGCAAAGTATCCGCTCTGGTGTGAGTTTTGACCGAAGAAGGCAAGTGGAGGGGCGTCTTTGATTTGTGAATCAATATATATATATGGTATACCCAGTTCATTTAGTGCATCGGTAAATCCTTTGGTATATTGTGGTACAGTGGGAGCAAACATTACTCCGTCCGGTTGTTCTTCGATAACGGCCTGACTGGTTGCCACAAACGAATTGTAATCGTAGGGGTCATAATGGGTGATATTTGCCGAAATATTGAAGTCGGAGTATGTGGTAACCGCTTCCCGAATCCCCTTTTGCACATCTGTCCAATATTCGCCTTCCAGATGTTTGGGTAGCAGACAGGCAAAAGTATATTTCTTATTGGAAGCCAATGCGCTGGCATACATATTAGGCTGATAGTCGAGTTGCTTTAAGATTTCTTCTACACGTTTACGGCTTGCTTCCGACACTCCGCTACGGCCATGGAGCACCCGGTCTACAGTTCCTACAGATACATTTGCCAAGCGGGCAATATCCTTAATTCTGATTCTTTCTGGCAATTTATTCATGCGTTCACCTTTATTTGTGTGAGGTTTTGTGCCCGGACACACTAATAGTTTTATTTCTATGGACACAAATATATAACAATTTTTGTAATCCTGAAAATTTACGTATCTTTGTGTCCGCACACGGAACTTGTTCGGTGTAAGTTTTATGAGTTGTTATTTCTCCTATTACCAGTTTATTATCGCTAAAAATAGGGGGTGACGATAAATTATAACTGAATAATCTAAATTGCTCGTTTCATTAAAATATTAAATTATGGGAAAGAAAGTCGTTACATTAGGCGAAATCATGCTTAGATTGTCAACTC
>OGPG01002404.1_pt1 | contig 10658 bp, 7 predicted proteins | sample 1552851 | NCBI WGS metagenome assembly OGPG01 (sample SAMEA2579909, study PRJEB22360) | human gut metagenome | biome: human gut; feature: human-associated habitat; material: faeces | place: Denmark | collected 2008/2010 | reverse complement strand
ATTCTGTCCGGTAAATTTACCGATCATCTCATCATAACGTCCGCCGCCGCCTACGGAACCGCCGAATTCATCCATCGCAATTTCAAAGATCGGTCCTGTATAATAAGACATTCCGCGAACCAGTGTCGGGTCAAAAGAGATCCTGAAATCTGCATTCTTAACAGAATCAACTGCTGTAATGATTGTTTCAAGGTCTTCTGCAACTTTCGGATCCAGAACATCTTTTAATTTTTCTCTGCAGTAGCGTACACCTTCGATGTCAGAAGTAATTTCTTTAAACATACCAAGGTAGGTGTCAATACTATCTTTCTTAAAGCCTTCTTTTTCAAGTTCTTCGGCAACACCCTCCAGACCGATTTTGTCCATCTTGTCCAGAATGATAAATACTGTATCAAAACTTTCTTCCGGGAATCCACTGTACTGAGCCATTGCTTTCAGGATCTTGCGATCATTGATACGGATTGTAAAGTTGTGGAAATCCAGTTTGCCAAGCAGAGTAGTTGTTGCCATAACAAGCTCGATCTCGGCAAGATAAGTAGGCTCACCAAGAATGTCGATATCGCACTGCATAAACTGACGGAAACGTCCTCTCTGCGGACGGTCTGCTCTCCATACATTACCCATCTGGAGTGCCTTAAATGGAGCCGGAAGCTGTCCGGAATTGTTGGAATAATATCTGGAAAGCGGTACAGTCAGGTCATAGCGAAGACCGGAATCTACCAAATCTGCTTCACATTCTGCGGTATCCAATTTCAGTTTCTCACCACGTTTCAGGATTTTGAAGATCAGTTTTTCATTTTCTCCACCCTGTTTGCTGCTGAGGTTTTCGATGTGCTCCACACATGGAGTCTCGATTGCAGAGAATCCGAACTTTCCGTATGTTTCACGGATCATGTTCATTACATAATTACGGATCTCCATCTCCTTAGGTAAAATGTCTTTCATACCGGTAACCGGTTTTTTCTTTAATGCCATGCTATCCTCCTGTTATTCATTATTATGTACCACTCTCTGAAATGCAAGAAATACTTCCATATCAAAATTCTTGATTTCGTCGATCATCAGTTCTATCACTGTACTTACATCAAACGCCTTGCGATATGGTCTGTCCGAACTGAGTGCCGCATAGACGTCACAGACTCTTAAGATGCGTGCACCAAGCGGAATACTGTCTCCGGAAAGGTTGGACGGATAACCACTGCCATCATAATTTTCATGATGATAAAGAATACTTTGAAGCACGATATCCGAATATCCCTGCACCTTCAATTCTTCATATCCCAGCGACGAATGCATCCTCACATACTTCAGCTCCTCGATCAGAAGCGGGTCTCTTTCCTGTCCATTGATATAACCGGTAAGTTTCAGCTTGCCGATATCATGAAGCATACCTGCGATTGCCATCTGATAACAGAATGCTTCATCCCGTCCCATCTCAGCTGCTACTGCATACGCAAGATTACTTACAACGACTCCATGATTTAGTTCAGCAGACAGGTCAAATTCCAGGATTCGATCCGTTGACTTTACTGTCTCACTCTGTGCTGTCTCCAACGTATACACCTCCTGCTTTACAGCCATGTATTGATTCCTTTGCGTTTTCGCTCGATCATTTCATCAATACGTTCGATATAATTCGTAACGTCCTTGACATTTTCCACACGTTCGATACGTTTTCCATGATCAAAGACAAGTTTGGAAGAGCCGCCTGCGCCCACAGCAATGATCGGCTGCTTTTCCTCCATAATTAGTATATTGTAAATCCCGGCTTTGTCAACCTTTGCGTAGCCAACATTCTCAAAATTCCCCTTCATATTCTTCTGTCGGTACAAATAATAAGGCCCCATCCCCATCTCATAAGCAGTTCTCATAGTCATATCCATGATCTCCTGGTTATTTTCAAAAGTCATCTCCTGATATCTGTCCTTAAAAATATTGAGGCGTGCCGCACGCTTCACTGCAAGAGAATGAACAGTAACACTGTCCGGTGCAAGAACCCTTACTTCATCCAAAGTATGCTCCACCATCTCACGATCCTCTCCCGGGAGTCCCACGATCAGATCCATGTTGATATTATCAAACCCACACTCGCGCGCAAGAGCAAATGCCTGTTTCGTCTCTTCCACCGTATGACGTCGTCCGATAATATCCAGTGTTTCCTGATTCATGGTCTGCGGATTGACAGAAATTCTCGTAATCGGATAGTTGCGGATCATCTGCAGTTTTTCGCGTGTAATACTGTCCGGTCTTCCGGCCTCTATCGTAAATTCTGCAAGATGCTCACAATCAAAATTCGCTGTAATTTCATCCAGCAGGATTTTCAGCTGATCCGGTTCCAGTGTAGTAGGTGTACCTCCGCCAATATAAACCGTATCCAGCTTTTTGCCTTTTTCATGCATGATCTGCGCGACCGCACGTATCTCTTTGCAGAGAGCATCCAGATATAAATACACTCTGTCCTTCCACTGTTTCAATGGATAGGAACTGAAAGAACAATAAAGGCAGATGCTTGGACAGAACGGAATTCCCACATACAGGCTGTAACCGTTCTCATAGTCTATATCCTTAAGAATCTCTCTTTCTCTGTTCGCAATGGTGATTGCCAGCGCAGTCTTCTGTGGGCTTACCATGTAACGTTCTCTCATCTCCTGCGCAGCTTCTGTATTTTTCATTCCGGACTCGATCAAGCCCATAGCAAGTTTCGCCGGACGGATGCCGGTAAGATTTCCCCACGGAAGAGTTTTGCCCGTCAGTTTTACAAGAAGTTTATATAAAGCAATCTTGACAATATCTTTACGTTCTTTACGTACTGCATGTGCCCGTTCTTTCTGTACACTTGCGTCCTGATTCTCTGCATCTGTACAAGAAACAAGGGCATCCGAAGACTGCCCCTTTATAAATTCTGCACTTGTCACACCTTTGGTTTCCGCATTTTCATAGGAAATCACACAGGCCTCAGCCTGCTTTGTGATTTTGAAAAAAAGGTCACAGGCCTCTTCCTCTTTTTCATAAAAAGAATGTATCTCACTTCCCGGATAAAATGCCCTGATCAGTTCATATATATCATGCTCAAATTCTCTGTCTTCAAACAGAATACCAATCTTAAACAAATGGATTATACCTCTTTTCGTAACCAATTGTGGTGGATGCATCATGCCCCGGATATACCTCTGTGTCATCCGGAAGTGCATCAAGAAGCCTGTGCAGACTTTCTACAATTGCTGCTGTACTTCCTTCCGGAAAATCTGTTCTGCCCACTGAGCCACAAAAAACAGTGTCACCGCTGAAAAGTACTCCCTCGTCTTTCAGATAATAGCAGCAGCTTCCTACAGTATGTCCCGGTGTCTCAATCATCTGTACAGAAAATCCAGCCAGCTCGACCACCTGCAAATCTGTAAGATAAACATCTGCTTTTAATGTATAACTGTCCATATGATATGCAGTCAGATTAATTTTCGGATCCTGAAGCGCTTTTTCTTCTTTCTGACAGGCATAAATCGGGATCTGATATCTGTCGCGAATAGCTTCCGCAGCCAGAATATGGTCAAAATGTCCATGTGTCAGAAGAATTGCTACAGGTTTTCCCTGCATTTCAAGAATCTTCTGTTCGATTTTTTCTGCGTTATCACCCGGATCAATAATCAGCATTTCTCCTGTTTCTTTATTTTTAAGAAAATAACAGTTTGTAAATACACTGCCGACAATGCATTTCTGTAAATCCAGTCTGCCCATATGCTTTCCTTTCTGATAATCAGCCTGTCGTACGTTCTACATCCAGTACACTCTCAACCTGTCGGATCTTTGCAATCAGAGAAGAAAGTTCTTCCTTACTTGAAATCTCAAAACTGATGGAGATCGTTGCTTTTTCCTGTTTACTGGTACGGCTGTTAATGGTTCTCATATCTATCTTTCTCTCGGTAAAAATCTTGGAGAGATCTACCAGAAGTCCGGTACGGTTATTTGCATATACCTGAATCTCTGCCATATACTTCTCGGATTTATTTTCTGCCGGCTGCCACTCCGCCTCAATCAGACGCGCCCGATCCATTTCCGACATATTCAGAACATTGACACAGTCTGTTCGGTGAATGGTGATTCCACGTCCTCTCGTCACAAAGCCAACTATCTCGTCTCCCGGAATTGGACTGCAGCATTTTGAAAATCGAACTGCCACATCATGGATACCTTTTACGACAATACCACCCTTGTTCTTTGTGACATGAAGTTTCTCCTGAGTCTCGCCGGTTGCTTCCAGAACCTGCGCATCTGTCAGATTCTTCTGATTTTCTTTATCATAAGCTTCGATCAGCTTGTTAAAAACCTGACCTTCTTTCAGTCCACCATGTCCTATTGCAGCAAGTACGGAATCCCAGTCACGGAAACCGTATTTGCGCATAACAGATTCCAAAAACTGTGGTTTCGTATAAATTCCGATCTTATATCCCTTTGATTTGGCATACTGGGTAAGCATCTCCTTACCTTTCAGTATGTTATCTTCCTTTAATTCTTTCTTAAACCACTGGTTGATTTTGTTCTTTGCCTGTGTGCTCTTAACAAGCTTCAGCCAGTCACGGCTCGGTCCCTGAGAATTCTGAGAAGTAATGATCTCGATACGGTCTCCGTTTTTGATCTGGTATTCAATCGGTACCAGCTTGCCATTGACACGGGCTCCTACCATACGGTTACCGACTGCGCTGTGTACACTATAGGCAAAATCAATCGGTGTAGAACCATTCGGAAGGTTCTTGACATCTCCCTGTGGAGTAAAACAATATACGCTGTCCGCAAACAGATCAAGGTCATTTTTCAACAGGCTCATGAACTCTCTGTTATCTGACATATCCCGCTGCCATTCCAGAATCTGCCGCAGCCAGTTCAGCTTTTCTTCCTCTCGTTTGTCAACCGGTACTTTACCATCAGAAGATTCCTTATACTTCCAGTGCGCTGCAATACCATACTCTGCTGTTTTGTGCATCTCGAAGGTACGGATCTGGATCTCGAATGGCTGTCCGTTCGGCCCGATCAGTGTAGTATGCAGAGACTGGTACATGTTTGGCTTCGGCATGGCAATATAGTCCTTGAAACGTCCCGGAATCGGTTTATACATCTCATGAATCACACCAAGTGCCGCATAACAGTCCTTGACTGTATCAACAAGGATACGAACTGCAAACAGATCATAGATCTGATCGATCGTCTTGTCCTGATTGACCATCTTTTTATAGATGCTGAAAAAATGTTTGATACGTCCGTCAACCTGTGCTTTGATCGCAGCTTCGTCCATATGCTGCTTGACCTGTTTGACAATATTGTTTACAAATTCCTGACGTTCACTCTTTCGCAGAGCCACTTTATTTACAAGATCATAGTATACATCTGGTTTCAGATATTTCAGGGAGAGATCATCCAGTTCGACTTTGATCTTGGAAATACCGAGGCGCATCGCAATCGGCGCATAAATATCCATCGTCTCACGTGCTTTTTCCTGCTGTTTTTCCGGTCGCATATACTGCAGGGTACGCATGTTGTGAAGTCTGTCTGCAAGCTTGATCAGAATAACACGGATATCCTTTGCCATCGCAAGGAACATCTTACGAAGATTTTCTGCCTGCAGTTCAACTTTATCTGCTGAGTAGCTCAACTGCCCCAGTTTTGTGACACCATCAACCAGCAGTGCAACCTCTGCACTGAATTCCTTCTCAACTTCTTCCGTGGTCATCCATGTATCTTCCACTGCATCATGAAGAAGACCTGCAACGATTGTTTCCTTATCCAGTTCCAGATCTGCAAGAATGATTGCCACGCAAAGCGGGTGAATGATATATGGTTCCCCGGATTTTCTTTTCTGGTCTTTGTGTGCATCGCTTGCGACTTCATATGCTTTCTGTATCATGGTAATATCTGTAGAAGGATGATATTTCCGGACACTGGTGATCAGCTCCTGATACAGAACTTCAGGGCTCGTAAAATCCTGCATGGTCTTTACTGCGGCATCTGCTTTCCTTACAGATTCCAGCTTTTCCCGCTCTTTCGAGTCAATATTTTTATCGCGCTGTACATTCTCTTTCTTCTCTGTCATTCTCTCCCACCTGCCTGCCGTTGTTTCATCTGATTCTTTCATTCATGCAGCTTATCGCTACCGGTCCTGTTTGGAATACTTATACTTTATTTACCTTCATATTTGATAACAGAAGCTACATCGTATCCGGCAAGTCTCTCTCTGCCTTTTAATCCGGCAAGTTCCATAAGAAATACAACTTTAACAACTTCTCCGCCAAGCTCCTCGACCAGTTTGATTGCAGCTTCTACGGTTCCACCGGTAGCAATCAAGTCATCTACGATAGCAACTTTCTGTCCCGGTTTGATAGAATCTTTGTGCATCTCAATCGTCGCTGTACCATATTCCAGATCATACTCCTGTGAAACTGTCTCACATGGCAGTTTACCTTTCTTACGAACCGGTACAAATGGTTTGTGAAGATTGTAAGCGATCGGCACACCAAAGATAAAACCTCTGGATTCTGTACCTGCGATCACATCTACCTCTGTGTCCTTCAGACAGTCCTGCATAGACTGAATTGCAAGCTGCAGACCATCAGCATCCTGCAGAACAGTGGTAATATCTCTGAAAATAATTCCCGGTTCAGGAAAATCCGGGATACTTCTTACATACTCTTCTATTTTTTTCATAACTTGCGTACCTCCGACTGTTTTCTGTAAATCTAGGTTATAAGTATATCACTTTTTTATAGTAGAATCAATGCAAAAACTAAGGCTGCCCATCCTACAGGCAGCCTCACTCTCTTCGTTATAAAATTGTATGTACACTATTGTCTGTATTAATAAAAGCCTTTATACAGCTCGATCTGCTGTTCAGTAACCATAGAAAGTGCTTTCTCGATTGCTTTGTATGTATTCGGACGCTGAGCTTCCAGGCTTCCCGGATTGAGCATATAATCTTTGACAGATTCTGCAAAATACTCTGAAGCATTCTGTGTCACATATGCTTTATTATAACCGGTAACCATACCTTTCTCACTGCTGTAGACAGATGCAAATTTACTTCCTGTGTCCATATTTCCTGCCATGAATGCAAGGAAATGTCCCAGTTCGTGATAAATGGTATCATCCATCTGCTTCATAGTGATCGTACGTGTACGTGCATCAAAATGTCCGGAATAACTTACACTTGAATCAACTTTAACAGTAAATCCCAGCTTTGTGAATGCATTCAGTACTCTGCTGTCCATTCTTGGTGCTACAGAAGCAATATTGCTGACTGTATAACTTGCTGAATCAGCTGTACTTGTGTTTGGCGCAGATACTGCAGATGTATTCGCAAACGCCTGTGCGCCTGCAGCAACTGTCGTTGTCGTTGTGACCGTCGTCGTAACCTTCTTTGTAACAACTTTCTGTTTGGATTTCTTTGTGTATTTTTCGGTTGTTGCCGTCTTTACAACTTTTTTGGTCTGTACTGTCGTTGTCTTATTTTCTTTCTTGGTCTTTGTGCTTGTTTTCTGCTTTGTCGGAAGTTTCTTAGTGTAAGACTTCTTGGAAGCTTTTTTTAATTTAACTTTTTTCTTTGTGGTCTTGGTACTTGTTTTTTTCTTTGTAGTAACCTTCGGCTTCGATGCCAGAGGAGTATCATCACCTGTAAGTGATGTCTCAATCACCGGATCAGTATAGGATGGAAATACTACTGCATCCTGTGACTGCCAGTTAATACCAAAACTACCAGCCGCAATAATTACAGCTGCTGCAACACATCCTGCTGCTACTTTCTTCTGTCTGAAGAACTCTTTAATGCTTTTCTTTTTCATGATTATCACACCTCTCAGATATCGACGTATCCAATGCGGTTTTTCCTGTTTGAGCATACAAAAAGACCGCTTAATAAATATTAAACGGCCGCATAAACTAATCCAGTTCTACCATATAAAATACGTCACTAAATCAAAATTTAATGCGGCAACCGGCTGTCATAGTCTCACGACCTTAGACCCATAGCTTTGCGTCCCTGTCTTTCGACAGGTTTGCCTTTATGCTTAGTATACTGATTCTCCCAAATAATGTCAATATTTTTTCTGATTGCATTCTTTTTTTTTACATTTTCTGGTATACTGTTCACAAAACCGTAATTAAAAAAATTCAAAAGGGAGCGGCTTTTTTATGAAAAGATCAGTTTTTATCCGTTCCTTTGCCATATTGTTGATTTTCTGCATATTTTGCAGCATTTTATCCGGATGTGCTCCCGGCAGCAAAAGCTCTTCGTCAGAGCCGCCGGTTTACTCTCCGCTGCGCGTCCTCGTCCCGGAAGCCCCCGGCAGCAATACGCTCGGCTCTTCCCCTCTGACGCTGGATGTTTCAAATATCACACAGGGATATTTCGTAGCACAGTCTGATTCTGCGGATCTTGTCACCAGTCTTCAGATTACAGCTCCTACCGGAGTTCTTTATGCCTATTTTATCGACCCCGGTGAAAATGCTGTTATTCCGTTTACAGAAGGAAACGGAGACTACACGGTTGTCGGATACCAGCAGATTCAGGGAGACCAGTATGCAGCGCTGTACAGTGAAATCCTGACGGTAGAACTGGAAAACGATTTTCTTCCGTTTCTTTATCCAAATCAATATGTAAACTTCTCGCCAGACAGCGAAGCAAGCAAACTTGCACTGTCCATGGTTTCAGAAGATACCACCGATGTAGATGCACTGAAGCAGATTTATAATTATGTAGTTAATAATCTCACGTATGATTATGACAAAGCAGAGACGGTAGAAACCGGATATCTGCCAGATGTGGATGAAACGCTTTCCACCAAAACCGGCATCTGCTTTGATTATGCTACACTGACTACTGCCATGCTTCGAAGCTGCGATATTCCTTGCAAGCTTCAAATTGGTTATACCGGAGATATCAAACATGCCTGGATTGATGTTTACATCCGTTCCAAAGGCTGGGTAACAGGCGCTGTATCATTCAACGGTGACAGCTGGAGCCTGATGGATCCGACTTTTGATTCCAGTGCAGATTCCGATGACACCGAGGCAATTCAGGATTACATCGGCAACGCAGATAACTATACTGTACAGTTTACACGATAGTGGCAAAAGGAGACCTCTTTATGAAACATAAACTTACCGCACAGGAACTCGGCAGTTTCTGTCGACAGCTCGGAATACTGATTCATTCCGGAATGGGTCCGCTTGAAAGTCTTCATATTCTTCTGGAAGAAAGTGAGGCAGACACAGACCACGAAATTCTTTCTGTTTTACTGTCTTCCATGGAAAAAACAGGGTCCTTATCTCAGGCTGTCACAGATTCAGGATTTTTTCCGAATTCCATGGCTGCTTATATAAAAACCGGCGAACAAACCGGTTGTCTTGACGAAATTCTGGACAGCCTTTCCGGGCACTATGAACAGGAACAGGAAACATCCGGGCAGATTCGAAGCGCAGTCACCTATCCGCTTCTCATGCTCGTCATGATGGGAATCGTTATTATTGTCCTTCTTGTCAAAGTACTTCCGATCTTCCGGCAGGTATTCCAGCAGATGGGAATGGAAATGAACGGATTTTCCAGCCGGCTTCTGAATGCCGGCAATATTATTACCCGTTATTCTGCCTTTTTTCTGATTCTGGCAGTTATCCTGATCGGATGCATCCTGTTTCTTTGTCTTAATAAAAAAGGTCAGCAGATGCTTGCAAAAATCATCCTGCATCTTCCGGTACTTCGTGATATTCCGGTTGCACTCGACTACAGCCGTATGACACATGGGCTTGCACTCGGCCAGAAAAGCGGACTTGCTCCGGAAACCAGTCTTGCGCTTGCTGAGCAGCTGATTTCTCACCCACTTGTTCTGGAACGTCTCCAAAAAGCTGCCGACCTTCTGAATACCGGCTATGCATTTTCTGACGCTCTGAAAGAATCCGGACTTTTTACTTACGAGAGAGGTATTCATGAAAAGTTCTGGAACAGAGTTATTTTTCCAATAATGGATATTAATAATAAGGTTATTGGATTTGGTGGACGAGTTATGGGTGATGCCAAGCCAAAGTACCTTAATTCACCGGAGACAAGATTGTTTGATAAGAGCCGCAATCTATATGGACTTAATATAGCAAGAATGTCAAGAAAGCCTAACATGATAATATGTGAAGGCTATATGGATGTTATATCAATGCATCAGGCGGGCTTTAACCAGGCGGTTGCATCACTTGGAACAGCATTGACACCGGGGCATGCAAGGCTGTTAAAGAGATATACAGATAATGTGCTTATAACCTATGACAGTGATGAGGCAGGAGTTAAGGCGGCACTTCGTGCGATACCTCTTCTGAAAGAAGCAGGATTATCAACGAAGGTAATTAATATGCGGCCCTATAAGGATCCTGATGAGTTTATTAAGGCTATGGGTGCAGAGGCATTTCAGGAAAGAATTGATAATGCTGAGAACAGCTTTATGTATGAGATAGGAATCATGTTAAGAAATTACGACAGAGGTGATCCGGAAAGCGAGACTGCATTTGAGAGAGCAGTTGCAACAAAGCTTGTTACATTTAAAGAAAAGCTGGAACGTGATAATTACCTTAAAGCAGTGTGCAGGCAGTTTATGATACCAGAAGATGGCATGAGGCAGATGGTATCAAGACTTGGT
>OGPG01002401.1_pt1 | contig 10680 bp, 8 predicted proteins | sample 1552851 | NCBI WGS metagenome assembly OGPG01 (sample SAMEA2579909, study PRJEB22360) | human gut metagenome | biome: human gut; feature: human-associated habitat; material: faeces | place: Denmark | collected 2008/2010 | reverse complement strand
ACAGAACGGAGCGCCTCTCCCGCGACACGTTCCCGCCCGCCAGCACGGCGGTCAGGCCCTTCAGCGCCTCCGGCGCCGTTACCGTGGTGACAGACTGCCCCGCCCGGTCATACCGGCACGTCAGGGTGAAGGTGCGGTCGTCGCTGGCCGTACGGCTGACCACCTCCGCCTCCATGTCCGCCGATACCACCGTCCGGTACTGGTCCTGCACCGTCAGACTCTTCTCACCGCCGCAGCCGCACAGCAGCACCGCACACAGCAACAGCGGCAGCACACATTTTCGCATGGTCCGTCCCTCCTTTTTTCAGAAGGGCTTTCCGGTCATTCCACCTCTTTCAGCGCATAGGGCAGCTTCTCTATCATATCCGCCGGGGTCATGCCCCGCCGTCCCTTTTCCTCCGCCGCCATATCCCCGGCACGGCCGTGGATCCACACCGCCGCGCAGCAGGCGTCAAATGGTTCCATGCCCTGGGCCAGCAGTCCGGTCAAAAGGCCCGTCAGCACATCGCCGCTGCCGCCCTTGGCCATACCGTCGTTCCCGGTGGTGTTCACCGCCAGACGGCCGTCCGGCGCGGCTGCCACAGTCCGATGGCCCTTGCGGATCAGGTACACGCCGTGATCGGCGGCAAAGGCGGCGGCCGCCAGCATCAGGGACACCAGCCCGATGGCCCCGTCCGAGATTATCATGATCCAGCGCCGGTTGCTGCCGGTGAGGTCGCCGCCGATGCGGGTGAACTCCCCGTCGTGGGGCGTCAGCACCGTCACACAGCCCCGGCGGCAGGACAATGTATCTATATGCCCCGCCAGCGCGTTTATGCCGTCGGCGTCCAGCACCAGCGGCTTTTCCAGCGTCAGCAGCGCGCGCACCAGCACGTCGCTGCCCTCGCTCCGCCCCAGGCCGCAGCCCACGGCCACGGCATCGCAGACGGCCGCCCGGCGGCGTATCTCCGTCTCCGCGGCCGCGGAGAGCCTTCCGTCCTGCTCCGCCAGCGGATGAGGCATAGCGCACAGGCATCTGGCCGCCGCGATGGGCCACACCGTCTCCGGCACGCCCAGGAACACCAGCCCGCAGCCGCTGTGTACCGCCCCGCCGGCACACAGCACCGGCGCGCCGGTGTACCCCACGCTGCCGCCCAGCAGATAGACCTTGCCGAAGGTCCCTTTGTGTCCGCCCTGGTCCCGGGCGGGCATAAGGCCCCGCACAAACGCCCTGTCGATGACCTGCATAGCGCACCTCCCCGTGCCTTTTTGTACAGTATAGCACATATGTCAATTACAAAACCTGCTTTTTTCGTATCGCGCCGCGAAAAAAGTGCTTGCAAGTTTCCTTTTGTTGTGGTATAAGTTATCCATCAAGCAAAAAAGCTGTGAACGGGAAGATCTGCGCCCACGCATCCGGCAGAGAGAGTCGGCCACCGGCTGCAAGCCGACTTGGGATGTACCGCAGTGTTCGCCCGGGAGCTGCCGCGAGGAAATGCGCGGCCGGGCCCCGCCGTTACCGGGCAATGAGTGCGCGGAGAAGGTCCGCGAAGCTGGGTGGTACCACGGAAGTTCGCCTTTCGTCCCAAGACATGGGATGAAAGGTGTTTTTTTATTGCGCTTTACCCCATTAAACAACTCTGAAGAGGAGGAAACAAATACATGAAAGAAAAACTGGAACAGCTGCTGGCCGAGGGCAAGCAGCGCATCGCCTCCGTCGCCACCGAGACGGAGCTGCAGGACATCAAGGCCGCGCTGCTGGGCAAGCAGGGCAGTCTGACCGAGCTGATGAAGGAGCTGCCCAAGCTGGACGTATCCCTGCGCCCGGAGATGGGCAAGGCCGTCAACCAGGTGAAAGGACAGCTGTCCGCCCTGCTGGACGAGCGCCGTGACGAGCTGAAGATGAAGGCCTCCGAGGTGGACCCGGACTTTGACATCTCCGTCCCCGGCACCATGCCCCTCAGCGGTGGTCTGCACCCCATCACCCAGATGTGCTACGACCTGAATGACGCTTTCCGTTCCATGGGCTTTGAGATCTTTGAGGAGGATGACATCACCAGCGAGCTCTACGGCTTCGACAACCTGAACTTCCCCCCCAACCATCCCGCCCGCGAGAGCATGGACACCTATTGGCTGGCGGGCCATGACAAGGGCGAATGCTGGGACAAGCTGTGCCTGCGACCCCACCTGACCGGCGGCTCCGTCCGCTATCTCCAGACCCACAAGGCCCCCTACCGCTTCGTGTATCCCGGCAAGGTCTACCGCAACGAGACCACCGACGCCCGGCACGAGCGTGCCTTCTTCCAGTATGAGGCGCTGATCGTGGACAAGGACTTCACCTTTGCCTCCGGCAAGGTGATGATCAAAAGCATCCTCAGCAAGGTCTTCGGCCGCGACGTTCCGGTCCGTATGCGCGCCGGCTTCTTCCCGTTCGTCGAGCCCGGCTTTGAGATCGACATGGGCTGCCTGGTCTGCGGCGGCAAGGGCTGCAGTGTGTGCAAGCACGTGGGCTGGATCGAGGTCATGCCCGGCGGCACGCCTCACCCCAACGTGCTGAAGGCCGCCGGCCTGGACCCCAACGAATACACCGGTTTCTACGTCAACATCGGTCTGGACCGCCTGGTAATGATGCGCTACGGCGTGGATGACGTCCGTCTGTTCCACAGCGCCGATCTGCGCTTCCTGGAACAGTTCCGCTGATAAGGGAGGGTACACGACATGAAAGTATCTTTGAATTGGATCCGCGATTACGTCCAGCTGCCGGCTGACGCCGACCTGAAAAAGCTGGCCTACGACCTGACCATGTCCACCGTGGAGGTGGAGGACGCCACCGATCTGGGCGCGTCCTTCCACGACATGGTGGTGGGCGTTATCAACACCATCGAGCAGCACCCCAACGCCGACAAGCTGAAGGTGTGCAAGACCGATATCGGCGGCCGTGTGGAGGACATTGTCTGCGGCGGCAGCAATCTCCGCGAGGGCATGAAAGTAGCTGTGGCCCTGCCCGGCGCCATGTGCAAGTGGCACGGCGAGGGCGACCTGGTGGAGATCAAGAAGAGCAAGCTCCGCGGCGTGGACAGCTACGGCATGATCTGCGGCGCGGTGGAGATCGGCTTGGCCGACCTGTTCCCCACCAAGGAGGAAGCCCACATTCTGGACCTCAGTGACTTTGACGCCCCCGCCGGCACCCCTTTGGCCGACGCTCTGGACCTGAACGATATCATCCTGGAGATCGACAACAAGTCCATGACCAACCGCCCCGATCTGTGGGGCCACTACGGTATCGCCCGGGAGATCGCGGCGCTGTACGACCTGCCCATGACACAGTTCCCCCACTTCGACCGGAACGTGGAGAACACCTCCGGGTTCCACGTCACCGTGGAGGACGCGGAGCGCTGCCCCCGCTACCTCTCTGCCCAGATCGAGGGTCTGAACGTCAAGCCCGCCCCCTATCAGATGCAGAACCGCATCTGGAAGGTGGGCATGCGTCCCATCAACGCGCTGGTGGACATCACCAACTACGTTATGCTGGCCACCGGCCAACCCACCCACGCATTTGACTCCGACCACATCGCCGGCCACGTGATCGTCCGCCGCGCCGGTGAGGGTGAAAAGCTCCTGCTGCTGAACGGCAAGGAGCTGGCCCTGTCCTCCGACGATTTGGTCATCGCAGACGACGCCGGCGTGGTGGGTCTGGCGGGCGTTATGGGCGGCGCCAAGGACTCCATCCTGCCGGATACCTCTAAGGTCATCCTGGAGGTCGCCAACTTCGACGCCAAGGGCATCCGCCGCACCGCCCTGCGGTATGACAACCGCACCGAGGCCTCCGCCCGTTATGAAAAGGCCATTGACCCGGAGCGCTGCGACCAGGCCTTCGACCTGTCCATGCAGCTGTTCTCCCAGCTGTACCCGGAGATGAAGGTCACCGGTCTGGTGGACGAATATCCCCGGCACCTGAAGCAGGCGGAGATCGACGTGCCGCTCAGCTGGCTGGAGCGCCGGCTGGGTAAGCGCCTGTCCCCGGATGAGATCAAGCACAAAATGGAGCTGCTGGGCTACAGCATCACCTTCAACGGCGACAATATGCATGTGGTGGTCCCCACCTGGCGTTCCACCGGCGATGTGTCCATCCAGGCGGATATCATGGAGGAGGTCGCCCGGATGTACGGCTACGAGAACTTCGAGGCCGAGCCCATCACCACCACCTTCGACGGCGCCATCAACCAGCTGGACAAGGATCTGGAACGGCGCATCAAGGAGTATCTGGCCATCCGCTGCGGCATGCAGGAGATCTTCACCTATCCGTGGATGGAGGAATCCTACGTCAACGCGGTGCTGCAGAGCACGGAGGGCATTCTGTCCCTGTCCACGCCGCCGTCTCCCGCCGAGCGGTTCGTGCGCTCCTCCCTGCTGCCCAACCTGTGCAAGGCCGTGGTGAAGAACGAGCGCTACTTCAACGAGTTCTCCATTTTCGAGACGGCGCAGGTGTTCCGCGACGAGAACTACACCTCCCCCTACGATCCCCGCGAGAAGCTGCCCTCCCAGCGCAAGAACGTGGCGGGCGCCTTCGCCACCACCGACAAGGATATCACCGCCCTGTTCCGCAAGGCCAAGGGCGTGGTGGAGATGATGGCGCGGTACGTCCACATGGAGGCTTTGACCTTCAAGCAGGCCGAAAAGCCCGTCTGGGCCGACAACGTGGTCTGGCTGAACATCTACCGCGGTGACGAGAAGGTAGGCGACCTGGCCCTGCTGGCCAAGAGGGTCTCCATGGCCTGCGGCATTAAGAACATGAACGTAATGCTCTTCCAGCTGGATCAGGACTCCCTGGTCCCCCTGAAGTCCCGCACCAACACCTTCACCCACCTGGCCGAGTATCCCATGACCGACTACGACATCTCCCTGCTGGTGGATGGTTCCGTCCAGTGGAAGGACGTGGCCCAGACCGTCCGCGGCATCAAGAGTGAGCTGCTCCACGGCGCGGCCTTCGTAGATGAGTACCGCGGCAAGCAGGTCCCGGCAGGCAAGAAGTCCTTGACGCTGCGTCTGGCCATCGGCTCCAAGGATAAGACCCTGACCTCCGCCGAGATCGAGGAGGTCGCCTCCGGCGTGCTCAACAAGATCGCCAAGCGCTTCGGTGCGGAGCTGCGCCGCTGATCCCGCGCAGATTTCCCCCTGTACCGCGCACTTTTTCCCCTTTACAGTTCCGGGAAAAGAGCGTATACTAAAAGCGATGTTGAGAAAATGAGAAAGGCGGTGCCCACATGGACGAATTTACCCGTAAGTTCAACGCGGCAGAGGATAAGGAGCAGCAGGTACACCACATCCTCACCTCCGTCTACGAATCACTCAAGGAGAAGGGCTATGATCCCATCAATCAGATCGTGGGCTACATTCTCTCCGAGGATCCTACCTACATCACCAACCACAACTCCGCCCGGTCCCTGATCTGCAAGATCGACCGGGACGAGCTGCTGCAGGTCCTGGTGAAGAGCTATCTGGAGCTGTAAGCGTACCACTGTAAGGGGCTGCCGTGCAGAAGCGCGGCAGCCCCTTTTTCCTTTGCGGCACAAAGTCCCATATTTTTCCTGCCGCGCCTGCGTTGACAGCCCCGTCCAAATGTGTTACAATTTGGTTACAAAAATTTTCGGAGGTATCATCATGGCTGAAAACAAAAAGCCCGAAGGGCTTGTCTATAAGAACCACCCCCTGCGCCGCGTAGACAATTTCATCTACTACGGCAGCATGGCAGACAAGTACATCGTCCTCCTGCAGATTCTCGACACCGTCAAGGAGCAGGACATGGACGTGGCCAAGCGTGTATCCGTCCAGCTTCAGCTGACCGACCCGGACCTCAAGTCCCGGGACCGCGTGGTCAAGAAATCCGAGAAGGACAGCCTCTATGCCGCCATGGATGTGGGCTGCATCTGGCTGGAGCGTGCCCTCGCCGGCAAGCTGTAAGCCATGAAACGTATTTTTTCCGCACTGGCAGTGGCTCTGGCCACGCTGTTGGTCATCGGCGGTGACGCGGTGGTCAACTTCGGCGGTGCCGCCGCCAGCATGACCGACGCCGCCCCCGCCGTGCCCCTGACCGTTGCCTCCGTCTCCGCCCTGCCCACCGGCACCACTGAGCCCTCTCCCGAGACAGCACTGTTCTCCGGCCTGCTGGGCGCAGCGGCGCTGACGGCCCATCCCGGCGGCGAGACCGCCGAGGACGCCCTGCTCAACAACGAGGACACCGCCAAGGCTGCTGCCGCACAGGCCGCCGAGGAAGAACCGCCCCAGGAGACGCCCGAGGCCGACGAGGCGCCCGTCTCCACTGCCGTTCAGGCACTGGGCGTGATCTCCGGCACCGGCGTCCGTATGCGCAGCGGCGCAGGCACCGGCTATGACATCCTCAAGACCCTGGACAAGGGCGCCGTTATCGAGCTCACCGCCCAGGAGGGTGACTGGTACCGTATCTCCTTCGACGGCAAGCGCGGCTATGTGGCTGCCCAGTATGTTACCCGCTACGACACCGCCTCCGGCCTTAACGGCGCCGGACGTGTCACCGCGGACGTGCTGAACATCCGTACCGCCGCCAAAAGCGGCAGCACCTCTCTGGGCACCGTATCTCAGGGCACGGTCATTGCCGTCACTGGCATTGAGTCCGGCGGCTGGTTCGCCGTTACCTACAACGGCATCAGCGGCTATGTGGCCTCGCAGTACGTGCTGATCTGCCCCACCTCCGCCCTGACCGGCACGGCGGACAAGCCCGCCGAGAATACAACGACCGAAGAGACTCCCGCCGAAGCACCTGCCGAGACCCCGGCAACGCCGGCCGCCTCCGCCTCCGGCAGCAGCATCGTCTCCATCGCCCAGCAGTATCTGGGCGTGCCCTACGTCTACGGCGGTTCCTCTGCCAGCGGCTTCGACTGCTCCGGCTTCACCATGTATGTCTTTGCCCAGGTGGGCATCAAGCTGCCCCACGGCGCCACCAGCCAACTCAGCTACGGCACCGAAGTCTCCCGCAGCGATCTGCAGCCCGGCGATCTGGTATTCTTCCAGGACTACGGCTATACCGCCTCCCATGTGGGCATCTATATCGGCGGCGACCAGTTCATCCACGCCTCGTCCTCCTACTACAACGGGCACTGCGTGGTGATCACCTCCCTGTCCGAGACGTACTACAACAACCACTACCTCACCGCGCGGCGGCACTGATGCAGACAAAACACCCACGGCTTCAGCCGTGGGTGTTCTTTTTTACAGCGCCGCCCGTTCCGAAAGAGGGCTGCATATGGTGTTCTGCAATGGACCTGTACACCGCGCCGAAGCCGCATCGCGTCACTCCGCGCTGCCGTCCGCGCTTTCGCCCTCTGCCGCCTTCTGCGCCGCGGCGATATTCACATACAGCTCCTCCGGCTTGTGGGGATGTAGCTTGATGTTGTACAGCAGCATAAACGCCGACACCAGCACCATCACCAGGCTCAGCGCCTGGCTGACGCGGATGGGCTCGCCGCCGATGGTCCAGTTGAACAGGTACAGGCTGTCGGTCCGCAGCCCCTCGACCCAGAACCGTCCGATACCGTACCACAGGAAGTAGAACCAGGTGTTCTCACCGTCAAAGCGGCGTCCCTTCGCCACGATAAAGACGATCAGCAACAGCCCCACTACGTTCCACAGGCTCTCGTACAGGAACGTAGGATGCACCTCCACCAGCGTCCCCGCGGTGGTGGTCAGCTGCATCCGCCAGGGCAGCGTCGTCTCCGCGCCGAAGGCCTCCCGGTTCATGAAGTTGCCCCAGCGCCCGATGGCCTGCCCGATCAGCAGCCCCATCACGATCAGGTCGGTCAGCGCCCCCAGCTTGAAGCCCCGCTTTTTGCTGAGCACGAAGCACACCAGCACCGCCGCGATCACGCCGCCGTAGATGGCCAATCCACCGTCCCATATAGCCACGGACTCCGCCCAGTCAAAGGAACCATCCGCTTTTTTGAACCGGTCCAGATAAAACAGCACATAGTACAGCCGCGCCCCCACGATAGCCAGGGGAATGCCCCACAGCACGCCGTCCATCAAGTTATCCTCGGTGATTCCGTACTTCTCCTTCTGCTTCATGCAGAACCACAGCGCCAGCAGCACGCCCAGGGCGATGATGATTCCGTACCAATAAATGGCCTTTCCTCCGATATGGAAGGCTACGGACGAGCCGGTAAAGGCCCAGTCCCCGAAAAGCCCCGGAAACCGGATGGGGCTGTCCGCCATGATCCTCACGTTCATGTTATCCCTCCTTGGGCGCGATCACCGACAGCGCCATGTGCGCCCGCGTGAAGTTCTCCCGCAGGAACGCGCGCACATCCTCCGCGGTGATGTCATCGTATATCTCCGGGAAGCGGTACGGGTCATACCCCTGGAACCGCCCCTCCGCCATGGACACGGCGATGGACTCAAAGGCGTTCAGCTCCCGCAGCGCCGCGCCGAAGTTGGCGTTGACGATCCGCTTGTAATAGTCGCCGTCCACACCCTCCGCCGCCAGCCGCTGCGCCTCGTCCAGAATGGCCTCCGCCACGGCCTTCGGGTCCTTGCTGTCGCCGCCGGCATAGGCATAGGCCGCGCCGGGCAGCAGGTCGAACGCCGCGCCGAAGGAGCCGTTGATCAGTCCCTGGCTGTACAGCCGCGCATACAGCGGGCTGGACTCGCCCATGAGCACATCACAAGCCAGCTCGCCGATGGCGGCAAACCGGTGCTGCGCCTCCCCCCCGTGCTGGGGTGGGCACTTGAAGCCTACCAGGAACGTGGGCATGGCCACCTCCATCTGTGCCTCGGCATAGCCGCAGGCAGCGTCGGTACTCTCCTCCGCGCCATAGTCGCGCCGGATGATCGCCCCACTCTCCGCCGGCAGCACCCGCTTTGCCGTGGCCAGCACCGTCTCGGGGTCCACATCGCCTACCACCACCAAGCACATGTTTGCCGGGGTGTAGAACGCCTTGTGGCAGTCATACAGCGTCTGCGCCGTGATATGGCTGATGCTCTCCACGCTGCCGGCCACCGGCGTCCGCGCGGGACTGCTGCGGTACAGCGCCTGCATCATCTGCTTGTACACCTGCCACTCGGGGTTGTCCTCGATCATGCCGATCTCCTGGCCGATGATGCCCTGTTCCTTCTCCACGCTCTCATCGGTGAAATAGGGCACAGACACGAAGGACAGCAGTATCTCCAGATTTTCGTAAAACTTCTCCGTAGAGTCAAAATAGTAGCACGTAATGGCGTTGGAGGTAAAAGCGTTGGGCTCCGCGCCGTTTTTCGCCAGCTCCTGCAGGGCGTTGCCGTCCTTCGTGTCGAACATCTTGTGCTCCAGATAGTGGGCGATGCCCGCCGGAGTGTCCAGCCACTGTCCGTTCAGCTCAAAGCGCATATCCATGCCGCCGTAACGGGTGGCAAACAGCGCGTACTTTCGGGAAAAGCCCTGCTTCGGCACGATGCACACCGGCAGTCCGTTGTCCAGCGTCTCCCATATCACTTCCTCGCCGATGCGGGGATACAGCTTCTTGTCCATGTTACGCCTCCTCCTTTCCCCGCAGGAAGTACACCGTATCCGGCTTCACCGTCTGTGCCGCCGCCACGATGCGCTCCTTTGTCACCTGCTCCAGCGCCGCGGCCAGCTCCTCCGGTGTCTCCTCGACCCCAGCCGCGATCTGGCCCAGATAGAAATTCTCCAGCGCACCCTGAGAGTCCGACAGTGACAGCAGCGACGCACGGATGGCCTGCAGAGCACCCTCCTGCTCCCAGTCCTCCCAATCGCCCTGCTGCACCGCCTGCAGCTGGCGGCCGATCTCCGCCTCCGCCCGTTCAAAGTCTGCGGTCTCCACGCCGCTGGACACGGTCAGAATGTTCTTGCTGCGGGCATAGCTGCTGGAGGCGTAGTAGCACAGGCTCAGCCTCTCCCGCACGTTCAAAAACAGCTTGGAGTTGCTGGTGCCGCCGAAAATCAGATTTGCCAGCACCATGGCCGGATAGTCGTCGCTGCTGCAGCGGTAGCCCATGGCCAGCTTGCCCTGGGTCACGTCCATCGTCTCCACGATCCGCCGGGGCGTATCCGGTGCCTGTATGCGCTGCACCTCCGGCAGTGCCGTCTGGGCGCCGCGGGGCAGCGCCGCCAGCGCCGTGAGCACTGCGTCCTCCACACGCTGCGCCTCCGCGCTGCCGCAGTAGATGACCTCCACCCGGCTGGACGCCATCAGCGCCTGCCCATGGACATACAGTGACTGGTTGGTGATACGCCCGGCCGTCTCCTCGTCTCCCAGGCGCAGCACGCTGTACGGCTCGCCGGCGCACATCTCCTGCATGAGCCGGATATCCGCCCAGTCACGCTTGTCGTTCTTCAGGCCCCGAATGGCGTCGATCAGGTTGGCCTTTTCGCTCTCCACATAGCTGCTCAGAAAACGTCCCCCGTGGGTCACAGGGTCCAGCAGCAGCTCGCCAAGCATCGCCGACACAGGCTCCAGCAGCTTCTCGCCGTGGGGCGTAAAGGCGTCGTCGATAAAGTCGGCAGCAAAACCCACACACTGGCGCTCACCCTTTTTGCGGACGGTATAGTCGATATTGGCGCCGTACAGCGTATCCAGCGCGGCGGACAGGCTCTCCATATCCGGGCAGCGGACGGTACCCGGCCGCAGCACGGCGGGCAGCCGCGGGTGGGCCGCCGCCCGTTCCCCCCGGCTT
>OGPG01002394.1_pt1 | contig 10726 bp, 9 predicted proteins | sample 1552851 | NCBI WGS metagenome assembly OGPG01 (sample SAMEA2579909, study PRJEB22360) | human gut metagenome | biome: human gut; feature: human-associated habitat; material: faeces | place: Denmark | collected 2008/2010 | reverse complement strand
CACAAATAGACTGTGCTCTCGTATCCATCCAGATTGGTGTATTGGCCAGCACGTTTCCCTCTCTGTCAATTGGGATTGCAGACCAGCTCTGACCATCAATCCCGATTCCTGCAATCTCATCTGCAGTGATATCTGCCTTCTGTATGGTTTCCTTTGTTGCCCGGCAGACTGCATCCCACCATTCCTCAGGGTTCTGTTCTGCCCATCCCTCATGTGGATAATATACCGGATAATCACCGCTGGCTGCTGCAAGAACTTTTCCATTCCTGTCAAATACCGCAACCTTGCAGGCACTTGTTCCGATATCAATCCCCAATAAATATGATTTCATCATTTTGCTGCTCCCATTTCTCCGGCTGCCCGGAGTTCCTTCTCTTTATCAGATGTTCATGCGAAAACCCTTACGGATTTTCCGGCAATGATCTCGGTCTCAAGTTTCTCACTGAAAAGCTCTCCAGATGCCTCGCCGGTATTTTCCAGATGATTCAGCATAACCTTTGCAACTTCTTTTGCAATGCCGTCCGTCGGCTGCGCTACGATCGTCAGCTTCGGATTACATGCTCTCGCAAACTGCAGGTTGTCAAACCCGATCATCGACAGTTGCTCCGGAATCCGGATGCCCAGTTCGTTTACTCCGATCATGGCCCCCATAGTCATTTCATAGTTCGTCACAAACACTGCTGTCATCTCCGGATTATTCTGTACAAGTTCTTCAAGTCCCCGGACACCGCCCTGAATCGTATAGTCTCCATGCCAGATCAGAGATTCACTCACCGGGATCCCGGCACTTTCCAGTGCTTTATAATATCCTGCCATACGTTCCTGCGCAGTAAAAACTTCTTCCGGTCCGCCGATGATTCCAATATTTCGGTGTCCTCTCTCGATAAAATAGCGGACTGCATCTTCGGCGGCTTTTTTATTATCAACCAGCACACTGTCACAGTTGATACCCTGAATCTTTCGATCAATCAAAACGATCGGTTTACCTGTCTTCTGAAACCTTTTCAGGTGGTTTCCCTCTTCATCAACCGGCATATTGATGATACCGTCCACACGCCTGCGAGTCAGGAATTCAACTGCCTCCCGTTCCAGTTTCTTATCGGTTCGGCAGTCGCAGACGATCGTCGCATAACCATGACTTCGCAGGACATCCTCCATACCGGTGATGATCTCGGCACAGAAAGTATTGTTCAGCTCCGGAATGACAACGCCAATCGTTCTGGTCGCGTTCGTCTTTAAACCTCTTGCCACCTCATTGACTTCGTAATGAAGTTCTTCGATAGCTTCCTCAATCTTTATTCTGTTTTTTTCACGGACATTTCCTCCGTTAAAATAGGAAGAAATCGTAGCCAGTCCAAGTCCTGTCCGTCTGGCTATATCCTTCATGGTCGCTGCCATTTCGCCTCACTGCCTTCTGCTTTTATTCTGCTTTACCGTCGCATCCGCAGACTTTCATTCTTGCCATAACCAGTTCTTTCACTGCTGCGATTGCTGTCTTGCCATAAGCTTTCGGATCAATGGTATCCGGTTTTTCTTCAAGAAGTTCTTTGACTGCTTTGGAGTAAGCTGCACGAAGTTCTGTCGCAAAGTTTACTTTGCAGATGCCGCGTTTTACGCAGTCGCTTACATCTTCGTCACTAAGTCCGGATGCTCCGTGAAGAACCAGCGGAATATCAACAACTTCGCGGATCTCACTTAAACGTTCTTTATCAAGAACCGGTGTACCTACATAGAAACCATGTGCTGTTCCGATTGCAACTGCCAGAGAAGTAACACCTGTACGCTCAACAAATTCTTTTGCTTCCTGCGGATCTGTATTGGTGTCAGCTTCTGCTTCAAGATCATCTTCCTTGCCGCCGACTTTACCAAGCTCTGCTTCACATGGAATATCCAGTACATTTGCTACATCTGCTACGCGTTTTGTCTCTGCAATGTTTGCCTCGAAGTCCAGTTTGGATCCGTCGATCATAACAGAAGTATATCCTGCATGGATTGCCTGCATAGCCAGTTCAAAACTGCTGCCGTGATCAAGATGAAGGCATACCGGAACAGATGCTTTTTTAGCTTCTGCTGCAACAATTGCTGCATAGGTATCCACAGTACCGTACTTTACAGTAGATGGAGTTGTCTGGATCATAACCGGTGCTTTCAGTTCTTCTGCAGCCTGAATGATGGCTTTCACCATTTCCATATTCTCTGCATTAAATGCTCCGACTGCATATCCACCTTCCTGAGCTTTTAACAGCATTTCTTTTGATGTAACAAGTGGCATAACTTTTTCCTCCTTAATGATATATGTATATTTTTTGTTTTACTACTTGTGATTGATCGGAAAATTTCAAAACCGAAACGTTTCCGTTTTGAGTTAATCATACATCGCCTCCCGCATTCTGTCAACCGTAAAATATTTATCTTTTATCGGAAAATTTTCCCTTGCATTGTACAGTAATTACAGGTAAATTGAATATAGAAAGGCGTATTTTAAAAGACTGCGCCAGCGAGAAATCAAATTATCTGAACGGAGGCATAAACGACATGTTAAAAGGTATTCCTGAAATCTTATCACCAGAATTATTAAAAGTATTATGTGAAATGGGACACAGCGATCGTCTTGTTATCGCTGATGGTAACTTCCCGGTAGAATCCATGGGTAAAAACGCTATCACAATCCGCTGCGACGGACATGGTGTTCCGGAAATCCTGGAAGCAATTCTGAAAGTTTTCCCACTGGATACTTATGTAGAACATCCGGTAAACCTGATGGAAGTAATGCCTGGCGATGATGTAGAAACCCCGATCTGGGATACATACAAAGAAATCATCCGCAAATATGATGACAGAGGAGATGCTACTGTAGGAAACATCGAGCGTTTCGCATTCTATGATGAAGCCAAAACAGCTTACTGCATCATTTCCACAAGTGAAAAAGCTCTGTATGCAAACATTATGCTGCAGAAAGGTGTTGTCATCAACAACTAATTATCGGCCATCTTTTTTCAAAAACCCCGGGGATCTTTGGAGACCTCCGGGGTTTTATTATTGCCTGTTTTAATCCAGCTCGAAAAGCTGACGCTGTTTCAGGTCGATGGATGACCATACCGTGCTTGTATGTTCCTGACCGTACAGATATACAGTACTGGAAACTTTCGCATACAGCTTACAGGACTCTTTATATCCATTGCTGCCATTCTGGTTTCGCAGATACTGTTCGATATCAGAAACTTTCAACGCGTAGGCACTGTTCTGGAACAGATGGAATTTGCCATCACTGCCACTCTCAATTGTACCGATATTTCCATAACCGCTCAGACTTCCGATCTTCGCTGTAATATCAGATACACTCTTCGTGGTCGGGCATCCGTCTTCTACACTGCCATTTTCATCTTCAATGTAAAACTGAACAGTCATCTCCTGTTTATCAAGTTCTTCCTGACTTAAATCAGCACTTACCATATTGTAATCCCTGACATTGATGTAGAAATCCATATTTTCTTCCAGTGTATTTGCTTCACCAGAATCCCATGATGTCTGGTCTGTCATATAAAATCTGGTGCTCTCTATCTCTGCTGCCGGATTCAGTGTTTTTACAAAGTTTACTTCCGGTTTTACCGCAGTAACGTTTGCCGCTGCCACGATCGTATTGATAAACAGTTTGATTTCATCATCATTCTGTACCCGCCGATGTCCTGCTCCGGTATAAATAACATTCCCCTTACTGTACAGATAATAATTATTTCGAACATCATTTGGTGAATTCTTATAATAATTATCCGTCAGACAATACCAGGCAACCACATCGTTCATTCCATCGCTCTGATCATTGATATCTCGATCCTGCTCCATCCCAAGCTGATAATACTGTCCGTGTGTCTCTGCAATGGTAATACTGTCGCCAATCACATAAGGATACTGCGTGATCGCACCATCATTTACCTTTGTTGCCCTTGTTGTCAGTGTATCTCCCGAACCGAGCGTTTTACCGTCCAACATTGCATTTGTATATCCCTGTGTCTGTGCATAGCTCTTTGATTTATCACCGTTTTTATATGCCACATCACCTGCCAGCGTAAGCAATGTCTTAAAGTCCACACTTCCATCTGACAATGGTTTGCCTTTTTTGAGCAATTCAGAAACCGTCTGATTTCCAATCGTTGCATCAGAAGTAATACCATAGCGGTCCATACCTACTACCGAACGGAGAATTGTATTCAGCGACAGTCCCCAGTTTTCATTTTTTGCAGTATACCACAGCCATCTGTCGGCATAAATACCAATGCTTCCGCCGTTGTTTACTGTTCCATTTAAATTGTAACCGTCTCTTGCGATCTGGTCGTATATTTTTTTATGATCAGTATTGATATAAGAAGTCGTGTCATGTGCAAAAATAACACTCTTTCCGGATCGGATAAATTTCAGGATCTCCTGCACCGCATCTATGGAAATATCCTGATACACATCCTGGAATCCTATGATCAGCATCTGCTGATCATCCAGCAGATTTGCAAAGGTTGTTTTCTGTCCGTTTTTATCCAGAACATTTCCATTGTTAATGTCTGTAACATTTCTGGAAATTACATTGATATTGAAGTCCTGCACTCCGGCTATCAGATTCTTAAAAGCGCTGCTATCCGCAAGTGTCCATGTACATGGATTTGAACGATTTACTGAATTATCCTGTGGAACAAGCTGCAGAACATTGATCGTCTGTTTCGCAACCCCATCCGGTTTCTGCTGTTTTGCATAGCCAATCTCAGAAGTATGGATATAGGTGTTACGGTTGCTTGTCAGTTCCAGTTTCCAGGTAATCAGCTTATAGTAATCTGACGGAATTTTTCTGGTAACGGTATATTTCTTTCCAAGCTTCAGTTCATAACGCATATCTCCGCTACCATAATCTTTCTGTGAAAGGACATTTCCGTCTTCATCCTGCACGACCATATATTTGTCCTGCGATTCTTTCTTTGAAAGATTACCGTCAAAGTTCAGATCCAGGTAAAGTTTACAGTCATAAGTTGTCGTTGCCGGGGCTGCATCAGAATCATTTTCTACCTAATATTAAAACTGACCTTTTGGATAGTCCTCCGCACAGGTAACCGTTCAAAATCAGGCAAATTAGATGGTCTGAATAATAGTAAGTACAATACCGGGTAACCAAATTTCGGGCTGTGGATGACTCTGATAATAGTAAGTACTGTTTTGGTCCACAAAATTATGCTTAACAAATACCCCTGACCATAGTAAGTTGGAATAGAGTCCACAAAATCTCAATAAATCGGATGACTCATATTGTAGTAAGTGTATTCCGAGGCATTGCAAACGCTAAAATCGGATGACTTTTATTATAGTAAGTCTATTATCACGCAAAAAGAGAAGCCTTTTCAGGCCTCTCCTCCGTAAACTTATGAATGATCATTACTCTCTATCTTTTCTTATGAATGATCATTACTCCTTATCTTTTCTTATAATGATAGATCAATAATCCTGCTACTGCCAGAACTGCCACCGCAATGATCCAGATAAACGGATTCTGGTACCAGTGACCGGATGTACTTCTGACATCCTGTCCGGAAGCCTGACGGCTCTTGGCATCTGTCTCATCCTGTGCAGCTTCTGTATCTTCTTTTTCCGGTTCAGCTGTTGCTGTTGCCGCCGGAGTTTCAGTCGCTTCTGTAGCCGCGGTCGGTGCCGGTGTCTCGGTCGGTTTCGGAGTTGCTGTCACTTTCGGTGTCGCGGTCGCTTTCGGTGTGGTTGCCGTCGCTGATTTTTCCGTTGTTTTCGAAGCTGTTGTCTCTCCTGAATCCTCGACAGGCTCTGCGCTGACTGCATTTTCTGCTGCCGCTTCAGCATCGGCGCTTTCTGTCTGTGCTTCCGGATGTTCTTTCAGCCACTCTTCCGTCTTCTCCAGATCCATCCAGCCCTCGGTTCCATCTACCGTTGTCACGCCCCAGTGGCTTCCGTCCACCATTTCAGCATCTTGTGTAATATGAAGCGTTTCTCCGTTTTCGATGTCGCGTACACCCGGGACCTCGCCGTATTTCTCGCCCGGTCCCTGATAAAGCTTCTGCGTGCCTTCTTCTGCATAGGCTTTTACATCATAATCCGCATTATAATTTACATGATCCCTTCCTGCGATATACAGTTCTGAATCAATGGCTTCCTTCCGGGACTGCGCCGGACGGCACTCATCCAGTGCTGCATATCCATTCATCTTGTGGTATTCTGTATATCCCCAGGTTCGATTATTCTCTGTATCTTCAACTTCTCCCGTAATATGAAGTGCTGTACCGTTTGGTATCTGCTCATCATTCAGCTTTGTCGAATCAAAATCCGGCTGAGAATAAAGATCAATTCCTCCTGCCTTTGATTCCACGATCATATAATAGTCTGTGCTGTAATCCGGTTCTGTCTTACCTGTCTGCACATCTGCCATGACATTGACGCTCATACAAAGTCCCATCAAAATAACCAGAAGACTCTTTGCCAGTTTCTTCATTTTATTTTCTCCCCTTCACTCCGTATATCTTCCGTATTTTCAAAAAGTTATAACTTTTTGAAATTCTGAACCTATCATATCACAGACACAGCACAATGATAATCCTTTTTTGTCATAAAAAAGAAATAAAATCGGAGAGGCCGAAGCCGAAAAGCGCCTATGCGGTATTGATTATTCTCACCGTTATCGCGGGGCTGCGCATTGCACTTTATCTGTGTTTGAAAAGTTTGGAAAAAGTTCCCGCAATGCCGCAGATCGTCGCGGTTCTCGTTTTTGTGTTCCTTTTGGCCTGCGCGGTTGTGTGTATTTTTACTATCCCTCTGCGCATAGACGAAAAACAGAATTTCGATTGGAGGGGCTACGGACAGAAGTTGGTTTATGCGGAATTTGTCGCCGCCGTTAAGCCTTTCCGCGACTATTACGGCTATACCGAGCCGAACGTGGTTACGAAATGTTTTGCCGCTTCGGACGGAAAATTTGTTTTGCGCGACGTTTGCGTATTTGTCGCCGCAGACGGAACGCTCCGCATCGCCGCGGATATCAGGCACGGCTTTTTGCGGATCGGGCACGATTTGGGCTGTTACGCTTTCGGGCGGGAGGAAATTTCCGTTTCGGAGAGAAATTTCTGGCACGGAACAAATTCCGGAAAAATCAGAATACGTGCATCATCTCTGTGTTTTTCTCTGTCATGCACTGCCTGTTTATGATGAGCATAGATTTCTTCTACACGTTTGTCCGCGCGTTCGTTTCCTCTAAAACGTTCGAATTTATTTTCCAGAATCATCCCTGCGACACTTACCGCCTGAAAAAATGCTTCGTCATTGCTTCCTTCTGCATCCCATGTCGGATTGAAATTGCCTATCAGTGTGGCAAGCTCGTTCTTTTCACCTGTATTGTCATTGTTGTCAAGTGGCTGCACAAAGGCTTCATCAAATCTCTGTGCAAGGTCTTCCCCAAGGATGTCTGCGCCAAGCTCTTCCCATAAAAGACCAAATGCAGCATACGGAATACCGTTTTCGCGGATCCTGCTGTCTTTCTGGTGATGATCGTATTGTCCTCTTCCGATATCAAATACAATCCCGTCAAAGTCTTCCGGTACACGATTGCCGCGTGTGATCATAATTTCCGGGTTCAGATATAATAATAATGCCGCCGAAAAAACATCATCTGCATGAAATTTCCCGCTGTGCGTAAATGCAGAGGCGCCCGGGCGGTGGATCTGGTATAATAAATTGTTCATGTATATTCTCCTGTGAGCTGGGTTTTTGTAGTAAAATAAGATATTTTCAGTATAGCACAGACAAGGATAATAGCACTATGCTTTCTATCTCCTCTCTCATATCTAATTTCCCGCATAATACCTGATTTTTTCAAGTATAGCATTTCTGTATAATATTTTCTACCCAAAAGAGCATCCTTATGTTTGTCTTCTGATCCCCGCTGCAATTACTTTTTCATAATCTATTTCTCAACTTTCCACATGAATTTTTCCTGTGATCATTCCCATCCAGCAAGTATAGGTATATGTGCCAGCTTCTATCGGGGTAAATTCGATCACATTTTCTCCCGGATTGAAGCTGTACTGAATCCCCAGATCTTGCTGTATGATTGAATAGTTACATCCATTGATGCTTCCGTCCGGTGCATCAATCGTCCATTCTACAGGCTCCCCTGCTTTTACCGTAATGTCCGGATAACTTCCCGCCTGCAGAGTGCTTGTTACATACTGGATGCCGTTTGTGTCAGTAGTGCTGTTTGGATCTGACTCGTTGCTTTGATCTTCATCTCCTGCTGCGTTGTCTGCAATCGCACTCTCTGAATTTATTTTTGGCGGGTTTATATTTTCTGTACTCGCATTTGTGTTTTCTGTCATTAATGTCTCAGTAGTTTTACTACTTATACCTGACAGCGTACCGCCCTGTACTATCATGGAAAGTCCCATGACAACCACCAGAATCGCGCCTGCTTTCAGCACCTGTCTTGTAAATTTTTTGCCTAGTATTGACACTGCAGAACCAAATCCAAGCATCAGCGGAACCGTACCCAGGCTAAAACAAAACATAGACACCGCCCCTGTCAGATAGCATCCCGAAGCCAGCGCAACGATCTGCATAGACTGTAATGGGCCACACGGCATAAATCCGTTGCAGAGTCCGATTATAAATGGAGTCCTGTTTTTTCCTGCTGGTCTTGTAATTATATTTCTGCCAAAGTTCGGAATGCTTAATTTCAGTTTTCGAAGGCCCGGAAAAATTCCCAGCATGTTTATTCCCATAACGGCCATAATGATTCCGGCAAATAACTTCAGCATTCCCTGGAAGAAAGTTGAAGTCTGAATGCCAGATCCGATTCCTGCCAGCCCTCCAATAGCACCAAGTATACCTCCGATCACGGAATAAGAAATCACACGTCCAATATTGTATTGCAGTGAATTACGAAACATTGAGCCATTTTTTTCACTTGACAAAGTCTGTGATAAATTAATTCCGCCGCACATGGCTATACAGTGTACGGAAGTGATCAGTCCAATCACAAACAATGCTCCATATCCCATCTCACTGTCCGCAAGCTTTCCCGGCGCCAGACGGTTCAGAATTCCCAAACGCTGCAAAAGTAAAAATATTACTGCGATGATTGCAATTTCACGTACTGCCCGGATTATGTTTTCTTTTTTTGATGTGTTCTGAGTGGAGGCGCGGTAGCCCAGACTATTAATCCTCGCTATGATCTGCTCCATACTGATTTTTTTCGGATCATATGTTATTTCAGCAGCTCCTGTCTCATAGCTGACGGAAGCTTCTGTGATTCCACTGGTCTGCTGCAGTGTGGATGTAATTCTGTTCTGACAGTTAATACAGGTCATTCCATTAACGTATATTTTCTGATGTTTCATTTTGTTTCCTTTCTGATGAAGTCAAAACAAAAGACTGTCACAATAGTTTATCTACTGTAACAGTCTCGTTTAACATATCTTTATGATAGGTTTATTGTAATAATCCTTTTTTGTACTGTCAATACTTTTGATTCACTTCACAGAATCTTCATTTTTGTTTGACATGAATGCTTCAGGCTTTAACCGCCCAGCGCATTTTTGTGGATCTGGCTCTGCCGTTCTGGGCACATTCCTGCGCGGAAGGGCGAATCACATCTTTGGCATAGTCGGAATAGATTCCTGCTTTATAGCCAGCCTTAAGTGCTTTCTTTACAAGCTTGTCTTCTCCTGAATGGAACGTCAGGATTGCCACACGTCCGCCCGGTTTGAGGGCATCCGGCAGTTTCTCCATAAATTCATACAGAACTTCAAACTCACGATTCACGTCGATACGCAGCGCCTGAAATACTCTCTGACATGTCTTGCGGACGGTATCTTTACGTTCTTTTTCCGGAATAAAGGAAAGTGTCTTCTCGATAATCTCACGCAATTTTGTCGTAGTATCCACACGATTTCCCCTGCGGATCTCGTCTGTAATTGCTTTTGCAATCTCCTCACAATATGGCTCATCGGAATTTTCATAAAGCATTCCGGCAAGTTCATCTCTGCTGATCGTATCAAGTCTCTCTGCCGCGCTGATTCCCTTTTCCTGATTCAGTCGAAGATCAAGCGGTCCGTCTGCGCGGAAAGAAAAACCACGCTTCGGATTGTCAATCTGCATGGACGATACCCCAAGATCTGCAAGAATAAAATCAAATCCACCGGCTTCTTTTGCAATCTCATCAATCGTACAAAAATTCTGAAGTTTAACCGTCAGAATGTCCTCTCCAAAGCCCTGCTCTGCCAGACGCTTACGGGTCTTTGCTGATTCCTCCGGATCCACATCTGTTGCATACATATGGCCTTCACCATGCAGACATTCCATCATTGCTTTTGTATGTCCGCCATAGCCAAGTGTCGCATCAAATCCTGTCTCGCCCGGCTGGATCTTCAGGAAATCAAGGATTTCCTTTACCATGATGGAAATATGCATTCCTGCCGGAGTATTGCCCTTACTGATGACATGTTCGATCGTATCCTTATATTTCTCCGGATTCAGCTCTTTATATTTTTCCTCAAATTTGCGCGGATATTTTCCCTTATATCGTACTCTTCGTTTGTGTGATGTCTGTGTTTCCTGTTCCATTTTGTTCTCCCTGTATTTTTAATTAATTTTCTTCTTTATAAATTCTTCTACTATATCCAGTGCCGCCTCACTCATAAAACCACCCCATCCATGTCCGGCATTCTTAAATTTGACA
>OGPG01002382.1_pt1 | contig 10785 bp, 9 predicted proteins | sample 1552851 | NCBI WGS metagenome assembly OGPG01 (sample SAMEA2579909, study PRJEB22360) | human gut metagenome | biome: human gut; feature: human-associated habitat; material: faeces | place: Denmark | collected 2008/2010 | reverse complement strand
CTCCGTGACTGGGTATTCTCCCGTCAGGGTTATTGGGGCGAGCCTATTCCAATGGTATATTGTGAGAAGTGCGGCTATGTTCCGATTGATGAAAAAGACCTTCCGCTTAGACTGCCTATGGTTGAGTCATATGAACCGACTGATAACGGAGAATCACCGCTTGCCAAGATGACAGACTGGATTAACACAACCTGTCCTTGCTGCGGCGGTAAGGCTAAGAGAGAAACCGATACAATGCCTCAGTGGGCAGGTTCATCATGGTACTATCTCAGATATATGGATCCGCACAATAAAAATGCTATTGCATCAAAAGAGGCTCTTAACTACTGGTCCCCTGTTGATTGGTACAACGGCGGTATGGAGCATACAACTCTCCACCTTCTTTACAGCCGTTTCTGGCATAAGTTCCTCTATGATATCGGTGTTGTTCCTACTCCGGAACCATACGCTAAGCGTACTTCACACGGTATGATTCTCGGTGAAAACGGCGAGAAGATGAGTAAATCAAGAGGCAATGTCGTAAATCCCGATGAAATCGTTGACGAATACGGTGCAGATACAATGCGTTTATATGAAATGTTTATTGGTGACTTTGAAAAGGCTGCTCCGTGGAGTAAGGCAAGCATCAGAGGCTGTCGCAGATTCGTTGAGCGTTACTGGAATCTTCAGAGTGTTCTCATCGACGGTGATAAAATCCGACCTGAGCTTGAAGGTGCATTTAACAAGGCAATTAAAAAGGTGGGCGAGGATATTGAAAATATAAAGTTCAATACTGCTATCGCAACTCTTATGGCTTTAATCAACGATATTTCAAATGTAAAGTCAATTAATAAGGAAGAACTCAGAATTTTCTCAATTCTCCTTAATCCGTTTGCTCCTCATGTTACGGAAGAAGTTTACGAGGCTTGTAAGCTTGGCAACGGTATTCTTGCCGAAGCCGAGTGGCCTGAATATGACGAGTCAAAATGCGTTGACGAAAGTGTAGAAATTGTTGTTCAGGTAAACGGCAAAATTAAAGCTAAGCTTAACATTCCTGTTGATGCAGACAAGGATACTGTTCTTGAACTTGCAAAGAATGACGAAAATGTCAAAAAGGCTATTGACGGAATGAAAATTATTAAAGAAATTGTTGTTCCGAAGAAACTTGTAAACCTTGTTGTTAAGCCATAATTCAACTTTTAAAATTAATTTGACCTAAATTTCTACAATGCTATTGACATTATTCGAGTTATAATGTATAATAACATTTGCAATTATATGCAAATTACCCATGCCCGGTGGCAGATGGGAGGGAAGATAGATGGCAGAGATTAGACTTAAAGAGAATGAATCCCTTGAAAGTGCTTTAAGAAGATTCAAAAAGCAGTGTGCCAGAGCTGGCGTTATTGCTGAGGTTCGCAAAAGAGAAGCTTATGAAAAGCCCTCTGTAAAGCGTAAGAAAAAATCCGAAGCAGCTCGCAAACGCAAATACAGGTAATCAAACAGGCGGACAGAGCATTCTGTCCGCTTTTTGTTTTATCTTCATATTTCTTTGAAAAAAGGTGACACTATGAAAAAGATTCTTGTTATACTCGGACCAAACCTCAATATGGTAGGCGTCCGTGAAAAAGGAATATACGGAGAAGAAACTGCCTCCGATATTGAAAAGCAGATTATTTCATATGCAGAAAGCAACGGCTTTTCTGCCGAAGTTTTTCAGTCAAATCACGAGGGAGATCTTATCGATAAAATTCATTCGGCAAAGGGTAACTTTGACGGTGTTGTAATTAACGCAGGCGCTCTCACACATTACAGTTATGCTTTAAGAGATGCCATTGCTTGTGTAAAGATTCCTTTTGTAGAGGTTCATATGTCTAATATTCACGCAAGAGAAGAGTTCAGACATACATCTGTAATCGCACCTGTTTGTGTCGGTCAGATTGCAGGTTTTGGTAAAAACAGTTACTTTCTCGCAATCAATGCATTAAAGGACTTGATGTAATGCAAAACTCTTTATTTGAGCAAAGACTTGAAAATTTAAAGACGGTTCTTGACAGTAACAGTCAGGCTGTTTTGTTGACTAATGAGAAGAATATCGGCTATTTTTGCGGATTCTTTCACAGCGAAGGCTATTTACTTGTGACTGAAAATGAAACTGTCCTTTTTGTTGATTTTAGATATTATGAGGCTGCTTTAAAAAAATCAAGCGGATGTAGGGTTGTTTGCTTTACTAAGTTGTTTAAAGACCTTATAAGCGAATTGAAGAATAATTCTGTTGTGAATGTATTTTTTGAGGCATCCGATATTACGGTTGAAAAATATAATCGTTTTAAAAAGGCTTTTTCGGAAAATAATATTGAGTGCGTTTGTGACGGCAGTCTTGATCATAAGATTGAAGAAATCAGATGTATCAAGGATGAATCAGAAATTAAAAAAATAGCTAAAGCACAGGAGATAACCGAAAAGTCATATCTTGAAGTGTTGAATTACCTAAAACCCGGTGTCAGCGAACGCAGGGTTGCACTTGAGCTTGAACATCTCATAAAGCTTAACGGCGGTGAAGGTGTTTCATTTGATCTCATCACGATTACAGGCAAAAAGACTTCACTGCCTCACGGAGTTCCGTCAGATGATATTGTCAGTGAGGGAGATTTCTTTACTTTTGATATCGGCTCAATTTTTGATGGCTATCACAGCGATACTACGCGTACGGTAGCAATCAAGTCGGCTGACGAAGAAATGAAAAAGGTTTATGACATCGTATTAAAAGCTCAGCTTGCTGTACTTGACAGCGTAAAACCCGGAGCAAAATGTTCTGATGTCGATAAAATTGCAAGAGATATAATCTCGGAAAACGGGTACGGAAAATATTTCGGTCATGCAACCGGTCACGGTGTAGGACTTGATATCCACGAATCTCCCGTTGTATCTCCGAGAAGTGAAACAATGCTGAAAAAAGGTATGATAATAACCGATGAACCGGGAATATATCTGCCGGGTAAATTCGGTGTTCGCATTGAAGATATGCTTTGCGTAACTGATACAGGGTACAAAAACTTTGTTTCACTCCCTAAAGAACTCATTATTGTGTAATAAAAGTCTTGCATTTTTTGTCATTGTTATGTATAATGTAAATTGTTATATTACGGCATACATTACCGTATTTCCGTATGAAAGATAATTAGGAGGTATTACTAATGATATCAGCAGGTGATTTCAGAAACGGCGTTACATTTGAAATGGACGGTCAGGTTGTATCAATCATTGAATTCCAGCATGTAAAGCCCGGTAAGGGTGCTGCATTTGTAAGAACTAAAATCAGAAATGTTATTACAGGCGCAGTAGTTGAAAAAACTTTCAACCCGAATGATAAGTATCCCACAGCTTTCATTGACAGAAAGGATATGGAATACAGCTATTCAGACGGCGATCTTTACTACTTCATGGATACAGAAACATGGGAGCAGATTCCGATTAACAAGAGCGTTCTCGGCGACAACTTTAAGTTTGTTAAGGAAAATATGGTGTGCAAGGTTCTTTCTTACAAGGGCAATGTATTCGGCATTGAGCCTCCGAACTTTGTTGAACTTAAGGTTACAAAGACAGATCCCGGCTTTAAGGGTGACACAGCAACCAACGCTACAAAGCCTGCAACTCTTGAAACAGGTGCTGAAATTAAAGTTCCTCTCTTTATTGATGAGGGCGAAGTTATTCAGATCGACACAAGAACAGGCGAATATATGGGCAGAGCATAATTTCTGCGGGAGAATCAGTTATGAATCTTACTGAAAAAATTTCTTACATTCGCGGTCTTTGCGACGGTTTGGAGCTTGATGAGTCAAAACCTGAAGTAAAGGTTCTTAATGCAATCGTTGATCTTCTTGATGATATGGCTTTTGAAGTATCTGACATGGAAGAACTTTACGATGAGTTAAGCGCTCAGGTTGACGAAATTGATCAGGATCTTGCTGATGTTGAGTCTGATGTTTACGATGACGAGGACTATGACATTGAAGATTATGACGATGAAGATGACGATTACGATTTTGATGATGAAGAGAATCCTTTTTATGAGGTAACTTGTGATTCATGCGGTCAGAAGCTTAATGTTTCCGAAGATGTCCTTCTTGAAGGCGAAATCGAGTGTCCTAACTGCGGTGAGAACCTTGAGTTTGATTTTTCAGAGCTTTTCAGCAATGAGGAAGATGACGAGTGTGATGCCGATTGTGCATCATGCGACGGTTGTTCGGACACAGAGGAATAATTAACAAAACAAACACCCTTCGTATAGTATATACGAGGGGTGTTTTTATGTTGTACAGAAAAAGGTGTAAAAGAAAATTTGTTCTTTTAAAGAAAATACTTCTTTCTGTGGTTTTACTGATTATCGGTGTTACTGTTTTCTGCGAGGTGCATTTGTCAGATTTCAGACCGGAGTACATAAGAATTCAGGCTGAAATATTGTCTGTAAATTCTGTCTGTGATGCAGTGAATAACACACTTGACAAGCTTAATTATTCTTACAGTGATATTGCAAAGATTAATTGTGATAAAAACGGAAATGTGCAGTCAATTGAAACGGATTCATTCAAAATCAACAGAATTAAAGCCGACATCACGAAAGCCGTACAAAAGGAAATAGCTAAGGTATATGACAATGAAATTGAAATACCTCTCGGTGCATTTACGAATATTACAATACTCTCAAATGTCGGACCTTGCATTCCTGTGAGTTTTAACCTTACAGGGAGCTTTTCCTCGGAAGTTATAAGTACATTTGAACAAGCAGGAATAAATCAGACAATCCACCATATAAAGCTTTTGCTCACCTCAAAAATAATGACAACCTCGCTTGATTATTCAGGCAAAATAACATTTACTACCGATTTTGAAATTGCACAATCCGTAATAGTGGGTAATATACCGTCCGGATACGGTTCTCTGTTTCAGACTTATAAGAAGTAAATTTTGAAAAACCTGTGAAAAACATTGAAAAACCGTATATCTTGTGTTATAATCTAACAGTTAATACAATGGGTTAGGAGGCATTTCTTTGCCTGACAGTCAGAAAATTTCCGAAAAACAATCGGAGTATATGAAATTAATAGCTGAAATTATGGATATCCGCAAAAGAGGAGAGAAGCCTGTTGCGTATATCAGAACATACGGCTGCCAGCAGAATGTGGCTGATAGTGAAAAAATTAAGGGTATGCTTGAACAGTCGGGATTTGAGTTTGCCGATGAACCGGACAATGCGGATTTCATACTTTTCAATACCTGTGCCGTAAGAGAACATGCTGAGGACAGAGTGTTCGGCAATGTAGGTGCATTAAAAAATCTAAAGCGTAAGCATCCGCAGATTCTTATTGCTTTGTGCGGTTGTATGATGGAGCAGGAGCATGTTGCCAATAAAATTTACAAGAGCTTTTCTTTTGTAGGACTTGTGTTTGGTACTCATTCATTGCACCATTTTCCTGAGCTTATGTATAACGCTCTTCTTGATGGCAAAAGAGTGTTTGAAAGAGGTAATGACGATAATCAACTTTATGAGGGATTTCCTGTTAAGCGTGACGGCACTTTCAAGGGTTGGTTACCGATTATGTACGGTTGTAACAACTTCTGTACATATTGCGTTGTGCCTTATGTAAGAGGCAGAGAACGCAGCCGTGAAAAGAATATTATTGTTTCTGAGGCTAAAAATATGATTGAGTCGGGTTATAAAGACATTACCCTTCTCGGTCAGAATGTAAATTCCTACGGAAAAGGTCTTTCCGAGAAAGTAAACTTTTCACAGCTTTTGCGTGAGGTTGATTCAATTGACGGAGATTATTGGCTTCGCTTTATGACATCTCACCCGAAGGATTGTTCAAGGGAACTTATTGACACAATTGCATCGGGTACTCATATAAGCAAGCATCTTCACCTTCCGTTCCAATGCGGTTCGGACAGAGTGCTTAAGGCAATGAACCGTCACTATGACCGCAGAAAGTATCTTGAAATAATCAATTATGCTAAAGAGAAAATTGACGGTCTTTCACTTACAAGTGATATCATTGTAGGTTTTCCGGGTGAAACATATGAAGATTTCAAAGAAACTTTATCGCTTATCCGTGAGGTTGAGTTTACATCGCTCTTTACCTTCATTTTCTCACCGAGAGTAGGTACTCCTGCTGCTAAAATGGACGATCCGATTTCCGCTGAAGAAAAATCAAAATGGTTCCGTGAACTTCTTGATGTTCAGGAAGAAATTGCGGCAAAGCGTTGTTCTTCAATGGTTGGCAAAACCGAAAAGGTACTTATTGAAGGTGAAAACGATAAGAACGGTGAATTGTGCGGTCGTACAAGCGGTAACATAATAGTTGAGCTTGAAGGATCAAAGGACTGTATCGGAACATTCAGAAATGTAAAAATAACAAAGGCTCGCAACTGGATATTAAAGGGTGAGCTTGTAAAATAATCGGAGGTTAAAACTATGGATATCATTGAGAAAGCAAGAGAACTTGGAAGACTCATTCAGGAAGAAGACTCATATAAAAAATTGCAGGACGCTCAGAAGAATGCAGATGCAGATATGGAGCTTCAGCGTCTTATCGGTGAATTCAATCTTAAAAGAATGTCAATAAACAATGAAGCATCAAAAAAAGAGAGAGATCAGGAAAAGCTTTCTAAGCTTAATACCGAGATGAGAGAGGCATATTCTCAGATTATGTCAAACGAAAATATGATTGCCTACAATGATGCAAAGGCTGCTTTTGATGTTGTTGCAAACAGAGTTCTCGCAATTGTTCAGCAGTCTGCTGAGGGCGCAGATCCCGAAACTGCTGATTACAGCCAGTCATCATGCTCAGGCAGTTGTGCTACATGCGGCGGTTGCGGCTGATAAACGGTTCTAAATTTTGTTAAGGAAGTGAAACAAATGGCGGAGTTATCTCCAATGATGCAACAGTATTTCAAAATTAAAGAAGAAAACAAAGACAGCATTTTGTTCTTCCGACTTGGAGATTTCTACGAAATGTTTTACGATGATGCAAAGCTTGCATCAAAGGAGCTTGAACTTACTCTTACAGGAAGGGACTGCGGACAGGCCGAGCGTGCTCCCATGTGCGGAGTTCCGTTTCACAGCTGTGAGGGTTACATTGCAAGACTTGTTGCAAAGGGCTATAAGGTTGCAATTTGCGAACAGACGGAAGATCCTGCAAAGGCAAAAGGTCTTGTAAAGCGTGATATTATTCGAGTAATTACTCCCGGTACCGTAATGGAATCGAGTATGCTTGATGAGAGCAAAAACAACTACATTTGCTGTATGTATTCTAAAAATAAAACTATAGGACTTTGTTTTTGCGATATTTCCACAGGAGAATTATACGCTACGGAAATCAGGGGTAATGACAGCTATAATGTTCTTACCAATCAGCTTACAAGCTATAATCCCCGTGAAATTCTCATCGGCGGTGATATTGTAAAGCTGAAAGAACTGCCTAAGTTCATTAAAGCGAAGCTTTCGGCAGGAGTTGAAATGCTCGAGGATGAAAAATTTGACGAGTCGGTATGTACTGATGTTGTAAAATCACAGTTTGCGGATGAATACAGTACCGTATCTGACAAATCTGTTGTTGTGTGCGTTCTCGGTGCATTGCTTTCATATCTTCGTGATACTCAGAAAACGGGACTTGAAAGAATAAATCACATTGAGTTCTACAAAGAAAATCAATATATGAGTCTTGATTACAACACACAGCGTAATCTTGAGCTCACACAAACAATGCTGACAAAGGATAAAAAAGGTTCACTTTTGTGGGTGCTTGACAAGACAAAAACCGCAATGGGCAAACGCCTTATGCGTTCATGGCTTGAACATCCTTTGCTTAATATAACTTCAATTAACAACCGTCAGAGTGCGATTGAAGAGCTTGTAAACGATAATATGCTCCGTATGGATGTTACAGACACACTCTCGGGTATATTTGACATTGAAAGACTTATGACAAGAATCGTTTACGGTTCTGCAAATGCAAGAGATTTGCGTTCACTCTGCGGAGCAATTCAGAATCTTCCGCAGATTTCGGATTTGCTCGTTGATTGCAAATCAGTCTATCTTAAATATATTTATAAAAGTATTGATAAGCTTGAGGACATTCATTCTCTTATTGATTCTGCAATCGTTGAAGAACCCCCGTTTACAGTCCGTGAGGGCGGTATGATTAAGAGAGGTTATAACGAAGAACTTGATTCCGTGACAGGCGATATGAATGACTCAAAGGGAATTCTTGCCCGTATTGAGGCTGAACAGCGTGATATAACGGGAATTCCTAAGCTTAAAGTCGGTTATAACAGGGTATTCGGATATTATATTGAAGTATCAAATTCATATAAATCCATGGTACCCGAAACATACATAAGAAAGCAGACACTTACCAATTGTGAAAGATATATTACTCAGGATTTGAAAGATGTAGAGGGCAGAATCCTCGGTGCAAAAGACAGATCGGTTGCACTTGAATACAACCTCTTTGATGATGTCAGAAAGACGGTTTCGGATAATCTTGAAAGGATTCAGAAAACCGCAAAAGCCATTGCTAATCTTGATGTTATTACATCACTTGCAAATGTTGCGGCTGACAACAGATACATAAGACCTGATGTAAACCTTTCAACCGCTATAAGAATTAAAGATTCGAGACATCCTGTTGTTGAGACTCTATTAAAGGATGCACCGTTTGTTCCGAATGATGTCAGCCTTGATTCTGCCAATGACAGAGTAGCAATTATTACAGGACCCAATATGGCGGGTAAGTCAACCTATATGCGACAGATTGCCATTATTGTTCTTATGGCGCAGATAGGCAGTTTTGTTCCGGCGTCTTCTGCCGAAATCGGAATTGTAGACAGCATCTTTACTCGTGTAGGTGCGTCTGATGATCTTGCATCTGGACAGTCAACCTTTATGGTTGAGATGAGCGAGGTTGCCAATATCATTAAAAATGCAACTTCAAAAAGCTTACTTATTCTTGACGAAATCGGCAGAGGTACTTCGACCTTTGACGGTATGAGCATCGCAAGGGCTGTACTTGAATTTTGTGCCGACAGAAAAAAACTCGGTGCAAAAACACTTTTTGCAACTCATTATCACGAACTCACGGTTATGGAACAACTCCTTGACGGTGTAAAAAACTATAACATAGCAGTTAAAAAGCGTGGCGATGACATTACTTTTCTGCGAAGAATTGTTCCCGGCGGAGCAGATGACAGCTACGGTATTGAGGTTGCAAAGCTTGCAGGCATTCCGCAGTCTGTAATTTCAAGAGCAAAGGAAATTTTAAAAGACCTTGAACACGGTAAATATAAAAAAGAGAATGCCAATATTCAAAAGCAGGATAATTCAGACGATATGCAGCTTTCACTTATCGGTTCGGCTGAAAGTCCCGTGATTGAAAAGCTGAAAGATACAGATATAAATACTCTTACTCCGATTGAAGCAATGAACTTGCTTTACGAACTCAAGGGTATGATTTAATATTAGGAGGTGACACAAATGGGTGTAATCAATGTACTTGATAAGCATGTTGCAGAACTTATCGCCGCCGGCGAGGTTGTTGAAAGACCGGCATCGGTTATAAAGGAACTTGTAGAAAATTCAATTGACGCAGGCGCAAAAAATATCACCGTTGAGATAAAAAACGGCGGTACAACATTCATGCGTGTTGCCGATGACGGTTGCGGTATTTACCGTGACGATATCAAAGTTGCGTTTTTAAGACACGCAACCAGTAAAGTTAAGGTCGAATCTGACCTGGACAGTATTTCTACACTCGGATTCAGAGGAGAGGCTCTTGCGTCAATTTGTGCAGTGTCACGACTTCAACTTATTACGAGGAATGTAAACGAGGAAATCGGAACTTCATATGAAATTGACGGCGGTGAAGAACAGAGCTTTGATGATGCAGGTTGTCCTGTTGGCACAACATTTGTTATCAGAGATTTGTTCTACAACATTCCTGCCCGTGCAAAATTTTTGAAAAAGGATGTTTCGGAGGGTAACGCAGTTTCAAATATAATCGACAAAACTGCTTTGTCACATCCCGAAATTGCATTTACATACATTAAAGACGGAAAGCAGGTTCTTCGTACATTCGGCGACGGAAAACTTATTTCAGCAATATATTCGGTTTTTGGAAAAGATTTTGCAAAAGGACTTATTCCGGTTGATTATCAGCTTGATGCAATAAAGGTTTACGGCTATATTTCAAAACCCGAACACTCAAGACCAAACCGTAATATGCAGAATTTTTTTATCAACGGAAGGTACATCAAAACCAGAACGGCTATGGTTGCACTTGAGGAGGCTTTTAAGGGCTCAATTATGGTCGGAAAATTTCCGTCGTGTGTTCTTAATATCGAATTGCCGTGTGAAATGATTGATGTAAATGTTCATCCTTCAAAGCTTGAGGTCAGATTTATAAATGAAAGACCTGTTTTTGATGCGATTTATCATGCGGTAAAATCTTCACTCATGAAGTATGACAGCCGTAAAAAAGCGTCATTTAAAAAGGAAACGGCTTTTAATGAGGTGCAAAATAAATTTAATCCGTTTAACAATGCGCCTGCCATTCTGAATAAGCCTGTTGTGCAAAGTTCTAAAAATGATTTTGTACAAAAACAGTATGCTAAACCGATACCTGACATACAAAAAACAGAGGTTGCAAAACCTGTTGTTACATCCGGAAAATCCGATGATTTTAATCCGTTTTCGGATGTTGCATTTAATGGTAATAAGGAAAATGATGAGGCAGCCATTCTTTCTGTTAC
>OGPG01002381.1_pt1 | contig 10804 bp, 10 predicted proteins | sample 1552851 | NCBI WGS metagenome assembly OGPG01 (sample SAMEA2579909, study PRJEB22360) | human gut metagenome | biome: human gut; feature: human-associated habitat; material: faeces | place: Denmark | collected 2008/2010 | reverse complement strand
TGCAAGCAGATTGCGTGCAAAGCCGTCAGGCGGGCTTTATGCAGTGTTTCCTTAGGGGAAATACTGAATCACAGAGAAAGGAGGCAGTCCATGCCGATTTGTGAACCGAAACAGCTTTCCGCCCAGATTCGAAAGGGCGAACTGCAAAATCTTTACTATATTTACGGTGCCGATCTGGTGCAGGTGAAACAGCTGACTGCCAGCCTGCTGAAGAAAGCCACCGGCGGCAATCCGGACATGGCACTGACCCGATTTGACGGGCAGAAGCTGGAACTCAAGGCATTGGAAGATGCCGCCCGCCAGTTTTCCATGTTTTCCGCCTATAACTGCATTCAGGTGCATAACCTTGATGCCAACACCCTGCGGGAAGATCAGCTGAAACAACTGCTGGAACTGTTTTCTGATGTGGGCGGTGCCACAGTGCTGGTGTTTGATGTCACCGGATTTGACCCGAAAAACGGCAAAAAAACGCCGCAGGGGAAAAACAAAAAGCTGATAGACGGCATCGCCAAACACGGTGTTGTCTGCGAGGCAGTGCAGCGTACCCCGCAGGTGCTGGCAAAGGAACTGTCAGAACTTGCAGAAAAGCGTGGCTGTATATTTCCCAGAGAGAGTGCGGAAGAACTGGTGCGGCTCTGTATGGGCAATACGCTGATTCTCCGCAGCGAACTGGAAAAACTCTGTGCCTATGCCGATAAGGGCGGCACGATCACCACGGCAATGGTGCGGGAGATGACCTCACCCCAGTTGGAATCCACCACGTTTCAGCTGGCAAAAGCCGTGGTTTCCCAGAAACCGAAAGCGGCAATGGCGGAACTGGATAAGCTGTACGCCATGCGAATCAACCGCACATTCATTGTGCACGCGATCGCATCTTCCTTTCTGGATTTGTATCGTGCAGCTGCGGCACTCCGAGCCGGAAAACAGGCGGCAGACATGAAAGCCGATTTCGGATATGCTTTTGATTTTATGGTGCAGAACGCATTTCGGGACTGCCGCCGTCTGCCGCCGGAACGGCTTCGTGCCTGCATTCGGGTGCTGCGGGAACTGGAACTGGACTTGAATTCCACTTCCGGAGAGGAACGCGTTATGCTGGAAGCGGCAATTGTGAAAATGCTTGCCATTGCAGGAGGTACATATGATTCATATCGCACAGGCAATTATCGTTGAGGGAAAGTACGACAAGATCAAGCTTTCCTCGATCTTAGATGCTGTGATTCTGGTGACAAACGGGTTTCACATTTTTCACGATGCAGAGAAAATGTCCCTGATACGGTACTATGCCAAGACTACAGGGGTGATTATCCTGACGGATTCCGACACCGCCGGTTTCAAGATCCGACATTACCTCAAAGGGGCAGTGCATAAGGGAAAGCTGTACCAAGTGTACATTCCGGACATTTACGGAAAAGAACGGCGGAAAGATAAACCGTCAGCCGAGGGAAAGCTGGGCGTAGAGGGCATCGACAAAAAGCAGCTGCTGGAAGCGTTCGGGAAAGCAGGCATTCTGGCAGAGGAAGCACCGGAAAAGACAGACCCGATCACCAAGCTGGACTTGTACGAACTGGGACTTTCCGGCGGAGCAGACAGCAAGAACCGCCGCAAAGCCCTGCAAAAAAAACTGGGACTGCCGGAACTGCTTTCTGCGGCATCTCTGCTGGAAGTGCTGAATACCATGATGACACGGGAAGAACTGCTGAAAATGCTGGCATAAGCAGGGGAGAGGTCTATGCAATTTGCATCATTTACATTGATATTTCTGTTTTTGCCCATTACCATGCTGCTCTTTTACCTGACACCAAACCGCTGGAAACGGGAAGTCATGCTGGGCATCAGTCTGTTGTTTTTGTGCAGCGGCGGCTGGCTGGCGGCGGCGGTGGAAATTTTGCTGACAGCCCTGACCTATGGAGCAGGCTTGCTGCTGGAACATCTGCGGCAGCGAAAACACCTTTCCAGACTAGTTCTGACCGGCAGTATCCTGCTGCACTTCGGGGCACTGCTGCTGTTGCGAAGTGACTGGCTGTTTTCACTCAAGGCAGGGTGGTTTTCCGGAAAGTCGCTGTTCCCGCTGGGACTGGCATTTTTCACCCTGCAAAGCGTAGGGTATTGCATTGACGTGTTCCGCGGTAAGATACACGGTGAAAAAAACTGGCGGCAGCTGGGACTGTATCTGCTGTTTTATCCTCGCCTGATTATGGGACCGGTCGTGTCCTACAGCGTTGCGGTGAAGTCCCTGTGCACGCCGGTGTTTGACATTGCACGTGTGGGACAGGGCTTGCTGCGGTTTCTGGTAGGGCTGGGAAAAAAGCTGATTCTGGCGAACTGGTTGGGCATGCTGTTTCAGACGCTCTGTCAGGCAGACACCGGCACCTATTCTCTGATGCTGGTTTGGCTGGGAGCATTTGCCCAGCTGATGACCTTGTATCTGGAACTGTCCGGCTATGCAGATATGGCGATCGGCTTGGGGCTCTGCTATGGTGTCCGACTGCCGGAAAGCTTCGGAAAGTCGCTGTTCTATCCGTCCATGGCGGCATTTGCCGACCAGTGGAACCGCACCGTAGTGCAGTGGTTCTCCCACTATGTGGGAACGCATTTCCGCGGGAAAAACCATTTTCTCTACCTTTTCGCCATATTCTTCGATGCTGTCCGACTTCTTAATGATTTTTCCATCATGGTAGAAGTTCCGTTTGCATTCCTTCTTCTCCATGGCTTTCTTTATCATCTGCCCTTCTCTGGAGAAACTCGTATCACTCTGTAATTCGCTATATCCTCACAGCGGTGCTGCTCTCGCTGGGAGCTGTGCTGCTGTCGCTGCCGGACTTGCAGTCCGTCTGGTCGTATGTCCGCATCATGGTAGGGACTGGCAGTCTGGCACCCACTGAAGCTGATGCAGACGTGCTGCGTGCGTATGGACTAATTTTTCTGGCCGCAGTCTACAGCGTGTCCGGAAATTGGCGATACCTGCTGCGGCGGGCAGAGGAACAGTCCTGGTTCCGCCTGCTGCGAACACCGCTGACGCTGCTTGCTGCGTTGCTGCTTCTGGCAGCAAACACCGCCTTTCTGATACAGACCGGCGGTGCAGTGTCCATGCAGCTGTTGCTCTAAGGGAGGTGCATGCTCTTGAAAATCAAACAAGTCCGCCGCTGGAAAAAACAGACTGTGGCGGAGCAGGCAGGCATTGCACGGCGATTTTCCGGCAGACTGCTCTGGGCGGTTTTGCTGCTGGGCGGTATCGGCGGGCTGGTTTCCCTCGGCATGTCCCCGCAAACCAGCAGCCGGAACACATCTGCTTCTTTTCTGGAAAAGGCAGATGCCAGGCTGACTGCGGCTCTGCCGGTGCGGGAACTGTTTCTGAAAACGTTGAGCAACGGTGTTGTTGCCACCGGCGGCAATCGTATCGGGGACGTGTACCTGACAAATAACCGGCTTCTGGAATGCCCGCAGTCGCTGGACACGGCGGCAATGACGGCTTCCGCAGATGCCATTGACCAGTTCTATCAGAAGTACCAGATTCCCACGACTGTGATTGCCGTCCCGCCGGCAGGGGAGTTCTACGCGAGCGACCTGCTGGACGGTATGTCCTACCCGTCGCAGATGCCGGCAATCGAAAGCTTCTATCAGGCGATCGATTCGCCCATTCGAAAAATCGACGTGTACCATGTACTGTTTACCGCCACAGAGGACTATATCTATTACCGGACTGATGAGAAGTGGAGCTGTTACGGTGCCTACTGCGTCTACCGCAACGCCATTCAGCGAATGGGATTCGCTCCGATCTCCTATGACCAGTATGTGATCACGCACGCCGGCACGTTTCGGGGAAACTTGTATGACAGTTGCTTGTACGACCGCGTAACGCCGGATATGATCGATGTTTACAGCGATGAGGACGGCAGCAAGGTAACGGATATGACTGCATATCCGGCAAACGGCGAACCGGAACAGCGGGAACTGTACCAAATGCAGCCTGACGGCACAGCAGATCTGAACACCTTTTATCTGGGAGAACCCTGTGAGAAACTGGTGATCCGGACAAACCTGAACAATCAGAAAAAACTGCTGCTGTTCAAGGACGATTACGCAGACTGTATGGTGCCGTTTTTGTTACAGCATTACAGTGAGATCTGTATACTGGATGTCACCCAAATGGAACATGGTCTGTCAGAACTGGCAGATGTATCAGATTACACACAGGTGCTGATTCTCTGCGATGCAGACACTTTTGCGGACACCAAGACAGCATCTGCTTTTCGGGAGGGAAAGAACACATGATTGATTTGCACATGCACACCACTTGTTCCGACGGACAGTTTTCGCCGGAAGAAACCATGCGTATGGCACACGAAGCCGGCGTGACAGTTGCCGCCGTTACGGATCACGATACCGCATCGGGAATTTCGCGGGCAAGGGCAGCGGCGGAGCAGTACGGCATGACCTTTTTCTCCGGTATCGAAATCAGTGTACAGGGAGAAAAGGAACTGCATATTCTGGGATATGGGATCCAGCCAGAGAATGCGGCATTGCAGGCATTTTGCAAAAGGCATGCTGCCGACCGCAAGGAACGCTGCGGAAAAATGCTGGAATATCTGCACCGGCATGGCGTGCAGATCACGCTGGACGATGTCCGTCGCTGTAATGACGGAAAGACTTCCGGCAGACCGCATTTTGCACGGACATTGGTGGAACTGGGCTACGCCTCCTCGGTGCAGGACGCTTTTGAAAAATATCTGACCACACCGGAATTCTATGCCAAAGTAGAACGTCCGAAGCCTACGCCGGAGGAGGGAATCGGTGTGATTCAGAATGCCGGAGGCGTGGCGGGGCTGGCTCACCCACACCAGCTGAAGCTGGAAAACAATGCATTGGAAGCAATGGTGGTACGGCTGAAAGCAGCAGGCTTGCAGGGCATCGAAGCCTATTACAGCCGCCACACGCCGTCGCAGACACAGTTTTATCTGCATCTGGCGGAAAAGTACGATTTGCTGTACACCTGCGGCTCTGACTATCACGGACCAGTCATCAAACCGGATATTGCACTGGGCACTGGAATTTCCAACAATCTTGGCATTTGTGACGAAAAAATTCCGGAACGGCTGTCTGCGGCAATCGCTGCAAAATGTTCCGCTTGACATTTTGGGCGATTCGTATTATAATAGACAGAGATTTTGACGATGGGAGGCAGTGCAATGGAGTTTCATAGAAAACATTCTGTGTGCTTTTTGCTGCTGGGAATGCTGTTCTGTACTGCTGGCTGCACTGCAACAGAGCAGGACTCCGCGGCAGAAAAGCCGAAAAAAATGACAGATCTGCCGCCGTTGGTAACAGAGATCTCCACAGAAGATACAACGGCGGAAATTTCCACAGAAACCACACTGGTGACCGAAGAAGCGGAATTGCCGGAACCGGTTTATCAGGCAAAGGTGACCGCGTGGGAACTGCCGGAGGAACTGGGCAGTCTGCAAGCAGTACGGGTATACCAGAACACAGTCTACCTGCTGGGTGTCCGGCAGAATGCGGCACAGCAGTCGGAAAGTGTACTCTATTGTGTATCAGAAGATGCGGAAAGTGCAGAACCAGTCTTTACGCCGCTGTACCCAAACAGCAATGCTTCTGATTTTGTGGGACTGACAGATTTCGACGTGCTCTCTGACGGCACGATCTGCGGGCTGCTCTGTGAAAACGCAGATGCAGTGCCCTATGAGGATCCGACATTCAACCCCGACGATTTCGACTGGGAATCTTATTACGAAAACTATGCTACTCAGTATCAGCTGGTATGGTATGACAAAAATGGTGTCATCTGCAAAAAGCTGGGACTTTCCACACTGCTGGATCTGGATGAAACCTCCAGACAGACGATGGCATTTACCGGTGTCCGCAGTGACGCTTCCGACCACATTTACCTGACGGCAACGATCGATGAATCTGACTGCCTGATGGCATTGGACGGCAATGGTAATCTCTGTCCGGTACAGGGCAATCACAAGAATATGCTTTCGCTGGAATCAGATTATCAGTGGATTCGGTGCAGTTCAGACGGAATGCTGCTGTTGGAATGCGATGCCGAAGATGTACAGCACCTGTCCCATGTTGTTGTAACAGATGGGGCACTCTGGAAAACACAGACGGCTGTTCCGGAACGCATGACCGCAGATACAATGCTGGCGGAGTCGGAAAATGATGACTTTGTGTACGGCATCTGGAACGCCTCCGGTCTGTTCCGCATGTCGGCAAAGAATGCCCTGCCGGAACTGCTCTATCGGTGGAGCGATGCCCACGTAGACTTTTCGAAGCTGGAACGTGTCATGATGCTGCCGGAAGAGGAAGTGCTTTTGTCTGCATACACGGCTCAGGGCAATTTGTCACTGGAGTTGTTGGAACCGGATATGAAAAACAAGGAGCCGGATTCTACCGAGCATGTGGAAGAAGAAACCACCAGCGAAACTGTTCCGGTCGCAACACCTGTAAGTTAAGGCAATATCGCACAAGCTATTTGCGGTGTTGCCCCCTTGCAATTTTCCGGTAAATATAGTATACTTATAAATGACATTGTTGTGCGTAACGGACAGGCTGCGGCAAAATGCCGAATACGCCGGCAGGATCGAATGCAATGAGAAAGAAGGACGAATACATGAATATGGAATTTATCAGAAAGCTGCCGATTCCGAAGGAACTGAAAGCCCAGTTCTCTCTGTCGGAAAAGCTGGTGAATGTCAAGGCGAAGCGTGATGCGGAGATCAAAAAAGTGTTTACCGGTGAATCCGACAAGAAGCTGCTGATCATCGGACCGTGTTCTGCGGATCGGGAAGACGCTGTTCTGGATTATGTCAGCCGTCTGGCAAAGGTACAGGAAAAGGTACAGGATAAGTTGCTTCTGATCCCGCGGATCTACACCAATAAGCCCCGCACCACTGGTGAAGGCTACAAGGGCATGGTACACCAGCCGGATCCGGAGAAAAAGGAAGATATGCTGCAGGGACTGATCGCCATTCGCGAACTGCACACCCGTGCCATTGAGCAGACAGGTCTGACTTGTGCAGACGAAATGCTCTATCCGGAAAACCACCGGTATCTGTCTGATCTGCTGTCCTATGTTGCAATTGGTGCACGTTCGGTAGAGAACCAGCAGCACCGCCTGACTGCCAGTGGTCTGGATATTCCGGTGGGTATGAAGAACCCCACCGGCGGCGACCTGTCTGTTATGATGAATTCCCTGACTGCGGCACAGGCTTCTCACGTGTTCCTGTATCGCGGCTGGGAAGTCAAGTCTGCGGGAAATCCGCTGGCACACGCAATTCTCCGTGGTGCAGTAGATCCGCTGGGCAGAACCATTCCCAACTATCACTATGAAGATCTGATCACACTGTACGAACTGTATCAGAAGAAGAATTACCAGAATCCGGCTGTGATCGTAGATGCAAACCATGCCAATTCCGGCAAGAAGTATCTGGAACAGATCCGCATCTGCAACGAAGTACTGCACAGCTGCCGCCACAGCAAAGAAATCGCTTCTCTGGTAAAGGGTTTCATGATCGAAAGCTATATCGAAGACGGAGCACAGAAGATTGGCGAGGGCGTTTATGGTCGGTCGATCACGGATCCTTGTCTGGGCTGGGAAAAGTCCGAACGCCTGATTTACGATATTGCAGATCAGCTTTAAGGCGACAAAGTACCAGGCGTTGTACTTTGTTTCCTGCATGAGAGCGTGTTCCAAAAATGTGGAAACCAGCTCGAAAAGTGAAAGGAGCGAGGTCATATGGCATCAATGAGTCAGTTGACAATGGCAATGGTCACATTGTATAGCGGGGATCCCAAACGGATACAGCATTTTATGAAGGTGTATGCCTTTGCAAAAATGATTGCCGAAGAAGAACAGCTGGGAGCCAAACAGCGGGAGATCGTAGAAGCTGCGGCACTGGTGCATGACATCGGCATTCACGCGGCAGAAAAAAAATATCGTTCTGCCGCGGGAGAATATCAAGAAATCGAAGGACCACCCATTGCACGGGCAATGCTGATGGCACTGGATTTTTCGCCGGCACTCATTAACCGTGTCTGCGATATGGTGGCACATCATCATTCTTATGACAAGATCGACGAGGTGGATCTCCAGATTCTGATCGAAGCAGATTTCATGGTAAACGCCTATGAGGACGGTTTGCCGAAACGGAATATCAAGTCGTTTCGGGATAAGATCTTCCGGACAGAAACGGGGATCCACTACCTGAACGAATTGTTTGCTTTGGAAAACTAAGGGCAATACCGCACAAAGAGCGTCTGGCGACTTTGTACGCCATCTGCTTGCAAATTTCCCTTCAGAGCCTGTTTCGTATCTTCTCGCACGCATCTGTCGCACAATCTTTGTGCGGTATTGCCTAAACCTTCTTGAATTGTGTTGGAATTTATATCTTTTGCACAGAATAATGTATTCCTTTTGGGAATGCCCTGTGCTATGATATAGATGTCAACAAAACAGGGACCAGAACGAAAACAGGTTCCGATTCAAGGAGGTTTTTCTTATGTTAAAAAACAGCACACAACCCGCCGGCGGCGGAAACGTCATGTATCCCGGGAAAGTTCCGGGGAAAATCAAGTATACCTTTGCATTTGGTGCATTGGGCAAGGATATGATCTATGGCATGATCGCAACGTTCTCCATGATCTATTTCACCGACATCATTAAGGTTGCACCGGCATTTATCGGCATCATGTTCTTTGCCGCAAAAATCTGGGACGCCTTCAACGATCTGTTTATGGGAATGCTGGTGGACAACACCAGAAGCCGTTTCGGAAAGTTTGTCCCGTGGCTGGCTGTCGGAACACTGATCAACGCATTTGTTTTTATCATTTTGTTTACTGACTTCCATCTGAGTGGCATCGGACTTTGCGTATTTGCTGCCGTTGCCTATATCCTCTGGGGCATGACCTATACCATTATGGATATTCCGTATTGGTCTATCGTTCCGAATCTGACTTCAGATCCTCACGAGAGAGAAAAGGTTTCTGTACTGCCCCGTATTTTTGCCAGCATTGGTCAGTCCCTGATCATCGCCGGATTTGGCGTACAGATCATCAAGGGACTGGGCGGCGGTTATACAGGATACCACCGTTTTGCACTGATCATTGCCGCAACCTTTATCTTTACCATTGCAGTTACCGTCATCAATCTGCCGAAAAAGCAGGTGGGCAAAAAGGCAGAAAAGGTTTCTTTCAAGGACATCTTCTCCATCATCAAGAGAAATGACCAGCTTCGCTGGGCAGTGGCTCTGATCCTTCTGTACAACGTGGGAATCCAGTTCATTATGGGTGTTGCAACCTATTATTTCGCTTATGTCTGCAACAACAGCGGTATGCTCTCTGCATTTATGATCAGTGCCTCCATCGCAGAAGTGGTTGGTCTGATTATCTTCCCGAAAGTCACCAAGATGCTCTCCAGAAAGAAAGCATTCCTGCTGGCATGTATTCTTCCGGCAATCGGCCTGATGATCCTGCTGCTCACCGGTATTTTTGCACCGCAGAACATTGTGCTCACTGTCATTGCAGGTGTGATCGTCAAGACTGGTACTGGTCTGGAACTGGGCTGTGCGACAGTCTTTCTGGCAGACGTGGTGGACTACGGCGAATATAAGCTAGGCGTTCGGAATGAGGGTGTCGTATTCTCCCTCCAGACACTGATCGTGAAGCTGACCGCTGCATTTACTTCTCTGTCCATCGGCTTTGCACTGGACCTGACCGGATATGTACCGAACCAGATCCAGTCCCTCGCAACCCAGAACTCCATTCGTGTGCTGATGTGTGTCATTCCGGCAGTGGGAATGCTGCTGGCATATGTGGTATACCGCAGGAAGTATAAGCTGAACGATGCGTATATGAAAAAGGTGGTTTCCGCCATTTCCAGTCCACAGACTGAATTGACATCCGAAAAGACGACAGAGGAGGCAGCATGACCATGAAACTGAAACAATTTCAGGCAGACCTGACCGCAGGAAAATATGATGAAAAGCTTTGCAAACTCTACGGCAGCTCCGATGCCGTACTTGCTGCACAGCGTACACGCTATTTGCAGGCGGCAGAGAACTTTTCCCGCCTGTATCCGGAACGGGAGGAGATCGCCGTATTTTCTGCACCCGGCAGAACCGAGATCGGCGGAAACCACACCGACCACCAGCATGGCTGTGTTCTGGCTGCCTCTGTTGATCTGGACGTCATTGCCATTGTGGCATTTCACGATGAGCATGTGATTCGGCTGCAATCCGCCGGGTATCCGCAGGATTATGTGGATTTGTGTGACCTCACGGTACAGCCGGAGGAAAAGGGAAAGTCCGTTGCACTGATTCGCGGTGTGGTTTCCAGATTTCAGGAAATGGGCGTTGCTGTAGGTGGTTTTGATGCCTACACCACCTCCAATGTCCTGAGCGGCAGCGGGCTCTCGTCCTCGGCAGCCTTTGAGGTACTCATCGGTACCATTATCGACCAGCACTATCACGCAGGTGCTGCCGGAGCGGTAGAGATTGCCAAAATCGGACAGTATGCGGAAAACCGGTACTTCGGAAAAAAGAGTGGACTGATGGATCAGATGGTAAGCTCTGTAGGTGGATTTGTGTTTATTGATTTTGAGGACACGGACAACCCGAAAATCGAAAAACTGTCCTGTCAGTTTGAAGATGCCGGCTATATGCTTTGTATCACAGATACCAAGGGCAGCCATGCAGATCTGACCGATGACTATGTTTCCATTCCGGCGGAGATGAATCTGGTGGCTGCACAATTCGGAAAAAATCATCTGCGGGAAGTGGACGAGAAA
>OGPG01002377.1_pt1 | contig 10814 bp, 8 predicted proteins | sample 1552851 | NCBI WGS metagenome assembly OGPG01 (sample SAMEA2579909, study PRJEB22360) | human gut metagenome | biome: human gut; feature: human-associated habitat; material: faeces | place: Denmark | collected 2008/2010 | reverse complement strand
CAGGAGCATACAGAAGTATGTGACTGTTTCGGCCCGCGAACGAAGTACGAAAGGTGCCCTGTAAAACCGGAAACGAAAGAAAGCCGGCCCTTAACAGAGCCGGCCTCAATTCTTCTCCGCAGAGGAACTAAGCGTACTTGAACGTCGATTCGTCCGATACGGTCAGCTTCTTGCGACCTTTCGCGCGACGTGCAGCCAGCACCTTACGGCCGTTCTTAGAAGCCATGCGCTTCAAAAAGCCATGAACGCGGCTGCGCTGACGCTTCTTCGGCTGGAAAGTCTGCTTCATTTCGTATTCCCTCCTTCAAAGTTTCCCCAATACTGGGCATTTTTTGGCGATTTACGCTTGGCAAATGCCCGTAGATACAGGGGCAGCCTTGCAGACTTTGATTATAGCGCAAGGACGGCAAGTTTGTCAATAGCAAACCGAGAAAAAATCCACGCGGCGATCCAATGCCAGGCGCAAAGGATTGGATTTTGCGCTCTGCGCGGACGGGCCCAGCGGACAAATAGATGCAAACGAGCCCGCTGTGAGGTGTGGATTTGGTGGAATGTTGGTTCAAAACCTGCATTTTTTGCTATATTTTCAACTTTTATTGCCCATATCGTGGAAAATTGTACCCTATTATAATTGTATTGGGGGTAAATTTATGCTATACTATATCTGTATCTCTGTGTCTAAAAATCGGCAGAGCGGGCTTTCGGGCCTGCTTTCCGCGGGTTGACACAGCGGTTTTGGCGGACCGGGAAAGGCAACATCTTCCCCGCAGCCGCCGGCTGCTGCATGCTCCGCCCGCCTGCCCAAGAATTTTAGGCCGTGCAGCAATACCCTGCCGGATGCAGCCGGAATTTTGTGGAACGATGCGGCGCTCTTACTTTATTATAGTGGGGGGCGGCTTGTGTTTTGTTTGCAAAAATTGGGCGGCAGCCTGCGGGGCGGCAGTGCATTGCCTTGACTAACACAAAAGTGGGGAGTATCCATGGATTCATTCAACGACGTACTGGACGCGGCCAAAGCCTATTGCCGCGAACATACTGCCGACGCGACGTACCAGTATTACATCAGCGGGCTGAAAGCGGTCAGCTTTGAAAATTCCAACTGCATCACGCTGGAAGTCCGCAATGATTTTATCTGTAAGATCGTGTCTGACCGTTATACGGGTCTGCTGAAGGATGCGTTTAAGGCTGTACTTGGCTTTGATGTTGAGGTCAAGTTCACTGTGCCGCAGCCTGAACCAGAGGCTGCCAAAGAAAAACGCCCAATGGATGAAGCCAGCCTGCCCTCGGGCCGGTATGATTTCACCTTTGAAAACTTCATCCGCGGCCCGTCCAACCAATTTGCCTTTGCGGCGGCGCAGGCGGTTGCGGCAAACCCGTCCGGCGCTTACAATCCGCTGTTCATTTACGGACCGTCCGGTCTGGGCAAAACGCATCTGCTGAACGCGATTCAGATCGAGATCCACAAAAACCATCCGGACTACAATATCGTCTATGTGGACTGCGAAAAGTTTACCAACGAGATCATCACCGCGGTCAAAATGGCAACGACCGAACAGTTCCGCCAGAAATACCGCGAAGCCGATGTGTTGCTGATCGACGATATCCAGTTTTTGGCGGGCAAGGAATCAACGCAGGAAGAGTTTTTCCATACTTTTAATACGCTGCATAATGCCGGCAAGCAGATCGTGCTGGCATCCGACCGGCCGGCCAAGGAGATCAAGAGCCTGGAAGAGCGTCTGCGCACCCGGTTCGAGTGGGGCTTGACGGCGGATATCCAGCCGCCTGATTTCGAAACCCGTGTGGCGATCGTCAAGCGCAAGGCCGAATTGCTGAATCTGGATCTGCCTGATGACGTTGCGGAATACATCGCCAACCATCTGAAGCAGAACATCCGCCAGCTGGAGGGCGCAGTGAAAAAGCTGAACGCCTACTATATGTTGGAGGGTATTGCCCCCTGCATCGGCGTGACGACGACCGCCATCAAGGATACACTGAATGATACCCAGCCCATCCCCGTTACGATTGAAAAGATCATCAACGAAGTGGCGCGCACCTATAATGTGATTCCCTCCGACATCCGCGGGAAAAAGCGCAGCGCCAATGTGAGTGCCGCCCGCCAGATGTCGATGTATATCATCCGCGAGATCACCGGTATGAGCATGGAAGCCATCGGTTCCGAATTCCAGCGTGACCATTCCACCGTTGTGTACTCCATCAATACGATGGAGAAGAACATCGGCAAGGACCGCCACCTGAAGGAGACCGTGGACGACATCATGAAGAACATCCGTACCTGATGCATGCTGCAGGTTGACAATGAAACGCCCGGCGTTCTGCATGTTTATACATGAATATGCAGAACATATCATACCTTTTCCGGGTTTTCAAAACGGATATTCCGGGTTCCGACAGCAGTTTTAGACTTTCAACATTTTCAACTGATTTTTCAACAATTAACACAGGTTTTCCACAGAGCAGGTTGAAAGGTCAGGTTTTCCACATTTTAGATTTTTCTTTCCACGAGGTTTTGCGGAAAGCCAGGTCCTCAAAAATTGCTTCGGAATCGGAGGTTTCAGGCTTTTCCACAGATTCAACGTAGCCTACTACTATGACTATCAAAGTATCTAGTTTACCCTGACATTTTACGTGTTCTGCACCGTCAGGCCCATCAGCAAATAGGGATTATACAAAACGGATATTTCAGATTTCTGAACCGTCTGCCAGGCTACAACACTTCACGGTTTTCTGTAAGTTTAGTGATTATATACGAGGTGACAACATTGAAGTTTGAATGTGACAAGTCGCTGCTGTCTGCTGCGATCGACGGCGTTTCCCGCGCCATCACCAACCGCGCGGCGATCCCCGTGCTGGAGGGCATTTACCTGAAAGCCGAAGGGTTCCAGCTGACGCTGACCGGCTACGATATGGAAATGGGCATCACCACCAACATTGAGTGCAATGTTCAGGTACCCGGCGAGACGGTTTTGGAAGCAAAGCTGTTTGGCTCCATGGTCAGCCGTATGCCGTCCGGCACCGTATCGGTAGAGCTGAATAACGAAGGTATGGCAATTATTTCTGGCGGCGTGGCAGAGTTTGAGATCCCCGCCATGAACGCGAGCGATTACCCCAGCCTGCCCAACACGGCAGCCGAAAATACCATGACCATTCCGACTTCGATGATGCGCGAGCTGATCGAAAAGACCATCTATGCGGTCGCTGTGGAAGATAAGAAGCCCGCACACACCGGTGAATTGTTCGTGATCGAGCCGGGCCGCCTGACGGTTGTGGCTTTGGACGGTTACCGCCTGGCCATCATTAAGCGGGATGTGGAATGCACCCGCGATATCCGCATTATCATTCCGGCAAAAACGCTGCAGGAGCTGCTGAAAATCATCGGCGGGCCGGACGAACCGGTCAAAATTGATGCAAACCGCCGCTATGTGGTGTTCACTACCAACGGCTACACCATCATGAGCCGGTTGATCGAGGGCGAGTTCCTGAATTATGAGAGCGTGATTCCCAAAGAGAGCCGCACCAAGGTCGTGATCGACTGCAAGAGCTTTATTGATACGCTGGAACGTGCTTCTTTGATTATTACCGATCGTTTGAAGAACCCGCTGCGCATCAATTTTGCACCGGATAAAGTAACGGTGCGCTGCCAGACCCCGCTGGGCAAGGTGGTGGATGAGTTTACGCCGGAAAGCATGGAAGGCGATTCCATGGAAATCGGGTTCAACAACCGCTACCTGCTGGATGCGCTGCGCTATTCCAAGTGCGAAAAGCTGCGCCTGGAGATCAACGGCCCCTTGAGCCCGGTAAAGGTCCTGCCGGTGGAGGGCGAAGACTTTATTTACCTGGTGCTGCCGGTACGCTTTAAGAATGAAGGCTGATACGATGGAAAAAGTACGAATCCACACGGAATTTATCAAATTGGATGCTCTGCTGAAATTTGCCGGCCTGTGTGAAACGGGCGGCGAAGCCAAGGAGCTGATCCAGGGCGGAGAAGTGAAGCTGAACGGGGAACCCTGCACCATGCGCGGTAAAAAATGCGTGCCGGGCGATGTGGTGGAGCTGGAAGGCCGCCAAGTTCAGATCGCGGAGGGCTGCTGATGCGGCTGAACCGCCTTGCGGTGACGGATTATCGCAATTTATCCGCCGCTGTTTTGGAACCCGCCCCGCAGTTGACGGTTCTGTGCGGGGCAAACGGGCAGGGCAAAACCAACCTGTTGGAAGCCGTCTGGCTGCTGACCGGGGGCAAAAGCTTCCGTGGGGCAAAGGACGCCGAGCTGATCCGGCGCGGCGCTGACTTTGCCGTGCTGGAGGCCGCATTTGAAGCGGGAGACCGCCCCCAGGAAATACGGCTGACCGTTGGCGCCAAAGGAACCCAGCGCCCCGGCCGGACGGTACGTCTGAACGGAGCCGACCGCGGAAGAGCTGCTTCGATCGCAGGAACTTTTACGGCGGTGGCGTTTGACCCCAACCATCTGAGCCTGGTCAAAGGCGGGCCGGAAGGGCGGCGGCATTTCCTGGATGCCGCGCTCTGCCAGCTGTACCCCGGCTACCTGGCGGCGGAACGGCGGTATTTACGCGTGGTAGCGCAGAAAAATGCGTTGCTGAAAGCGTATGACATCACCCCCGGCGGGGATGTTCTGCTGGAAACCTACAACGAAGCGCTTGTGACCTATGGCTGCGAAGTCATGCGGCGGCGTGCGGGGTATCTGGACCAGCTGGCCCCGGCGGCAGCGGCGAACTACCGTGATATTTCCAGCGGGGCAGAAAAGTTGGAGATCCAATACTGCCCCTGCTGCGATCCGGGCAGCCCGGAAGCGCTGGCGGCCAAGCTGCGCGAGGTGAAAAACACCGAGCTGCGGGCAGGCTTTTGCCTGACGGGGCCCCACCGCGAGGACCTGGAAATTTTAATTGACGGCCAGCCGGGAAAAATTTATGGCAGCCAGGGCCAGCAGCGCAGTGCGGTGCTGAGCATGAAGCTGGCGGAAGCCAGCGTGGCGGGCGAGGTGCTGGGCGAACATCCGGTGATGCTGCTGGATGATGTGCTCAGTGAATTGGATGACGCACGCCAGACGTATCTATTGACCCGCATTGAGGACAAGCAGACATTTGTGACCACCTGCGATTCCGCCGCCTTTGCCCGAACCAACGGCAAGCTGGTCTTTGTGGACCACGGAACCGTACGGGAGGGTTGAGGTTTTGCTTTATGGGGGATTTTGTTCCCTTTTTTGAAAAAAGGGAACCGGAAAAAACTTTTAATCATCTTTATAATAATAGAAAACTAAAAGTAAAACGCAGTCTTAAAATAAGCGCTGATGAATACAAAGTTCAAAATGAAAAACATTGCAAAAATTGACGCAATACGGAAATAAAATTTCTGAATTTTGAGACGACCAAAGGGCGGCGCAGAGTGCCATCCCATTCCTGAACCGTGATCCCCAAAAGACAAACCCGGCAGTTTGTTCTGCCTCCAATTCCTAATTTCTCATTACTAATTATCATGTATCTTCACTTAGGTCAGGATTTTATCGTAAATACGCGGGACGTCATCGGGGTGTTTGACCTGGATACCGCAACCGATGCGGGCCAGAAGGCAAAGATCACCGATGAATTCCTGCGGCATGCCCAGCAGGAAGGGGCTGTTGTGGATGTGAGCGGCAGTATGCCAAAAAGCTTTGTCCTGACAGATTTCCCCGATGATACGGTTTATATTACCCAGATATCCACCGCCGCCATCCGCAACCGCGCGGCAAAGTTTGATATGGGGCAGTAAAACTGCAGAAAAACGTTAGGCGGACAAAAAAGCGTCTATAATTTTTACAGATACAAAAATGCACCCCAGATATACCAAAGGGCAGGTTTTACCCTGATAACGGCAGAAATGCCGGTTTAAGCTTTTGAAAAAAAGCTGCCGAAATCCCCGCACCTCGTAAGAAATGGGAGGAAAGTTCATGTCAGAAGAAATCATCACCGAAACCAACCGCGAAACGGCGACCGACCATGAGTACGGCGGCGCGCAGATCCAGGTCCTGGAAGGGCTGGAAGCTGTGCGCAAGCGCCCCGGCATGTATATCGGTTCCACAGGCCCTTCCGGTCTGCATCATCTGGTTTATGAAATCGTGGATAACTCCATCGATGAAGCTCTGGCCGGGTACTGCACCCATATTGAAGTGACCATCAAGCCGGGCAATATCATTGAAGTCAGTGATAACGGCCGCGGTATCCCGGTGGATATCCAGCCCAAACTGGGCATCCCGGCTGTCACGGTCGTGTATACCGTGTTGCATGCCGGCGGCAAGTTTGGCGGCGAGGATTCCGGCTACAAAGTGGCTGGCGGTCTGCACGGCGTCGGCGCCAGCGTTGTAAACGCGCTGAGCGAATGGCTGGTTGTGCATGTGCGCCGTGACGGCGCTGAGTACGAGCAGAGTTTCAAGCGCGGAAAACCGGATGGAGACCTGAAAAAGATCGGTGTGGCGGCATCTACGGGTACCACTGTTACTTTTAAGCCAGACCCGGAAATGTTCACCGAAACCACCGAATACGATTATGAGATCCTGCTCAAGCGCCTGCGGGAAGAAAGCTTCCTGAACGCCGGTGTGCGCATTACCCTGACGGATGAGCGCCCCGAAAGCATTGAGAAAAACGACGGTGTACCGCCGCAGGAATCCATGTGCTATGAGGGCGGCGTGCGCAGCTTTGTGCAGTATCTGCATGAAAAGCGCGACCTGACCCCGCTGCACCCGCAGGTCATCTATATGAAAGGCGAAGCCAACGGCGCTGTGGCCGAAGTTGCTTTGCAGTACTGCGACAGCTACAACGAGCTGATCCTTTCTTTTGCCAACAACGTGCACACCCCGGAGGGCGGCACCCACGAGGAAGGCCTGAAAACCGCGCTGACCCGCGTGTTTAACGAATTTGGCCGTGCCAAGGGCTACCTGAAGGAAAAGGATGAAAACTGGCAGGGCAGCGATGTGCGCGAAGGCATGATCGCTGTTGTTTCCGTCAAGCTGCAGGAAGCGCAGTTTGAGGGCCAGACCAAAGCCAAGCTGGGCAACACCTACATCAAGACGCTGGTTTCCAACATTGTGTACAACAAGCTCAGCGAATTTTTGGAAGAAAACCCTGCTGTTGCCAAGGCTGTGTTTGAAAAGGTGACCCAGGCAGCCCGCGCCCGTGCCGCAGCCAAAAAGGCCCGCGACCTGGTGCGCCGCAAGAGTGCGCTGGAAAGCAACCGTATGCCGGGCAAACTGGCAGACTGCCACGAGAATGACCCCGCCAAGACCGAAATCTTCATCGTCGAGGGTGACTCTGCTGGCGGCTCTGCCAAGCAGGGGCGTGATTCCAACATCCAGGCAATCCTGCCGCTGTGGGGCAAGATGCTGAACGTGGAAAAAGCCCGCGCCGACCGCATTTACGGCAACGACAAGCTGATGCCGGTTGTGACGGCACTGGGCACGGGAATTGGCGATGAATTTGACATCAACAAGGTGCGGTACCACAAAATCTTTATCATGGCTGATGCTGACGTTGACGGCTCCCACATCTGCACCCTGATGCTGACCTTCTTCTTCCGTTACATGCGGCCGCTGATTGAACACGGGTATGTGTATGTGGCACAGCCGCCGCTGTTCAAGCTGCAAAAGGGCAGCACCGTCAAGTATGCGTACAACGAAGACGAAATGAAGCAGCTTTCGGCTGAGATGCCGGGCGCCAAGGTGAACCGCTACAAAGGCCTTGGTGAGATGAACCCCGACCAGCTGTGGGAAACCACCATGAACCCGGATAACCGCGTGATCGTGCAGATCAAGATCGAAGATGCCGAGCGCGCCGACGAGGCATTCAGCATCCTGATGGGCGAGCAGGTGGAACCCCGCAAGGAGTTCATTGAGCGCAACGCCAAGTATGCACGTCTGGACGTTTGATTCGCGGCTTTTTTGGCGGCTTTTTTGAAAAAAAGCCTGGCAAAAAACTTTAATCGTTTGGGTTAAAGAAAAGGCGGCGGCAGGGGAGAGGGAGCAAAAAGCCCGCAGGTTTTGGAATGGTCAAGACCGTTCCCTACGGGGCAGGGCGAATGGCGGCCCCTGTAGGGGCGCACAATGTGCACCCGCTGCGTGTGGGCAATCTATTACCACCCCGGATTACGGTGGAAATTTCCGCTGCCGCCAGACGCTGATGAATTTTGTTTTTTGATATTTTGATGATAGAGTGAAGATTTTCGGTGAAGCTTTTGCAAAAGGGCTTTGAAACAATCCGAAAGGTGAGTTGAATGGAAGAAAATGTTATCATGGTGCCCGGTTCGGGCACGAAGGTCATTGTGCGCGATGTCAAGCAGGAGATCGAAACGGCATTTTTGGATTATTCCATGTCCGTTATCGTATCCCGTGCCTTGCCGGATGTGCGCGATGGCCTGAAGCCCGTACACCGCCGCATCCTGTACACGATGCACGAGCGCGGCAACGACCCCGGCCACCCGTACCGCAAGTCTGCGGATACGGTTGGTGCTGTGCTGGGTGCTTACCACCCCCACGGCGACGCCAGTGTGTATGACGCGATGGTGCGTCTGGCACAGGATTTCAGCCTGCGTTATCCGCTGGTTGACGGCCAGGGCAACTTTGGTTCCGTGGACGGCGACCCCCCGGCTGCTTACCGTTATACCGAAGCCCGCATGTCCAAAATTGCATGCGAAATGCTGACGGATATTGATAAGGATACCATTGACTGGGACCCGAACTTTGACGAAACCAAGAAGGAACCCCACATGCTGCCCAGCCGGTTCCCCAACCTGCTGGTCAACGGCAGCCAGGGCATTGCGGTCGGCATGGCCACCAACATCCCGCCGCACAATCTGCGCGAAGTCGTCAGCGGCATGATTGCCCTGATTGATGACCCGGAAATTGATCTGGCGGGCCTGATGGAGCACATCAAGGGACCCGATTTCCCCACCGGCGGCGTGATTATGGGACGCAGCGGCATCCGTGCGGCATATGCCACAGGCCGCGGCAAGATCACCCTGCGTGGCCGTGCCGAGATCGTGGAGAAGAAGAACGGCCGGTATGAGATTGTGATCACCGAGATCCCCTACATGGTCAATAAGACCCGCCTGCTGGAATCCATCGGCGACCTGGTCAAAGATAAGCGCATTGAGGGCATCAGCGACCTGAACGACCTGTCCTCCAGCCGCACCGGCATGAAGATCCTGGTCGAGATCAAGAAGGACGCCAACCCGCAGGTAGTGCTGAACCAGCTCTACCGCTACACCCAGCTGCAGGACACCGTGGGTGTAATCATGCTGGCGCTGGATGACGGCGTGCCCAAGATCATGAGTCTGAAGACCATGATGCAGCGCTATCTGGACTTCCAGTTCCAGGTCATCCGCCGCCGCACGGCGTATGAGCTGAAAAAAGCTCAGGACCGCGAGCACATCCTGGAAGGTCTGCGCAAGGCTGTGGATATTGTGGATGAGATCATCGCCACCATCCGCGCCTGCAAGGGCGGCTTTGCAGAGGCAAAGGCGGCCATTATGGAGCGTTTCGGCTTCGACGACCCGCAGGCCGATGCTATCGTAAAACTGCAGCTGGGACGTCTCGCAGGCCTGGAAATCCTCAAGATCGACGAGGAGTTGGGCCAGCTGCGCGCCAGCATTGAAAATTACAAGGATATCCTGTCCAACGACGCCCACACCATGGAGATCGTCAAGACCGACCTGACGGCTCTGGCCGACAAGTACGGTGACGACCGCCGCACCTCCATTGAGGCGGTTTCCGGCGAAGTGGACATTGAGGACCTGATCCCCGAAGAGACCTGCGTCTTTACCCTGACCCATGAAGGTTACATCAAGCGCACGGCGGTGGACACCTACAGTGCCCAGAACCGCGGCGGCCGCGGTGTGGCCGGCATGACCCAGAAAGACAATGACTTTACCGAGGAACTGTTTGTTGGCTCCACGCATGACTACATGCTGTTCATGACGGACAAGGGCCGTGTGTACCGCCTGAAAGGCTACCAGGTAGCCGAGGGCAGCCGCACCGCCAAGGGCAGCCACATTGCCAACCTGCTGCAGCTGCAGGAGGGCGAGAAAGTTACCATCATGATGCGCCAGCCCGCCAACATGGACGAGGATGCCAGCTACATCACGATGGTAACGCGGCAGGGCCTGATCAAGCGCACGCCGCTTTCCCAGTTCCGCAATATCCGCAAGGGCGGCCTGAACGCCATTGCGCTGAACGAGGACGATGCCCTTGTCTGGTGCCACCTGACAGGCGGCGAGGACGAGCTGATCGTGGCCACTCATGATGGTGCCGCCATCCATTTCAGCGAGGCTGGAGCGCGCGCTATGGGCCGCACAGGCCATGGTGTGCGCGTCATCAAGCTGCGTGATGGTGACTATGTTGTGGGCGTGGGCGTCTGCCGCCCCGGCGCAACCGTGCTGACCGTCACCGAGGACGGCAAAGGCCGCCGCAGCCTGATTGATGACTACCGCATTACCAAGCGCGGTGGTCTGGGCATCCGCAACTACACCCGCGGCGGTGTGGCAGGCATCAAGATTGTGGATGACACCGATGACCTGATCCTCATCAGCCAGGACGGTATTCTGATCCGCATGCACGCCAATGACATCAACGTGCAGTCCCGCTATGGCAGTGGCGTGCGCGTGATGCGCCTGATTGGCGAGGACAAGGTAGCCGTGCTGGCCCGCGTGGACCGCGATGCCACCGCCGAAACAGCCAAGCCAGAGGATGATGGCGAGACTGACCCGACCCCTGAAGAACTGGAAGCCATTGCCGCAGCCGAAGCCGCCGAAGAGG
>OGPG01002372.1_pt1 | contig 10823 bp, 5 predicted proteins | sample 1552851 | NCBI WGS metagenome assembly OGPG01 (sample SAMEA2579909, study PRJEB22360) | human gut metagenome | biome: human gut; feature: human-associated habitat; material: faeces | place: Denmark | collected 2008/2010 | reverse complement strand
AGGAACCCGACAAATTGTCTCCCTATGAGAAAATAGCCTGTAATTATGTACTTGGCATGGCTGTCAGCAACAGCGTCATGGAGGAGAACATGCTTAAGGAGGACTTCAAGCAAGGGAAAGAATATTTCGACAACGTCTTGACCGAGGCTGAAAAACTGCCCCTACGATACGCATACAATTTCTTGCCTAACACCTATTTCATGCTATGCGCCTACGCTGCCGACCCTTGGGAGAGAGGGAAATACGCAACCCGCTATCTCAATACGATCTTAGGATACTCCAATATCCCGGAGATGAGCAAACGTCCTTACGCGACTAACAAGCGCCACTTGCTAAGCGCCTACTCCAACCTCGCCATCAGCGCCGAGGCTATCGGGAAGGATTTGGCCACTTCCTATTTCCATGAGTTCCAAAAGTTATTGAAGGCTTATCCGGAGGCGGCTAGCACCACCCCGGAATACGAGCTATACTATACTTCCGCCAATTATTACCTAAACATCAAGGACTACATGAAATTCATTGAGTTCAGCGACTCCTTGATCAATTTCTCCAAACAAATACCGCTTTACAAGGAGCATGTAATCGCCTATGTATCTGCGAAAGCCGCCGCCTACGACAGCCTCCGGATGTACAAGGAGGCGTATGAGACATCCAAGGAATACGCGGTCTTGCTAGATACCTTGCGCATGCAGGAACTCCGGAAGAAAATGGAGAATCTCGAGATCGAGAAAGGGGCGAACGAGTTGGTGATCGAAAAGAAATCATTGGAATTGGAATTGCAGAAAAGCAAGAAGGAGAATTACCTATATATATCCCTATTGCTTCTAGCCTTATGCGCCGTGTTCTATATCTTTTTCCGGTTAGGCAAGATGAGATCTCTTTATCAAGCATTACAGAAATCCAACGAGCAGGTCCTGATAGCGAACCAGAAGGCACAAGAGAGCGAGGAGATGAAGACCGCCTTCATCCGGAATATGTCGCATGAGATACGGACTCCCTTAAACGCGATCAACGGTTTCTCGGAACTCATCACCAACGACGATATCTCCATGGACGAGAAACAGGCTTTCAGCCGTATTATCTATGAAAACTGTTACCACTTGACTTCCATGCTGAACAATCTCCTTGAGATCGCCCAGCTCGATAGCGGCAATGATTCCCTTCCTCTTGTTCCCACACGAATCCATGAGCTTTGTTTACATGAGATGCAACAGGTAAAGAAATATCAAGAGAAGCCGGAGATCAACTATGTGGTGGAAGGCGATAAGGAGAATGATATGATCTTGACCAACCGCGCTTATTTCAGCTTGATCATCTCGCATCTGCTGGCAAACGCGAATAAATTCACGGAGAAAGGAAGCATCACACTTTCATACCATCTGGATAGCGGAGCCAATTTAGTGACCCTGTCGGTAACAGATACGGGTTGCGGCATCCCTCAAGACAAGCAGGAATGGATATTCGAGCGTTTCACGAAGACCAATGATTTCATTCCCGGCTCTGGCCTGGGGCTTTACCTATGTCGCTTGATCGTTAACCGGCTAAACGGTAAGATAAAGACAGATCCGTCTTATACGAAAGGCTCACGCTTCGTTATCACGATGCCAATCGCCACGCCGTCCAAGCCCTCCGAACCTACCGATTAACGAAAGAAACGTCCTACGTACGGGAGTTCTCGTAAAGGTAAATCCCTTTTAACCATAAACGCGATGAATACGCCTAATAAGATTGTACGGTATCCCAACCGGAGCCATTCAGACTGTATCGGGAGTGCCATGCCTGCCACGTATAACACCGTCGCCACTCCGAAATAAAGAAACGCGGATTTCAAGTCGTACTCGATCGGGAATTTCTTTTGTCCTACAAAATAGGATAAAAGCATCATCAATAAATTACAAAAGAACGATGCCCACGCACAAGCCATATAACCGTACGAGGGACCGAACAGCAAGATGATAGAGACCGTGGCCACACATCCGATCGTGGAGAAATAGGCACCCCATCGTGTCTGGTCGATCAGCTTATACCATAAGGAGAGGTTGAAATAAATACCGAAGAACAACTCGCCCAGCATCACGATCGGCACCACCCGTAATCCGGGATAATAGGCCGGACCGACAAAGTACTTCAAGATATCGATATAGAACATTACCCCGAGGAAGATAAACAGGGCGAATATGATGAAATATTTCATCGCTTCCGAATAGGCTTTCTTATTATCATCGCTCTTGTTTTTAGCGAAAATAAACGGCTCATAGGCATACCGGAAAGCCTGCGTGAACATCACCATCACCACGGCGATCTTGAAGCATGCGCCGTATATACCCAATTGCTCATTCGCATACTCCTTATCATCAAACAAGAATGGAAACAGGATCTTATCTGCCGTCTGGTTAAAGATACCGGCAATACCTAGAATGAGGATCGGGAAGGAATAACGCAAGATTTGTTTCAATACCGTTCCGTCTACTTTCGCCCGTATGCCCGGCAAGATATCCGGGATCAAAAGCAATAAGGTTATCAGTGTCGTAAACACGTTCGCCACGAATACATAGCCTACCCCATAATCCGGACGATAGAACCAGCTTATCGCCTCCGGATAGTGCGTATGCAACCACGGACAAGTGATCAAGAAGAATATATTCAAGATAATATTCAAGAAAATACTCAGCAACTTAATCCCGGCGAAACGCCATGCTTTCCCCTTATACCGAAGATAAGCGAACGGAATGCAACAAAAAGCGTCTACCGCCACGATACCCGCCATCATCCCGATATACTCCGGATGGTCGCCATATCCCAAGCCGGCGCTAATAGATGGCAATAAGGCGAAAACCGCTACGCTAAACAGCGCCGAACTTCCCAGCAAGCAATACAGCACGGAAGCATACACCCGCATCGGCTCTTGCTCCTCTTTCTTATTGATGAAACGGAAGAACCCCGTCTCCATGCCATAAGTAAGCAAGACCAGCAACAGGGCTGTCCAACCATATAAATTCGTCACGATCCCATAATCCCCTGTTCCGGCCAACACACGTGTGTACATCGGCACCAACATCCAATTCAGGAAACGCCCCACTATACTACTCAATCCATAAACGGCTGTCTCTTTAGCGAGCCGCTTCATTCCTCCTGCCATATCGTATCTGTCTAATCAAATAAAGAACCTTGTTCCCCCACCCGGCTACGTCCCAGATGGGTATAAGCTAAATCGGTGACCTCACGGCCACGGGGCGTGCGTTTGATAAAGCCCTCTTTGATCAAGAAAGGCTCGTACACTTCTTCTAGCGTTCCGGGGTCCTCGCCCAAAGCCGTGGCGATCGTCGTTAATCCGACCGGGCCTCCCTGGAATTTATCAATGATCGTCGTCAGCAACTTATTATCGATCTGATCCAAGCCATACCGGTCTATATTCAACGCCTCCAAAGAGAAGCAAGCGATCGCCTTATCGATATCTCCGTTCCCCTTCACTTGAGCGAAATCACGCACACGGCGCAATAAAGCGTTGGCGATACGAGGCGTACCCCGGCTACGGGAAGCGATCTCCCTAGCGGCGTTCAACTCACATTTTACATTCAAAATATTAGCACTACGGAGCACGATCTTCGTCAGCGTCTCCATATCATAATACTCCAAGTGCATATTGATACCGAAACGGGCACGCAGCGGACTAGTCAGCAAGCCGCTACGGGTCGTAGCGCCAATCAATGTAAACGGAGCCAAATCGATCTGTATCGAGCGGGCGCTTGGTCCTTTATCGATCACGATATCGATCCGGTAATCCTCCATAGCGGAATACAGGTATTCCTCCACGATCGGGCTCAGCCGGTGAATCTCATCGATAAAAAGCACGTCGTTCTTCTCCAGCGAGGTCAATACCCCGGCCAGATCTCCCGGCTTATCCAGCACCGGCCCCGACGTGACCTTGAAACCAACCCCCAACTCGTTCGCTATAATATTCGACAACGTCGTCTTTCCCAACCCGGGAGGTCCATGCAAAAGCACATGATCCAGCGCCTCCTTACGCATGCGGGCAGCCATGACGAACACCTTCAGGTTCTCCACCACCTTCGCCTGCCCGCTGAAGTCACGGAGCGAAAGCGGCCGAAGCACGTTCTCGTACTCTCGCTCGTTTTCCGGCATCCGGGCATCCCTTATATCAAAATCATCTTCCATATTCACGTTCATTGACTTGCAAAGATAATGTTAAACAACACATTCACGAAAATAGATGTATAAAATATTTTTCTGACAGTGAGAAAAGCATATGTTTGCTAAAAGAACACCTTTAAAAACATACTACCATGAAACTTATACTCACAATCTCTGCGATGATCCTGTTCCTGATAACGGGATGCGAAAGTGGTAAGCAACCGGCTAACGACTTTTTAACCGTGGATATCACGGCAAATTATCCGAAGAAGGAACTGATTCTTCAAGACTTTTTGGATGTGGAATACATCCCATTAGAAACGAATGAGGAGTTCATAACCTCAGCCAGCATGCAAGCCATCGGCAAAAATCTCATAATCCTTAGAAACAAGAACGGACAAGACGGAGATATATTTATCTTCGACCGGACCGGAAAAGGCCAGAGAAAAATCAACCGCAGCGGCCAAGGTAGCCAAGAATACACGAATATCGGGTCTATTGCCCTCGATGAGGAGAAAGGTGAGCTGTTTATCAACAACTACTACTCGAGCCAGTTTATCGTATACGACCTGTCCGGAAACTTTAAGCGAACTTTAAAGTACGATAAAGATTTTAATTTCAATAGCGGGAAGACATACAATTTCGATCAAGACAACTTAATCTGCTACGATGAGATTGGCAATTATATAAATCTGAGAAAAAGCGCATTTTGGCTCCTGTCCAAACAAGACGGGAGCATTGTCAAGGAAATCGAACTCCCTTATGAGCATAAGATATCACCGTTTTTATCGAAAGGAGGTTGGGCCGCGGGACCTCGTAATACCGAATTAATTTCCCAAAATGGAAGTTGGGTTTTAGTAGAGCCATCTACAGATACGATTTATAGTTATTCGCAAGATCACTCTATCAAACCCTTTATCGTAAGGACTCCACCTATCCGCTCTATGGCCCCGGAAGTATTTCTTTATCCAAGTATTCTTACCGACCGGTATTATTTCATGCAAACAACAAAGAAACAATGGGATTTTGAGAAAGAAACCGGATTCCCCAGAACCGACTTGGTATATGATAAACAAGAGGACGCTATCTTTGAGTGTGTCGTATATAATAACGATTTCGTAGATCAGACACCCGTTAATATGTGGTACGAACACGGAATACTAAAGATCATCAATAACGATGGGATCGCTTTCATAAAGAAACTAGAAGCCAATGAGTTGGTGGAAGACTACGAGAAAGGTAAGCTGAAAGGCCGCTTGAATGAGATCGCAGCGGGATTGAATGAGGAATCCAACCCCGTGATTATGGTGGCTAAGTATAAGGAATAAAAACTTCTTACTTATTGTCTGTTTTTCCAGACTTGTTTTTTATTCGTACATGTTTTTCGGAAAACACGTACGTGAATTCCCAAAAACACGTACGTGAATTCCCAAAAACACGTACGTGAATCCGTGAAAACATGTACGTGTTTTTACGGAAATCCGACAAGCATATTTATCCATCTTACTATCAGTAAATTATAAATCGACTTCATAGTAAGATATTATTGTTGAAAATTTACTTCTAAAGATACGGTTCCTCTCCTATATTTTATGTAACTTTGCTTATAAGTCGCATAAAATATAGGACGATATGAACCAGACAATTTATCCCATCGGCATACAGAACTTCGAGAGCCTTCGCAAAGATGGTTATCTCTATATTGATAAGACCGCCCTAATCTACCAATTAGTAACAACCGGACGATATTATTTCCTCAGCCGCCCCCGACGCTTCGGGAAAAGCTTGCTGCTGTCCACGCTGGAGGCCTACTTCCAAGGGAAAAAGGAGTTGTTCGAAGGACTGGCCATGGAGAAACTGGAAAAGGACTGGAAAGAATACCCGATCCTCCATTTTGACCTGAATATCTCCCAATACGACTCTCCGGATAGCTTATACAAGATATTAAACGACATCCTGTCCCGGTACGAAGACGAATATGGGACACGTCCCTCGGAAGTGACCCTGCCCCTCCGTTTCGCCGGAATCATCGACCGGGCCTACCGCAAAACCGGACAAAGGGCCGTGATCCTGATAGACGAGTACGACAAGCCCTTGCTACAGAACTTGCACGACGAGGAGATGCAAAACCGGCTCCGGAACATGCTCAAACCCTTCTACGGCGTATTGAAGACCATGGATAGGGCCATCCGTTTCGCCCTGCTCACAGGTGTGACCAAGTTCGGCAAGGTGAGCGTGTTCAGCGACCTCAACAACCTGACGGATATCTCGATGGACCACCGCTATATCAGCATCTGCGGAATGACAGAGAAGGAATTGCTTACGAATTTCAAGGAAGGTATCAACGAATTAGCCGAAGCCAATGGCGATACAGAAGAAGCCACAATAGCAAAACTGAAGGCAAGATACGACGGATATCATTTCGAGGAAAATACAGTAGGCATCTATAACCCATTTAGCGTACTGAACACTTTGTCAAGACTTCGCTATAAAGACTACTGGTTTGAGACTGGCACACCCACATTTCTAGTTGACTTGCTGAAAATGCACAACTATCGTTTGCCAGACATGACAAAGGAAAGGGTATCAGCCGATGTAATCAACAGCGTGGATTCACTGTCAACCAATCCGATACCTGTGATATACCAGAGTGGTTATCTCACTATCAAAGGCTATGACGAAAGGTTTAAGAAATACCTACTAGGCTTCCCTAACAAAGAAGTGGAAGAAGGTTTTCTTAACTTTCTGCTGCCGCTATACTGTTCAGCAGGTGACCGTTCCGCCTTTATGGTTGATGAGTTTGTGAAAGATGTGGAAGCAGGACATGTTGAACAATTCATGAATCGGCTTACCGCTTTCTTTGCAGATAACAGCTATCAGGTAGCAGGCGAAGCAGAACTTTACTTCCAAAATGCCCTATATCTCATTTTTAAGATTATGGGATTCCACACACAGGTAGAAATACCGACAAGTGATGGCAGGATGGACGTTCTCATTCAAACTTCCGACTACATCTACATCATCGAATGCAAATTAGACGGAAGCGCCGAAGAAGCTCTGCAACAGATAGAAGTCAAAAACTATGCAGCTCCTTTCGCTATGGATAAGCGAACAGTTGTCAAGCTAGGCATCAACTTCTCCAGCAAGACAAGAGGAGTTGAGAGCTGGAAGCAGAGATAAGTTAGCAGCATCGCCATGATTGCTACGATTGCTAATATAAGTAAGTAAGAAATTGATTACAAAGCAAAAATGGAAAAAAATAATAATAACCTTGAGGTAATTGATCTCAGAATCATTATAAAGAAGATATGGTCTAAGAGAAAGTTATACTATATCGTATTACCTATAGTATTTGTTCTCTCTTGCGCATATATTCTTTGTATACCTCGTACATATACATCAAGTCTGAGTTTAGCTCCTGAGGTAAACAACAATTCAAATATTGGTGGTACACTCGGTTCGTTGGCCTCTTCTTTTGGTATTGACCTTGGAAATATGGAAACAACCGACGCTATAAATCCGATGCTCTACCCTGACTTGATGGAAGACAATGGTTTCGTAGTTGGATTATTTGATATCAAGGTAAAAACAAAAGACGGAAACGTAAAATGCAGTTATTACGATTATCTGACTAAACATCAAGAGTATACTTTCTGGGCAAAGGGATTTGGTTATATCAAAAAACTCTTTCAAGAGAAGAAAGCAACAAGAGTTTCTAAAAAGATCAATCCTTACATGCTTTCAAAGAAACAAGATGATGTAGCATCAGCCATCCGTAAGAACATCACAATCAATATCGACAAGAAAACTGCCGTTATCACCATTTCTACAGAGGCTCAAGACCCACTGATTTGCAAGACTATTGCGGATTCCGTAAAAGAGCGTCTTCAGGTATATATCACAAACTACCGAACCCGCAAAGCTCGTGTAGACGAACAATACTATAAGACCCTCATGACTGAAGCAAAGCATGAGTACGAAAAAGCTCGCCAAAGATATGGTTCATACGCTGATGCCAATACTGATGTGCAGTTGGCTAGTTTGCAATCAAAGCAAGATGATATGGAAAACGATATGCAGCTAAAGTATAATGCTTATAGTGCAATGGTAACCCAATATCAGGCAGCCAAAGCAAAAGTACAAGAACGAACACCAGCCTTTACGGTAGTAAAAGGAGCTGCTGTTCCAATAAAAGCAGCCAAACCAAAGCGTATGCTATTTGTACTGGGAATGCTAGTATTAGGAATTATTCTATCAAGTTTATACATTATAAAAGATGACTTATTAGGAAAAGTCAATTCTTAGGAAAGACTAGTATGGATGCAAACAAAAGAATTATCACTAACACGATAGCTCAATATACAAAATCCATCATCAATATCTGCCTCTCGCTATATTCTACTCGTCTTATTCTTGAGGCATTGAATATCAGCGATTATGGAGTTTATTCAGTTGTGGCTGGTGTGGTAGGAATGTTTGGCTATCTGGCTAATTCTCTTGTTGTTACAACACAACGATACATATCCTATTATTATGGTGCTGGCGACAAGGAATATGTCAAGAAGGTATTTGCCAATAGTGTATTAGTACATATTATTATCTGCGCTATTTTCTGTGCCATTCTTATTCCTATAGGAAATTATATGGTAGGTTCTTTTCTGAACATAGCGGCAAACAGAATCAATGCAGCATTGGCTGTATATTATGTCACAATACTGATGCTTGTCATGACCATTGGTTCTACCCCTTTCAAGGCACTGCTTATTGCACATGAAAACATCGTTTACATATCAGTTGTAGAAGTGATAGACGGCGTTTTGAAATTGGTACTTGCTATCGTATTAATGTACTTAGACGTGGATAAACTGATATTCTATTCCCTTATGATGTTAGTTATCTTGTCACTCAACTTTATGGCGTATTTCGGCTATTGCAAGATAAAATATGAGGAAAGCAGAATAGCCTTCAAGCGCAATATCATAGACAAGCAATGCATGGGACAGATAGTAGGCTTTGCAGGATGGACAACCTTTGGCATGTTGGCGGGACTATCCCAGACTCAAGGTACAGCCATTATTCTCAACAAAGTATTCGGTACCATCATGAATGCATCATTCGGCATAGCATCGCAAGTAAATGGAGCTATCAGATTTGTGTCAACCTCGATCCTTAATGCCATGAATCCACAAATTATGAAGGCAGAAGGACAAGGTGACAGACAAGAGATGTTATCATTAGCAGGTAAAGAAAGTAAATTTTCTACGGCTTTGATGATTCTCATATCAATACCTCTAATGTACGAGATGCCGAGCATATTAGCTTTTTGGCTAAAAACAGTACCACCAAATACAGAGGTTTTCTGTCGAGCACTCATGATAGCTTTCATCTGTGACCAGACAACTTTAGGACTTCATGCAGCCAATCAAGCAATGGGCAAAATCAAGATCTATACCTTAGCCACAACATTGCCTAAAATTATGCTTATTCCAATCATGTGGTTTGCCCTTAAACTAGGAGGCTCTGTAGATGTAGCAATGGCATGCTATATTGCAATAGAACTATTAGTTGCTATATTCCGACTTCCATATATGCATTATTCTACGAAGCTAAATGTAGGAAACTATATATCTAAAGTAATCATGCCACTTATACCTCTATGCATAATAGAATGTATCGTATGTCATTTCATGACAAGCATTCTGCAGTGTCCATTCAGGTTTCTCATAACAGGAATAGTATCATTAATGGCAAGTTGTATAGCAATATGGTTTTTCACATTTACAAAATCGGAAAGGAATTATTTCGTCAAACTTATAAAGAGAAAATAAATGAAAATTAATATTGGGAAATTATATAAATATGAACGCCAACAGATTGCAGACAAGCTATTTGTTGCGTCAATTTTCGTGGTATTCTTTGGCTCCATGAACGTATGGTTCATGGTGCCACTTCACACCTACTTTCCCATTTTAGCTTTCCTTTTGGCACTGGCAAGTTATCTGATATCTCGGACATCATGCCGTCCAATATTTACGGGATCCTACTTTTTGCTGCCAACAACGGCCTTTACCCTGCTTGAATTTTATCAGTGCACGGTGAATGCCCTCAACTTCAATGCTTATATCAGTGCCACCTTCAGTGCCATAATGTTATTCTTCATCTTTCGCTACGACAGGAATCTTCTTGATCGGATAGCCACATTATTATCCAAAACGTTGGGAGGACTTCTATTGGTGTCCTACCCTGTTTTTCTATTGTACATTATAGGCTTTCCATTGCCAAATGTCAATATGGTTTTCAATGATGGCTTCTATTCATTTTCCAATTACTTTCTGTTTTTGATAGATGACCGTTCACTCTTTACCATCATTCCTCGTTTTCAATCCATATTTCTAGAGCCAACTTATCTTGGCTCAACTACGGCATTGTTATTAATGACTCAACGTGGAAAATGGAAGCGATGGTACAACATTTCACTTATGGCGGGACTACTCATCTCCTTCTCTCTTGCAGGATATGCCTACTTCATCGCCATCATTTTTCTGAATATGTGGATAGAACGGAAGAAGATAATGGCAAAATTCCTATCAATTGTCATCTTGATAAGTGCAATTGTCGGAGGTTCGTTTATATATAACGATGGAGACAACATGCTCCATAATCTCATTATA
>OGPG01002365.1_pt1 | contig 10849 bp, 8 predicted proteins | sample 1552851 | NCBI WGS metagenome assembly OGPG01 (sample SAMEA2579909, study PRJEB22360) | human gut metagenome | biome: human gut; feature: human-associated habitat; material: faeces | place: Denmark | collected 2008/2010 | reverse complement strand
CCGCTCCGGATGCGGTCGAGCAGCCTGTCGCGCTTCTCGCGCAGCCGTTCGCGGTTGCGCTTCATGTGGATCAGCGAAGGCGCGTTGGGCAGCACGGCGAGCAGGGCGCTTTCGGCCCACGAAAGGTCCCGCGCGCTGCGGCCGAAATAGTACCACGAAGCGCTCTCCAGCCCCACGACATTGCCGCCGAAGGGCGCATGGGCGGCATACAGGGCCAGGATCTCCTCCTTACTGCACCGCATTTCGAGCCGCAGCGCCAGCACCGCTTCGACGAACTTTTCGCCAAAGGTCCGGGGCTTCCCGCCGCGGCTCAAACGGATGGTCTGCATCGTGAGCGTGCTGGCGCCGCTCTCGATCCGCCCCGCCGCGAGGTTCTGCCCCACGGCGCGCGCCAGCGCCAGCGGATCGACTCCGAAATGACGGTCGAAACGCTTGTCCTCGTAGGTCGTGATTGCGGTGCGGAACTTCCCGGGCACGCTGTCCGTCGGAAAGAACCGCCACTGCCCGTCGGGGGCGACCTTCGCCGAAAGAAGCCGCCCGTCGCGGCTCCACACCGTCGCGGAGAACGGCTCGTCGAAGAGCGTCCGCGGCAGGGCGAGGAAAAAACCCGCGGCGAGCAGCAGGGTAAGCCCGACCGCGAGGAGGCAGATTCTTTTTTTCGACATCATTTTTGACATATTTTATATATCTTTGGTGGAAGATATGCGCACCCCGCCGTATCCAACGCAAAGTTACCTAAAAAAATGCACCATGAAACCATTCCGCGCCGCATTGTTTGCCCTCATCGTCCTGCTGTCCGCCGCATGCAGCCGCCCGGCGAGCGACATCGTCGAGTCGTCGACCAACGGACTGTCGGGCGTCCGGATGCCGGTTCAGGTGACCCTGCGCGAGGGCGTCGAACTGGCCGAAGACGACCTGGAGGACGCCGTATCGTTCACCCCGTCGGCCGACGTCGAAGTTTCCCGGCTGGGCGTGCGGACGCTGCGCATCGTCCCGAAATCGCCCCTGAAGAGCGACACCCGCTACAAGGTGGCGCTCGACGCATCGAAACTCACCGGCGGAAAGGCCAAAGGCGTCGCCGAGTTCGAATTCTCGACGCCGAAACTGCGTTTCTCCTACAACCCCTGCTGGTTGCAGCAGAGCGACGACCTGAAATACTACGTGCTGGTCGGCGAAACGGTCTCGTCGGATTACGCCGCCGACGACTACGTGGAGCAGCGGCTCAAGATCAAGGGACTTCTGAAACCCGAAGTGACCTGGACCCATTCGGAGGACGGCACGGTCCACAAATACCGGGTCGAAAACATCCCGACCCGCAGCGACGAAAGCTACAAGCTGACCCTCGACTTCGACCTCGACCCGAAGCGGAACGTCGAGATGGAGGTCCCCCGCAAGGGCGAATACATCGTACTGGACCACACCGTGCAGACCGAGCCGCTGGCCGTGGTCGTCACCTTCTCCGAGCCGCTCAAACCCAACCAGGATTTCAGGAACCTGATCCGCTTCGACCCGAAATTCCGGACCTCGGTCGACCGGAACCGCCTCTACATCTACCCCGAAACGCAACTCACGGGGAACTACGAGGTCGAAATCAGCCGCGAGGTGCAGAACAAGGCGGGGCGCCGGCTCGACGAAAGCTACACCTTCACCGCGGCGCTGCCCTCGCAGGCCCCCGCGATCCGCTTCACGGGCAAAGGCTCCATCCTGCCCTCGTCCAACCGCATGAGCCTGCTGTTCGAATCGGTGAACTTCGCCCGGGCGCGGGTGCGCGTGCGGAAGATCTTCGCCAACAACCTGCTGCAATTCTTCCAGCGGAACTACTACGGCGACACCTATTTCTCCGACATGGAGTACGTCTCCCGCATCGTCCGCGACACGACCATCGACCTCGGAGACAAGGCCTCGACGCGGCTCGACCGCACCAACAGCTACTCGCTCGACCTCAGCCGCCTGATCACCGACAGCCGGAAGTCGATGTACCTGCTCGAAATCAAGGGCGTCGACCCGCTGATTCCGGTCGAGAGCAACGATTACGACTACTATTTCGGCGACTACCGGACCTACGCCGAGCGGTCGAAGGTCGTCATCCAGTCCGACATCGGCATCATCTGCAAGAGCAGCGGCGACGGGGAGCTGATCGTCTACACCACCGACCTGGTCTCGGCGCGCCCGAAAGGCAGCTGCAAGGTCCGGGCCTACGACCGCCAGAACCAGCAGCTGGCCGAAGCCGTCACCGACTCCGAAGGACGCGCCGTGCTGAAATGCGGGGACGAACCCTACACGGTGCTGGCCGAGGCTAACGGCGACGCGGCCTTCGTCCGGGTGGAGCGGGGCGCGGCGCTTTCGTTGAGCAATTTCGACGTGGGCGGCACGACCGACACGAAGGGGATAAAGGGCTATCTGTTCGGCGAACGGGGCGTCTGGCGCCCGGGCGACGAAATTTACCTCACGCTGATCGTCGCCTCGGACAACCCGCTGCCGGAGAACCACCCGGCGTCGCTGGAGTTCTACAACCCCAACGGGCAGTTGGTGCAGTCGGCGGTCAGCAGCGGTTCCACGGACGGAATCCATACGTTCAAATTACGGACGACGCCCGCCTCCCCCACGGGAATCTGGCGCGCGAAAGCGACCTTCGGCGGCGCGACGTTCGAGAAAAACATCCGCGTGGACGCCGTCAAGCCCAACCGGATGAAGATCGAGATGCGCCTCGGCGACGGACAGACCGTCGACGCGAAGGAGTTCACCGGCCGGCTGACGGCCCGGTGGCTGCACGGCGCACCGGCCGCAGGATCGAAAGTCACGCTCCAGGCGCAGCTGTCGCAGATTCCGACGCGCTTCAAGGGTTACCCCGACTATTCGTTCGACGACGCCACGAAGCAGTTCGCCCCCGAGGAGCGGGAGATCGTCTCCGGCACGACCGGCACCGACGGCGCGCTGCAACTGACCACCGACCGGCTCTCCTCGCTGGAAGGGTTGAGTCCGGGGATGCTGAACGGCAAATTCACCGTCAAGGTCTTCGAAAAGAGCGGCGATTTCAGCGTCGACCAGCAGATCGCGGCCGTCTCGCCCTACAACGCCTATTTCGGAATCGGCGTAACCGCCCAACAAAGCGACTGGGGCGAGGAGTACCTCGACAGCAAACGCGACCATGCGCTGCGGCTCGTCCTGCTCGACGCCCGGGGCCGTCCCGCGACGGGCACGGAGGAGGCGACCGTGACGGTTTACAGGATGAGTTCCTACTGGTGGTGGGACGCCTCGTCGGCGGCTTCCCAGGCCCGCTACGCCAAAAGCGCGCTCAACGCCCAGTACAAAACCCTGCGGGCCACCCTCTCGAACGGCACGGGACAGGTCACGATGCGCTGGAGCGCGGGCGATTACGGCTACTACCTCATCCGCGTGACGGGCGCGCGGCAGGCGCATTCGGCGACGTGCGTCGTCTGCGTGTCGTCGTCCGATCACCGGGGCGGCATCTCCTCGGTGACCGACGCCGCGACACGCCTGGCCATCGCCCGCGACAAGGACAAATACGTGCCGGGCGACAAGGCGAAGATCACCATCCCTTCGTCCCCGGGCGCCCGGGCCTTGGTGAGCGTCGAGAGCGGCAGCGTCGTACGGGAAAGTTTCTGGATCGACTGCGCCGACAAACAGACCGCGTTCGAGATACCGATCAAAGCCGGAATGGCTCCCAACGTCTACGCCTCGGTGACGCTCGTCCAGCCCCATAACCATACGCACAACGATGCGCCGATAAGGTTGTTCGGCGTGGTCCGGCTCGACGTCGAAGACGCCGCCACGAAGCTCGATCCGGTGATCGACATGCCCGAAACGGTCAGACCGGAGTCGGAGATCACGATAAAGGTCCGGGAAAAGGACGGCAAGAAGATGAGCTATGTGCTGGCGCTGGTGGACGAGGGCCTGCTGGGGCTGACGCGCTTCAAGACGCCGAACCCCTACCTCCATTTCAACGCCACGGAGGCGCTGGGCGTACGGACGTGGGACATGTTCGACCACGTGATCGGCGCCTACGGCGGCAGGGGCGAAACGCTGTTCGGCCTCCGCGGGCGGCAGGATCGAACAGTTGTTCGCCATCGGCGGCGACGCGGAGCAGCAGCAGAACACCGGCGCACTGAAGGCGCAGCGGTTCAGACCCGTCGTACGGTTCCTCGAAGCGCAGAAGCTAGGCGCAGGCAAAACGAACACCCACAAAATCGCGCTGCCGCCCTATTTCGGGTCGGTGCGCGTGATGGTCGTGGCTTCGAACGGACGGGCTTCCGGCGCCGCGGAGAAGGTCGCCGAAGTGAAAAAACCGCTGCTGGTGCAGGCCACCCTGCCGCGCGTGGTCTCCACGGACGAAGAGGTGGAGCTGCCGGTGACGGTTTTCGCCCTCGAAAAGGGAGTCGGCAAGATCGACCTGAAAGTCTCCGCGAACGAACTCTTCTCGGCCGTCGGCCCGCGCAGCAAGACGATCGCCCTCAGCCAAAGCGGCGAGGAGGTCGTAACGTTCCGGCTGAAAGTCAACAAGGAGACGGGCGTCGGAAAGGTTCGGGTCACGGCGACCTCCTCCGGCGACAGCTCCGTTTCGGAGATCGAGCTGGACGTACGCGAACCCAACCCCTACGTAACGACGTCGGAGGATTACATGCTGGAGCCGGGCAAAACGATCGCCCTCAGGCCCCTGAAGGATACCGGAAGCGCAAAGCTCGAACTCTCGTCGATCCCGTCCGCAGACCTCACGCGCCGCATGGAATATCTGGTGAGGTACCCCCACGGCTGCATCGAGCAGATCACCTCCGGCGCATTCCCGCAGCTCTACCTGCCCGCCGTCATGGAGTGCGACGTCCGGACGCTTCAGGACATCGACCGCAACGTCAAGAGCGTATTGTCGCGTCTGGGCGGTTACCAGCTCTACAACGGATCGTTCGCCTACTGGAGCGGAGGCTCGAACAGCTCCGACTGGGGAACGGCCTATGCGGCCCACTTCCTGACCGAAGCCGCGAAATACGGCTACGGCATCGACCGCCCGATGCTCGACCGCGCGCTCAAATACCTGCGCGGCAACGAAGCGGACAGCTTCCTGACACAGGCTTACGCCCAGTACGTTCTGGCGCTCAACAACATGGCCGACCGGGGCGCCATGAACCGGCTGAGGGAGAAAGCCGCCGACCTGAAGAACGACGTCAAATGGATGCTGGCGGCGGCCTATGCGCTGGACGGCAACCGGAAGGTAGCCGAAGAGCTGACCGCGCAGGGCGGAAGCGGCCAGACCGGCAAGGTCGATCCGTACGACGACACCTACAACAGCAGCGAACGCCAGATGGCCGTGGTGCTCATGACGCAGACGCTGCTCGGCAAGCGGGAAGAGGCGTTCCGCACGGCCCTGAAGATGTCCGACATCCTCAAGAAGGAGAAGTGGCTGAGCACGCAGTCTACGGCGTGGATGCTCAGCACCCTCTCCAACTTCATCGTGTCGGGCCAGACCGGCATCGACGCCAAAGCGGGCAAAGAGAGCATCCGAACCGACAAATCCTTCGTCAGCATGCCGCTGACCGAAGAGACCGGGGTGACGAACAACGGCAAGGAGAGTCTGTATGCCGTCGTCAGCCAGCGTTACAACCCCGCCAAGGGCGAAGAGACGGAGGCGGCCGACAACATCCGCATCGCCGTCCGGTATACGGACATGGACGGCAAGGCCGTAGACCCCAAGTCGATCCGCGCTTCGACGGATTTCTACGCCGTGGTGACCGTCTCGAACATCAGCGGCTATGAGAAATACACCAATCTGGCGCTGACACATATCGTTCCGGCGGGCTGGGAGATCACTTCGGAGCGGGACCTCACGTCGGTCACCTATCAGGACATCCGCGACGACCGGGTGCTGAGCTACTTCGACCTGAAACGGGGCGAAAGCAAGGAGATACCGGTCAAGCTGACGGCGACATACAAGGGCCGTTACTACCTGCCGTCGATCTACTGCGAAGCCATGTACGACAACTCGGTCCGCGCGCTCAAAAAGGGCGAATGGATCGAGGTGGTCGAATAGACCGGAGCCTGCCGGCAGGTCTCGACCGGCAAAGCTTTCCGCCGGACAGGCGGGAAGCGGCAAAAGGAAGCATCCCCGGACTTCAGACAAATCCCCGCAACCTGCATGGGTTGCGGGGATTGCCGTATCTTCAAAGGACACGCTGTTTCCGGGAAAGACCGCCGCAGGCAGACATCGCGCACAGGCGGAACAGACCGCTATTTTTTCGTACAGAGCGTGACGAGCAGCGAGGCGGACGAAAGCAGGATTCCCGCCGCGACGACTCCCGTCCAGCCGTAAAGCGACCATGCGGCTCCCGACAGCAGCGTGCCGAGCGAACCTCCCGCGAAGTAGGTGCTCATAAAAATCGTGTTGATCCGGTTCGAAGCCGAGGGATCGAGTTCGAACAGAGTGGCCTGATTGCTGAGCTGGATGCACTGCATGCCGATATCGACGACGACGATTCCGGCGACGAGCGCCGCATAGGAATCCGCACCGAAGAAGAACAGCAGCCATGCGAGGATCTGCAGGCCGACGCCGATATAGTTGAACCTGCGCACGCCGACGCGCCGGATGTACTTCCCGGCGAAGGTCGCCGTCAGAGCGCCCGCGATTCCGCAGAGTCCGAGCATGCCGACGACGTTGCTGCCGGCATAAAACGGCGCCTGCGCCATCTTGAAGGCGAGCGACGCCCAGAAACACAAAAAGGAGCCGAAAGCCAGCGCGGCGCGCACGGAATAGAGCCGCAGCGTCGGATAGCGCCGGACGATCGTAAGAAGCGACTTCATCAGGGCGGCATAGGTTCCCCGGAAGTTGGGGCGCGCATCGGGCAGTACATACAGCACGACGGCCGCCGAAACGACCATGAGTCCGGCGGCGGCGAAATACATTTCGCGCCAGCCGAAAAGCTCGCCGACAACGCCGCTGACCACGCGCGAAGCGAGGATTCCGGTCAGCAGGCCCGAAAGGACAATCCCGACATTGCGGTTTTTATATTCCGGGCGCGAATACTGCGCCGCCAGCGGAATGAAGATTTGCGGAATGACCGAGCAGACGCCCGTCACCAGCGAAAACCCGTGAATCACACGGATATCGGAAGCCGTGGCGATCGCCAGCAGCGAAACGGCCAGCAGCAGGAAGTTGACCAGTACGATGCGCCTGCGGCTGAAAAGATCGGCGAGGGGTATGATGAACAGCAGCCCCAGCGCATAACCCAGCTGCGAAAAGAGGGCGACGTGGTTGGCGGCGAGCGTAGTGGTGCCCAGATCCTGCCGGAGCATGTCGAGCAGCGGCTGATTGTAGTACAGATTGGCGACCGACACGCCGGCGATGACGGCCAGCGTGCATAACAAACCGTTCGAAAGCCCGGCGCCCTCCTTCAACATCGCCTTCATCGGCGGCGCGGTTTTTCGGGTCCCGACTTTCGCCCCTGCCTGCGATCCGGGTTGCGTTTCGGATTGCGGCTTGAGTTGCGGCTTGGGTTGGGGTCTGAGTTGGGGCCGGCTGACGATGCGGCGGAGGATGCGGAGGATGACAAGGCGGATGCCGAAGGCATTGCGGATGCGGAGGATGACGGAGAGGCAGGGGGCGTTGCGGAAGATAATGCGGAGGAAGACAAGGCGGATGCCGGAGTCATTGCGGATGCGGAGGATGACAATGAGGCAGAGGGCGTTGCGGAAGATAATGCGGAGGAAGTCCGGTCCTCAGATTCTACACCGGATGCGGTTTTCGTTCCGGTCAGAGATTTCGTTCCGGCCACGGGCTTTGTTCCGGGTGCGGATTTCTTTCCGGTCACGGGCTTTGTTCCGGTCTCGGATTTCGGCGTTTTCGGCCGCGGCTTTTTCCGCACCGACCAGCCGAAATGGCCGAGCGCTTCGCCCAGTGCGAAATATTCGCCGTGGGAGTAGACGATCGGGCAGGCCCGTTCGAGGCAGAAACGGCCCGTGGCAGGGTCGATATAATCGGCATCGACCTGCACGGCGACCACCTCGGCCAAAAACATGTCGTGCGTACCCAGCTCAAGCACCTGCCGCACGCGGCACTCGATGCTCACGGGAGACTCTTCGACGATCGGCGCGGCGACCTTGAGCGCCTTGCCGGGCGTAAGGCCCATTTCGCGGAATTTGTCGTAATCGCGGCCCGAACGTACGCCGCACCAGTCCGCGGCACGGGCCAGACCGCGGGTCGTGAGGTTGATGACGAACTCGCCGGTGCGGCGGATAATCCCGTAGGAGTGGCGTTCGGGCCGCACCGAGACGTAGCACATCGGCGGATCGGTGCAGACCGTCCCCGTCCACGCCACGGTCAGCAGGTTATACTCGTCCGGCGTCGCGCCGCAGCTCACCAGCACCGCCGGCAGCGGATAGATGAGCGTTCCGGGTTTCCAGCTCTCTTTCATCGGCCCAACTATTTGTCCCGAAAGAAGAAGTTGCGGAAAAATACGATCTGGTAGTCGATCGAATTGCCCCAATACTCGTTGTTGTGACGGCCGGGACGCACATAGAAGTCGTGCATGATGCCGCGGCGCAGCAGCTCGGCATGGAAGTCGTTGTTCACCCCGAAGAAGAAATCGTCGTAACCGCAGTCGATAACGATCGCCAGATCGCCGTCGGCGATACGCGGGATCAGGTTGATCGGCGTAGCCGCCTCCCAAGCTTCGGGATGCTCGGCCTGCGTGCCCAGCAGCTGCGGAATCTCCCAGTTTTCGGGGAACGGGCGAATATCCAGCCCGCCGCTCGTGCTGCCGACGGCCCCGAACAGCTCCTTATGCCTGATCGCCAGTGACACGGCGCCGAAGCCGCCCATGCTGAGCCCCGTGATCGCGCGACCGCTGCGGTCGCGCGAAACGGGATAACGCTCCTCGACGGCCGGAAGCAGTTCCCGCGTCATGAAAGTCTCGTAAAGGCTCTTCGCCCGCACCTTGCTGTCGAGATACCAGCTCGTCGCGCCGTCGGGACAGACGAAGGCGATTCCTTCGCGGTCGGCGATGGCGGGCAGCGACGGTTTGATCCGGAGCCACGTCGTCTGATTGCCGCCGTAACCGTGGAGCAGGTAGACCGTCGGGCAGGGATTCGCAGGCGAAGCGCCGTCGGGCAGGATCACGATCACGGGAATGTCGCGGTCCATGGAAGCGCTGCGCACCGCAAGCGTATCGACCGCAGCGGCGGCGGCAAACTGCGCCGTCAGCCACGCCAGCAGAAAGGCTAAAATGAAGATTCGTTTCATGGCATACTATTTATGAATACGCAAAAATACGAAAAAACCGTATCTTTGCCGCATGCTGACGGAATTCATCCGATATCTCTCCGCCGAGCGGCGCTACTCGCCGCTCACGGTCCGCAACTACAAGCACGACGTGGAGCAGTTCCTCGCGTGGCTGGACTGCGACGAGTCGCGGTTCGACCCGCGGTCGGTCACGACCGAGCAGATCCGCGAATGGATCATTTTCCGCACGGAGGAGGGAAAGCTCAGCGCCGGGTCGATGAACCGCGAAGTGGCTTCGCTCCGGGCCTTTTTCCGGTGGCTGCACCGCACGGGAGCCGTCGAAAAGGATATTTTCCGCATGATTTCGACGCTCAAAACCTCACGCCGCCTGCCGGCATTCGTTCCCGAAAGCCGCATGACGACCATCGTCAGCGAGTGCGGACCGGACAGCGAAGATTTCCAGACCGAGCGCAACTCGCTCATCATCCTGATGTTTTACGCCTGCGGACTGCGTCTGGCCGAGCTGGTCGGCATCGACCGCAGCGACTTTTCGGCCGACTACACCTCGCTGCGGGTCCGGGGCAAGGGAGACAAACAGCGCATGGTCCCGATTCTCGAATTCCTGCGCGAAAAGATTTTGCACTACCTCGGCCTAATAGAGAGGCAAAATATTTGCATTTCTTCGGAAAAAGCACTATTTTTAACACATAAAGGGAAGCGCATATCCCGGAGCGTCGTCTACCGCACGGTGCAGGAGGAACTCACCCGCGCGGGCGTACAGGGCAAGAAAAGCCCGCACGTATTGCGGCATACGTTCGCCACGCACCTGCTGAACGGCGGAGCCGACATGCGCGAGATTCAGGAGCTTTTGGGCCACGCCTCGCTGCAGGCCACGCAGGTCTACACGCACAACAGCATCGCCCGGCTTCGGGAGATATACGCAAAAGCCCATCCCCGCGAAAAGGGAGGGAAGTGATTAACTTTTATAAACTGTAAGGCTATGAACGTACAGATTCAATCCGTGAAATTCGACGCAGACAAACGGCTGATCGAATTCGTAGAGCACAAAATGGAAAAGCTCGACCGCTTCGCAGAGCGTTCGACCGGTGCCGAGGTCATTCTGAAACTCGATAAAGACCATGAAAAAGGAAACAAGATCGCAACGATCACACTCCATATGCCGGGCGAGGACCTCGTGGCCTGCCACCAGTCCAAAGCCTTCGAGGAGTCGGTGGACGAAGCGATCGACGCCCTCAAGCGTCAGTTAGACAAATTCAAGAGCAAATCGGAAAAGTAAACCCACCAACCAATCAAATAACCTTTAACTTCAATGCCGCAGCGGCCGCCCCGAAAAGGGCGGCCGCTGCATTTGAAAACATCCGCCACATGGCGACGCGGGAAGTTGGGAACACACGGCATCGGGAAGCACACGTCATTCGAGAACCGTGGGAAACGGAAAAAAACCGGCACGCGAAACTATCCGGAAGCTGAAACCGCGCGGAATTCCGGCGAATGACTCCGCCCCAACGCGGAGCTGCGCACAAAAAAAGCGACCGGAAACCGATCGCTTAGTAGTGGATAGGGGATTCGAACCCCTATGTCGTGCGTGAGAGGCACGTATCCTAA
>OGPG01002364.1_pt1 | contig 10852 bp, 6 predicted proteins | sample 1552851 | NCBI WGS metagenome assembly OGPG01 (sample SAMEA2579909, study PRJEB22360) | human gut metagenome | biome: human gut; feature: human-associated habitat; material: faeces | place: Denmark | collected 2008/2010 | reverse complement strand
TCACAGAAGTAATGCTCCTTGTCCAACTTCGCCATATCAAAGCAGTGTTCAAAGATACGCTTGTCGCCTATTTTTACCCCCGAACGCCAAGTACGTTTCACATCCTTATCGCTCAGGATATAAAGATGACCTATCGTATAAGTCTTCTTCTTTGCTATTCTTTTTACTACTATTTCCATACGCTATGAATTCTCCTTTCGGAATTTAAGTTTAATAAAAACTGAGGAACTGAGGAATTGAGGAACTGAGTCGTTCTCCTTAGCCCTGATGTAATGGCGATCCTTCCAGTTTCCCAACATCTTGGAAGTACCTTTCTGACTCATCCCGTTTGCTACACGCAAGTCTATCACCTGCTGGTAAGTAAACTCATCCGGCAACTGCATCAGCATGTTGGAAGGTCCTCGTTTGCTCGACTTCTCGCCTGTATCATTCGCCCTCTTGATGGCATCACCGAAGAAACGCATCTTGCAGTAGAGGTCGTAACGCTCGCTCCAGCGGATGAACTCGTCAATCTCCGGCTCCCATTTGCAACCGTTCGCCACATACAGCACACACGCCTTCAGGTAGGCGATGACGTTGGCACGGAAGGAAAGGTTCTCGTAAACCCTATCCTGCGACAAGCGCGAGAACTCAGCATTCTCATCCTTCAGTTTGAGGGCAAGCTGGAATGCCTCAGGGCAGTCAATCAGTCCCCTGGCGTTGTTCAGATTCTCGATATAAGGCTTCAGCGCCTCACGGTAAGCATCATCGTAATCGCCGTAAACAGGCATTTCGTCACCGATTTCACGCTCCGGAATGGTACAGAAATTGATACGGCTTATCGGACCGTCTGTCAAAACTTTTGAGAAGTAACGCTGTCCCTTTTGGATGGTGGTAGATGCATTCCAGTTGAACCTTATCGTTACCCTTTCTGTCACACTTTGAACGCCCACGCGCTGTTGGCCAAAGAGGTTGAATGGATCAAAGGCGAGGCACATGATGCGGAACTGCTGGTTACCGCTACCCCGGAGTGCATCAAACTGGTCCAGCTCGTTAAGCGAAGTATAGAGGAAACGCCCCTGCGCCTCAGCGGTTCTCATCACGAATGCCGGACTGGTCATATCAGCATCAATCTCCTGTATAACGAGATTATCCGGTCGTTTGCGCTTATCCTTGTTGGCACCCTTGCGCGTCACTTCCTCCTTCCATTCCTTCTCACGTTTCAGATTCTCCGCATCCCGCTTTCGGATATCCTCCATGATATACCTAATCGGCTTATCCACAGACGATTTACCTGCGCCCGTACCGGCAAGCAAGCACGTAGAAAGCGTAGCTTCATGCACTACATTATCAATATATCGGAAGCTCGTCTGCCAGAGATGCGTAGCCAACGGTGGAAAGATAGCGTGCGCCACAGCCGGCTTATAAATCTCCGGTGTCCGAGATATCAGCAGTTCCACCAGTTTCGGCAGTTTCTCCGGCATCGCTGGCGGTTCGGGATAATCCTCGTCGCTACTTTGAACTTGGAGATATGAACTTTGAACTGTATAATTACCATCTGCATTTGAATTTTTCACTCTTCGTTCTTCACTCTTCACTTCATTCGCCTTCTGCTCCGCCAGCGCATTCACCCTTATCACATCCCTCGACATCGGCTTGGAGCTGTCAGCATATTTCGCATAGAAATCATGTATCAGCTGATGGCAGTCATCCTCCTGATAGTAGCTCGGCATTTTCGTCCTCACCACCTTCATCAGTTCCTCCTCGCTCATCACCCTCGAAGCGCCTGCGCTCATAATGGCGAGGAGCGAAGAGTGCCGAGACCCGACGGTATCAATCGCCATCCCCTCAAGCCCAGCCGACTGCACGAACAGATCAAAGGCTATCAGATTCTTCTCGCTGGCCTCTCCCAGTTCACCAGTGCCATGATTGCCCGAAAGTCTATTGTTTTGAACATTGTCATTGCTATTGCCATTAACTGTAAACTGTAAACTATTAACTTTTGCATCTCCCCTTCCGTCAACCGTCAGTCCACGGTCCAGAAAAGCCTTTCTGCGAGCCTGTATCTCGCTCTCCGGCATCACTGCGCACCACATTTTAGACCGGTAGATTTCCGAGTCCTTATCCGTCAGGAAAATCATTCTCTCAGGTGTGATGCAGCTCTCATCATAAGGCACGCCCAGCGCCTCACAATACGCCTTCTGCGTCTCTTCGATGGTCATCCCAATCGGCATTCTAATCCCGATATGCAGCTTCTTGCGAGCGCTATAACAGAGATGCAGCAACGAGCCGTTCCATATCCCCGAAGAGCAGTTCAGCTCGCGCGCCTTCTCAATCGCCTTCTCCACATACTCCTTATCATCCACATCGATAATCGTCTGGAAGAGAAAGCTTTCCGGCATCGCATTCTCCTGTCTGCGCACATTATTCTTGAACATGCCGTAGTGCGGACAGAAGAAAGGCAGCTCGCTCTTGAGCCTCTCCTGCGCCTTCTTCACCGCCTGCGCATCGTTCAAATCCACTCCGTCAATCGGCAATTCACCCCGAATCTGCTGAATCATCTTCTTGATTTCCTTCGACCCGATGACCTTATCATAAGCATCGATATTGTAAGAAAAAACTTTCCCCTTATTTCCCTTACGATAAGGATTAATTGCCACTACATGTACTATCTCCATTTTACCTCCATATTTTTCAATTAATCGAACACTTCGCTGTTAATCATGATATACCCTGAGCCATAACTTACATTGATAGGCAGAATCAGCGAGTTATCCGAAATCTCGTCGACCCCGTTCGCCTCGAAGAGCGAAGCATTCTCAGCATCATTCAGTCTGCTCTTGACGAACCCTATTACCCATTTTGCCGCAATCTTCTCGGCAGTAACACGCCTGTCAACAAGGTCTTTCACCAGCTGTTCATCGCAGAAGTTAAGATCCGCATTCACGTTCTCAGCCTCCGCTTCCTCCTTCCCCATTTCCTGGTTCTCGAAGAAGAGGTTATACTTGATTTTCATATCCTTCATCATCATGATATTCAGATTTTTCAGTTCCCCCTCCGAGTCAGCAATCGTCTCATAGAGTTTCTGTACCGACTTCTTGAAAATGTTCTTCACGTCCATCAGGCAGTAATAGATTTTGCCTCCAATCACCACCACCCTCAGTTTTCCGTACTGCGGATGAGTAAAATAAAAAGGTTTCATTGCTTTCATCTTATAAATTCCTTTTTAAACAGTTGGGCGCTCCCACAACGGTTGATGTGCCTATACACAAAAGCCCCCGAAACCCAGACCATATCGGTTCTGAATTCCGGGGGCAAAAGTACAACAAGATGCTGAAACCTACCTGGTACGTACCTGGTACGCGTACCAGGTACGAATTAATTTATAAAACGTCATTCACGTTATATAACAGACTAACTAACAGATATTTATCGATTTTGCAGTTTCTCCGATAAATCCAGACATCTGTTGCTGCTCCATCCCTTTATTAAAGGCAGAGCGAAGATTCTCCTTGTCAATATTCCAAAAGGTACCGAACACCACCCATACATTCTGTATGCCGAGTTTGGTAGAAATCTGGGACGCAAGAACTGCAGTTTTAGCTACAGAGAGTCCCTTAGGCTGGAAATGCTCATCAAGAAAGCCATGTATCGCCAAACTGGAGAGCACCATTAACCCCTGAGGATTAGCAAGAGATTCTGGCAGCGGTCGGAATTTCTCTTCTGCCTTTGCCTTTTCTTCCTTCTTCTTAGGTCCATCACCATAATTTTCAATATACGTTGCATTATCGTGCAATTCGATTGTTCTATTATCACTCATGATTATTATGCTTTTAGATTCTATATAATTTTCAATAAACTCACTGTCCAGACTTAAATAGACATCTGTTATGAAAATACACAGAGACTTTATCCTCGACAGATTGCGCTTGATTCGCGTACTTAAGTTTTTCTTCATATTGTATTCTTATTGTAGTTGTTTAAATTTTCTTGCCTCATTATAGCAGAGTATGATTGTTTGCGCTAACAATTTATGAGGGCGTAAGCAGCTGGAGTGCTGGTGATCGTCTCTTATCGTGAGACGTGGGACCGATTCTACATCTTTTTCCTTTTGTTGAAAATTTAAGTTAATAATATGACCAAAAGATGCGTTTTCAGTATCTAAGGCCGGTTAATACTATCTTCCTCCTATTTTTCGAGATGCAAATATATAAAAATATTAATATACTCACAAATTAAACTTGATATTAACACAATTTTAACACAATTAGTAATAGAAAATAAGTTTAAGTATAAGTTATACACAAAATCATCATCAGAAGCCCATAAATAAAAAGGGCGCGGAGATAAACTCCATGCCCCAAAACACTTACGAATCCTATAGGCTGTTATGCCTGATAATTATACCTAACAAAATGTATGAAGAAATTCTATTTGATATCCATACCACTGACATGAAGACCAGGACCACCACCGGCTGTATAACCACGGCGTAGGATTGCTAAGAAGGTTATCGTGTTCTCTCCACACCCAGACGATGATGTTATCTCTATGGGAGGACCCATCCGCCGTGGTGAGGCTCGTACCGCTTGTACCTATAATGAAATTCCGCTTGACCATGTCCACTCCCTCGAAAATGTTGTGTACTTCACAAAGTCATCCACTTGGTAAGTGTCATGCGTGACTTCTTCACCTTGTCCCAATCCACAAGACCCTCTCTCTGGATGTCAAGATAGAGGCTGATGTTGCCACCTGCTATCTTCTTCTCTCGGATGCGCACAGGCTCCTTCAAACGGATTTCTTTCTTCTTTCGTCCCATTTTATTTCCTTTCATTTCCGATGGTTAGACCTGCTTGGGATAATTGGTGGATACTGGCAGCTATCGACGAAGAGAAGAAAGCGGGTGCAGAATGGTCCTTTCTTGGGTAATGATGAGCGCCTGTTCTGGCAGAGAGCCGAAGACCGTAACCGTGCTACTGCATCGCTCTACGACCAGTTGGGTCTGGCATGCTATGAGGCCATGGAGGCTTTCGTGGAGTACAAACCATTGTAATACCTTATTAATATATTTAAATCATGGCAAAGTTCAATCGTTTATTAGGCTCGTTTGTAGCCTGTGCAGCGATGCTGGGTGGTATCTCCACTCCGGCATCTGCTGCCGATATTAATATTATCCCGATACCGGTGAAGACTCAGGTACAGAAAGGGGAGTTCGTATTGCCACAGAAGGTGGTAATCGCTTACCAGACGGCTGAAGGCAGAAATATCGCCCAGTACATGGCAGACAAACTGAAGGCTTCTACAGGTTATGAGGTAACGGTAGGTGGAAAGAAGGGGAATATCTCTATACAGATTTCTCCTTCGCTGAAAATTGCCGAGGAAGGTTATCGCCTTACCGTAACCGCCAAGGGGGTTGTTATCAAGGCGAAGACCGCCAAGGGCGCCTTCTACGGTATGCAGAGTTTCATGCAGTTACTCCCTGCCCAGATAGAGAGCGCAACCCGGGTGGATGGGGTGAAATGGGTAGCACAATGCTGTGATATCCAGGATGCTCCACGCTTCGGCTACCGTGGATTCCATCTCGATCCATGCCGCCATTTCATTTCTGTCGAGAATGTGAAGAAGCAACTGGACCTGATGTCTATGTTCAAGGTGAACACCATGCACTTCCATCTAACGGAAGACCAGGGCTGGCGTATCGAAATCAAGAAATATCCTAAACTTACTTCTGTGGGCAGTATCCGTACCGAGGGCGATGGCTCTTTTTATGGCGGTTTCTATACCCAGGAGCAGATTAAGGAAATAGTGGATTATGCTGCCAAGCGCTATATTACCGTGATTCCGGAAATCGACCTTCCTGGTCACATGATGGCAGCTATCTCTGCTTATCCTTATCTTTCATGCAAAGGTGAGCGGTGGTCGTTGAGAACAGTTTGGGGTGTAGAGGATATCGTGATGTGCCCGGGCAAGGAAGATATGTTCCGCTTCCTGGATGACATCTTTAGTGAGATTGTTCCTCTCTTCCCAGGTAAGTACTTCCATATCGGTGGCGACGAGTGTCCGAAGACCAGTTGGAAAAACTGCCCTGCCTGTCAGAAGCGTATTCAGACAGAGGGCTTGCAGGCTGAAGGAAAGCATTCGGCTGAGGAAAGACTGCAGAGCTACGTTATCAAGCGCATAGAGAAAATGCTGGAGAAGCGTGGCAGAAAGATTATCGGATGGGACGAGATTCTGGAAGGCGGATTGAGTGAGAATGCTACCGTGATGTCATGGCGTGGAACGGAAGGAGGTATCGAGGCTGCCATGCAGAAGCATGATGTCATCATGACGCCGGGCAGCGACGGTATGTATCTCGACTGGTATCAGGGTGACAGCAAGGTGGAGCCTGTAACCATTCCTAGTCCTCCTAGATATCTGGCTTCAACCTATAATTATAATCCGGTACCTGATACCATCAAGGCGTTGGGACTGGCTCATCATATCCTGGGCGTTCAGTGTAACAACTGGTCGGAATATATGTATTCCAATGCCAAGATGGAGTATATGATGTATCCTCGTGCCATTGCTCTCTCTGAGATTGCATGGTCGCCAGTGAGCAGGAAAAACTTCAAGGATTTCTGCCGCCGACTGGATGCAAACTGTGTCCGTCTGGACGAGCGCCATATCCATTATCATATCCCATTGCCTGAGCAGCCTTTAGGTTCTTGCGATAAGGTGGTCATTACTGGGGATACTGCGGTAACCTTTACCACCTCGCGTTCTATGAAGATGGTTTATACATTGGATGGAAGTACACCAACTCCTTCTTCTTCGGCTTATGCAGAGCCTATCAGGGTGAGTGGAAACACCATCATCAAGATAGCAACCATATTGCCTTCAGGCAAGATGAGCCGTATCAGAACCGTTGATGTTGAGAAGCAGACTTATGCTCCAGCTGTTAAGGTGGAGGGCGCAAAACCTGGGTTGCAGATGAAGCGCATTAAGGGCAACTATCTGAAGGTTGACCAGCTGGAATGGGCTGATGCTGCCTGGGAGTGTGCAAACATCGAGGGCTTGGAGCAGATGAAGATTCAGCAGAAGGATGATGCTGCTACCTTGCGCGGTGCCAATAATTATGCTGCCATCGCTGAGGGCTACATCAATATTCCGGAGGATGGTGTCTATTATCTCTCTTCCCGTCTGGAGCAGGTTTGGATTGATAACAAACTCATGATTAGCAATGAGGGGGATGTGAAGGCTGGTACCAATCATGATACTTCTGTAGCATTGGCTAAGGGATTGCATCCTTTCAAGGTGGTTTTCCTCAGCAATATCGTTGGCGGCTGGCCTTCATGGTGGAGCAGTCTCGGCATTGAAATGCGCAAGGACAGCGAACAGAAGTTTACACCAGTAGATAACTCTATGTTTTTCAGAAAATAATAAAACAGATATGAGCATCAGAAATATAGCAAATGTATCGCTTTGCCTCGCCTTGCTGTCTGTCGGCAATGGCGTAGCGGCTCAGAACGAGTCGCGTTGGCATAATGTGGATATCAACCAGCAGAACCGCGAACCTCGCCGTGCTGCTTTCTTTGCATACGAGACCCTTGACAAAGCACAGAGTTTTGACAAGAGGAAGTCGGCCAACTATCTTTCGATGGAAGGCATGTGGAAGTTTAACTTCGTGAAGGATCATAACAAGCGTCCTGCCAACTTCTTTGCAGCCAACTATGACGATTCGGAGTGGAAGGATTTCCCTGTACCGGGGCTATTCGAACTGAACGGTTATGGAGATGCTACTTATAAGAATGTCGGTTATGCCTGGGCTACCCAGTTTGACCCAAATCCTCCTTATATCAGCGAACTCAACAACTATACGGGTTCTTATCGTCGTACCTTCGAACTTCCTAAGGACTGGAAGGGCAAGGATGTCTATTTCCATGTAGGTTCGGCTACCAGCAACCTGACCCTTTGGGTGAACGGCAAGTATGTGGGATATAGTGAAGACAGCAAGGTGGCTGCCGAGTTTAATATCTCCAAGTATCTGAAGCCGGGCAAAAACCTGATAGCTATGCAGGTGATGCGCTGGTGCGATGGTTCTTATTTCGAGGATCAGGACTTCTGGCGCTTTACTGGTATAGCCCGTGAGGTTTATCTCTATGCACGTCCGAAACTTCATGCTGCCGATATCCGTCTTGATGCCGGTTTGATGAATAATTATCGGGATGGTATCCTGAACTATCAGATAGCGCTGAAGGGCGGCAAGACTGATGTGACTGTTGCCTTGTGTGATAAGGATGGCAAGCAAATAGCATCGGCTACCGGAGCTCAGGGTGTAATCAAAGTACCGAAGGTGAAGGCTTGGACTGCTGAGACACCTTATTTATATAAGGTATACATCTCTCTGAAGAATAAGCAGGGGGTAGCGGAGGTGATTCCGCAGAAGGTGGGCTTCCGCAATGTGGAAATCAAGAACGCCCAGTTGCTGGTGAACGGCAAGCCTGTACTGATTAAGGGTGCCAACCGGCATGAGATAGATCCGGATGGTGGATATGTGGTAAGTGTAGAGCGCATGATTCAGGATATCAGAATCATGAAACAGTTGAACATCAATGCGGTTCGTACCTGCCATTATCCTGACGATCCCCGCTGGTATGAACTCTGTGATGAATACGGACTGTATCTTACTGCTGAGGCTAACCTCGAATCTCATGGTATGGGATATGAGGAAAAATCACTCGCTAAGTTCCCTGAGTATCTCCAGACTCACATCGAGCGCAATGAAGGTAATGTGAAAAGTTTTATCAATCACCCTTCTATCATCGTATGGAGTTTGGGTAATGAGTGTGGTTACGGCATCAACTTCGAAAAGACCTATGACTGGGTGAAAGCGCTCGACAAGACCCGTCCTGTTCAGTATGAGCGTGGCGGTTATGACAGCAAGACTGATATTTACTGTCCGATGTATATCGACTACGAGGAGAGTGAGAAATATTGCAAGAGTGATGGTGTTAAACCATACATCCAGTGCGAATATGCTCATGCTATGGGTAATTCGGAAGGTGGTTTCAAGGAATATTGGGACCTCATCCGTAAGTATCCTAAGTATCAGGGTGGCTATATCTGGGACTTCGTAGATCAGGGCATTCGTGACAAGAGTCCTGTCACCGGTAAGGAAATCTTTACTTATGGTGGAGATTACGGCCGCTATCCGGCAAGTGACTATAACTTCAACTGTAATGGTATCATTGCTCCAGACCGCCGTCTGAATCCTCATGCTTACGAGATTCAGTACTATCATCAGAATGTATGGATCAAGGACCTGGATGCTGTGAATGGTGCTTTCAAGGTTTACAACGAGAACTTCTTCAAGAATATCGATGACTTGAACCTGACAGCTACGGTTTATGCCAATGGTGTGAAACTGGCTACAGTTGAGATTCCTGAAACAAAGGGTATTGCTCCTCAGGCTACCAAACTGATCAAGAGTGATGAACTGAAGTATGCGGTGGCTGAGGCTGAATCGAAGCATGCAAAGGAGGAGATTGTTCTTAACTTTGCTTTTGCAAGCGATGGCACACAGCCGCTGGTAGACAAGGGCCAGGTGATGGCTCGCCAGCAGTTTATCATCAGCGATTATCAGTTTGCCAAACCGGCGGTTCCTGCTGTTGCTGCTGCGCCAACCAAGAAGGATAAGGTGCAGGAGACAAGCAGTATGGAGGTGGAGGAAACCAACTCTTATGTGAAGGTCAGCGCACAGAGAATGTCTGTAACCATAGGCAAGAAGACGGGTATGATAGATTATCTCGATGTAGATGGTGAACCGATGTTGAAGTTCCGTGAGAGTATGACTCCGGAATTCTGGCGTGCTCCTACCGATAATGACTATGGAGCATCTCTGCAGAAGGAGATGAGAGTATGGAAGAACCCGCAGATGACTCTGAAGTCTTTCGACAAAAATGTGAGTAAGGACAATGTGGTGCTGACAGCTCTCTTCGATATGCCTGAAGTGAAAGCTCAGCTGATGCTCCGCTATGACATCAGTGCTGCGGGCGAGGTGAATGTTACCCAGAAGATGACTACCGACAAGGAGGTGCAGGTTGCCGATCTGTTCAGATTCGGTCTGCAGTTGCAGATGCCTGCTACTTTCTCTAAGCTCGAGTATTATGGTAGAGGTCCTGAAGAGAACTACGTAGATCGTCATTCTTCTGCTTTTATCGGCAAGTACGAGTCTGACGTGAAGGATGAATATTATCCATATATCCGTCCGCAGGAGAGTGGTAACCATACCGATATCCGCTATTTCTCTATCTTTAATCCAACCACCGGCAAGGGGATTACCTTTGAGGGGTATGAACCTATGGAGTGCAGTGCCATCCCTTATCTGGTAGAGGATTTGGATTCTGGTATCGAGAAGACGCATGCATGGGGACAACACAGTGGTGATCTGGTGGATAAGGGACTCGTGCAGTTGCATATCCAGAAATGCCAGTATCCTTTGGGCTGCATCGACAGTTGGATGACCAAGCCTATGGAGAAGTATCGTCTCCATTATGCTGATCGTGAATTTACATTCAAAATAAAGGCAAAATAAAATTTCCGTTATAAAACTCAGATATATGCGGAAATACGGGTATAAGATTAAGTTTAAATAATAAAGTGACCCTAGTTTTAGGGTTGAGAGTTTGTTTTTAGGTTTGTCGCTTGAGGGGGCATTTAGGCCTTTCAAGCGGCTTTTTTATTGCTTGTTTCAAAATGAAACGAATAATGTGTAATTTGCTTTCATTTTGTTCCGTATTTTAAAAAGAACTATGCAAAATAATAACTAAATAAAAATATTAATATCAAAAGGTAAGTAATATTGTGAAATATTAAACAAAATGTCGTACCTTTG
>OGPG01002362.1_pt1 | contig 10863 bp, 10 predicted proteins | sample 1552851 | NCBI WGS metagenome assembly OGPG01 (sample SAMEA2579909, study PRJEB22360) | human gut metagenome | biome: human gut; feature: human-associated habitat; material: faeces | place: Denmark | collected 2008/2010 | reverse complement strand
GGTCTTACCTGCGTCAAGCTCGATCGCGTCGAGTTCACCGACGATGGTCCCATCATCCATGTGCTGGGGGCCGACCTGCGCGACGGCACGCCCATCTACGATATCAAGCCCTACATCCCGTTTGCCGACTGCCACCCGGATGCGACCGGCGGCTGGATTGAGGGTGCTCCGTGGCAAGAGCTCGATGTTGAGTTCCCGCAAGTGCTGCAGGATATGGTCCCGCCCGCAAAGCTCCCCGGTTTGGTTGAGGTTCTTCGCCAAGATCCGCGCCGCGCGGGCAGCAAGCACGAGCCAAACCGCGTCTATCATCTGGCCTTCGCCGGGCTCGACATATCTTTTTCGGTCGATAAAACCCAGTTAACCGTAGTCGCCATCAACGACGCGCGAGACTAACCAGCCATTCGTCCGCGCCCGTCAAATTAAGCGCCAAACCCCATGCCAAAACCGCCCACGCTGGTGGACAATAACGCCTACCAAAATAGTCCACTTTGCACGGGAGCTCAGCATGAAATACGACTTTAGCTCGCTTATCGACCGCCACGGCATGGACTCCATCGCCGTTGACTCTTGGGGTGAAATCCCCGGTATGGCTCCGAACGCGCCCGACGAGGGCTTCGACCGCATTCCCATGTGGGTGGCCGATATGAACTTCGCCACGGTGCCCACGGTCCAGGAGCACATCATTCAGCGCGCCCAGCACCCCATGTTTGGCTACTTTAACCCGCGTCCCGAGTACTTCGACCGCATCATCGAATGGCAGAGCCGTCGCAACGGCGTTGAGGACTTGGCGCCGGAGCATATCGGCTACGAAAACGGCGTGCTGGGCGGTGTCGTGTCGACGCTACGCGCGTATGTCCAGCCAGGCGATGCGGTGCTGGTCCATAGCCCCACCTACATCGGTTTTACCAAGTCCATCGAAGCCGCGGGCTATCGCATTGTCCACAGCCCGCTTAAGCTCGACGACCAGGGCGTGTGGCGCATGGACTTTGAGGACATGGAGTGCAAGCTCGCCGAAAACCACATTCATGCCGCGGTGTTCTGCTCGCCGCACAATCCCTGCGGCCGCGTATGGGGGCGCGACGAGATCGAGCGCGCCATGGACATCTATCGCCAGCACGATTGCGTGGTGATCTCGGACGAGATTTGGTCCGATATCATTCTGCCGGGTCACAAGCATATCCCGACGCAGTCGGTGAGCGAGGATGCCCGCATGCGCACGGTTGCTCTCTACGCACCGAGCAAGACGTTCAACCTGGCGGGCCTGGTCGGCAGCTACCACATTATCTACAACGAGACGCTGCGCGACCGCGTGTGCGCCGTGTCCAACAAGACCCACTACAACGAGATGAACGTCCTCTCCATGCATGCGCTTATCGGTGCCTATCAGCCGCAAGGCTACGAGTGGGTGGACGAGCTCAACCAGGTGCTTGCCGGCAATATCGAGTACTTCTGCGATTACGTGGACGAGCATTTTGAGGGCGTGTCCTATTCGCGTCCGCAGGGCACGTACATGGTGTTTCTGGACTGCACCGAGTGGTGCCGCGAGCATGGCCGCGATATTCAGTGGTTGCTCGACGAGGGCGCGCGTGTGGGCGTGGGGTATCAGGACGGCCGCCCGTTCCACGGGCCCTGCCACATTCGCGTGAATCTGGCGCTACCGCTTTCGCGCGTAAGGGAAGCGTGCGACCGCCTGGACCGCTACGTTTTTAATGCACGGTAAGTGTGCGCTGCATGCGGGGCCTTCTGCCAAGTCGGCTAGAAGGCCCCACATGGTAAAGCATCTGTAGCAATTGGGCGCAGACCTGCTGAGAGGCTTACTTTTCTTGAATCTGCTTGCCGCAAAGATGCTCAATCGTAATCTCGTAGAGCTGGACGCCCTTGATGTCTTTGGCGATTTCCTCTTCGACTTCCTCGGCAGAAGGGTAGTACTTAAGCGCGAGCTGGCGGACTTTGTCCTCGATAAACGCGGGGGTGTCATTCGCCAGGCGACAACGGCCAAAGACCACGGTACTCATAACGTAGGGAGCCCAGTCACCGTCCTGGTACCACTCGTTGCCGTAAACGGTAAAGCAGACCTTGTCATCGCGCTTGAGTGCGTCGACCTTGTGGCCAGCCTTGGCGCCATGGAAATAAATCTTGTCGTGCTCGTCGTCAAAGAAGTAGTTGACGGGAATGGCGTACGGGTAGCCATCGTCGCCGTTGACGGCAAAGACGCCGCGCTTGCAGGTAGCGAGCAGTTCGCGCGCTTCCTCGTCAGTGATGGCGCGTTTCTTTCGACGTAAGGGCCTAAACATCGTTGGTTTCCTTTCTGGTCGTGCGTGGTGGTTGAGCACAAACTATAGCGAAACGGATCCGTTTTTCTTGATGCGGGCGAGTATGTTTTTGAGCTTGTTAAAGTCGAGCGGTTTGGACAGATGGGCGTTCATGCCGGCATCGTGTGCCGCCTTGGCGTCCTCGGCAAAGGCGTTGGCGGTGAGCGCGATGATGGGGATATCGGCTGCATCGACCTTCTCGCTCAGACGAATCGCGCGGGTTGCCTCATAGCCGTCCATGCCCGGCATCATGATGTCCATCAGAATCGCATCGAAGCTGCCGGCGGGACGGCCAACGTATAGGTCGACCGCTTCGTTGCCATCGGCGGCGCGAGTTACGACAATGCCTTCGCTTTCGAGCAGCGTCTGGGCAATCTCGGCATTCAATTCGTTGTCTTCGGCGAGCAACACGTTCATGTCGGCGAGCGAGCAGTCGAGCACCCCCTCGACCGTATCTGCCCGCGCCTGAGGGTTCTTGTCGATATCGAGCGGAATCTGGACGTTGAACGTACTCCCCACGCCAACCTCACTCGAAATCTCAATCGTACCGCCCATCAGTTCAATAAGCGACTTGACGATTGGCATGCCCATGCCGGTTCCTTGGAACTTGCTGCGCGCATCGTCACCTTCTTGGGCAAACGGTTCATAGATATGCTTTAAAAACTCGGGAGCCATGCCAATGCCAGTATCCGAAACACTAAAGCAAAAGAGCGCGCGCCCATCATCGAGTGGCTTGGTCTTTGAACTAAAGGTGACGGAGCCGCCGTGCTTGTTGTACTTAATGCTGTTGTCTAACAGGTTGATTATGATCTGTCGGATATGGGTGGGACTGCCGATCATGTATGGCCCCGTGGCGTACGGCAGACTATTGTCCTGCATTGTGATGCCGTTATCGGATGCGCGGAGCTTGCACAGCACCAGCGTATCGTCACAGAGCTCTTTGAGGTTAAAAGGCGCATGTTCCAGAGTTAGCTTGCGGTCTTCGATTTTGCCCATCTCGAGGATGTCGTTGATCAGCGAGAGTAGGTGATTGGCGGCAACACGCGCCTTGGCGCGGCTTTCGCGGGCGGCCTGCATGTCGCCGTCTTTCAATTCCTCAATTTCGATAAGACCCAGGATGCCGTTGAGTGGCGTACGGATGTCGTGGCTCATGCGCGTGAGGAATGCCGTCTTAGCGGCGTTGGCGGCATCGGCTTTCTGCTGTTCTTTCTGCGCGCGGTGAAGCGACCAGACAAGGATGACGATGCCGGTGAGCAAAATGCAGATGATGACTGCCGCAATGACGATGCGGTTGCGGTAGAGAAGTCGAAACGCATCCGATTCTTGCGCCGAGTACGATGTGGGGGAATAACTGCTTGCAGAGAGCGATTCGCCAGCATTGACGATGCCCTTATTAATGATTCCCAACAGCACGGGCTTGCCGCGCGAAATCAAACACGATAGCTGTGCCGTGTCGGTGAGCTCCTGTGTTTGGAAATCCTCGATATCGTAGGTGTCGCGGATGGTTTTCAAGCGCGTGCTGGGGACAATGATGCAACTTGCCTCCCCCTTATTGAGGGCTTCGCGTGCCTCGTTGTCATTCGGATACTCGGTTACCTTTGCGTCGGGGAATAGGTTTTCGAGCTCAAAACGGTTGACGATCGCGTCTGCTGTGCAAGCGATGTTCTTAAGGTCACTGTTCAGGTTGCTGCTGCTGTGAATGGCGGCTAGGGAAACCGTTCCCATCGGGTTTGACAGGATGACCCCTGCCTGCTCGGCAAGCCAGTAGTCGCGAAACAACGGTAGGGCGACATCGATGGTCCCTGTGGAAAGGGCTTTGGTCATTTGCTCGTTGTTCGAGAACGCTACTGTTGCAACCGTAATGCCAAACTTGTCGTGCAACGTCGTTGCAAGCGAGGCGAGCGACCCTTCCATTTCGCCGTCGTCATTTTGCGTGCAGTAGGGGAGTTTGTTTTTAAGATAGCCGATCGTGATGGTGTTGTCGTTTGCTTTGAGCCAGGAGCGCTCGGGGCCGGTGAGCGATGATGAGCCGCTGTTTTGGGCCGAGTAATTCGCCTTGACCTCGTCGTTATAACGTGGGTTGACGCGGGCGATTGCCGTCATGGCGGCATTGATATCGTTCATCAGGTCGGGGCGGCTTTTGGGGACGGCAAAATAGTAGTCACTCGAGCCAACGTAGAACATGGGCGACGCATCGGGCGACGAGATGGTGTCGTTCATGATGACGGCGTCGACTTCGTCGTTTGCGAGTGCGTCAAAGAGCATGGAGCCTCCGTCATACTCCCTGTATGTGCAGGTGATTCCTTCGTTGGCGAGCCACTGCTGGCCAACGAAGGTTTGCATAACACCGGAGTTGCAACCGATGGTAAGGCCCTGGAGCGCTTGGGGGTCACCCTTGGCCAGGTCGTCGCGATCGGGCTTGGCGTAGATGTAGTAGCGCTCGGTGCCCTCGGGGTTCGAGGAAAAGAGCAGCTTTTGGGTGCGTTCCTCGGAGTAGGAGATGTTGGGCATGAGGTCGATTTCGCCTGCCTCGAGCATGTCCATAAGCTCGGTGAAGGTGCCGGAGACGTATTCGTACTGCCAGCCGGGCGTATAGTACGACAGGGTCTGGAGGTACTCGTAACCCCATCCCGAGAGGCGCTCGCCGGGGGTACCGTCCTGGAAGCCCTCGTTGCTGACGAGCCAACCAACGCGGACCGTTTTGACCTGTTGATCGGAGCCGGCGGCAAAGGCGGGGGCGGGCATGATGGTGCTCAGTACGGCGAGCGCGGCAAGCGCGACGGCCAGGGTGCGATATATAACTGAACGAAGGACAGCGGAAGCTCTCGCATGCAATCCTAACGAATCGAGACATTACCGCACAAGGATACCAGCTCAGCCTGCCTAGCCGGCAGTTGCGCCGCTAAACGGTTCCTCCCAGCACTTGGGGACAGTCCCTTTCTGCCGGCACAAAAGGAACGTCCTCAAGTGCCGGATGTGGGACAATACCGAGCGAATGTGATTGGGCATCTGAGAAAAGGGGTCGCGATGAACAAGTTGAGGACGCTTGCCGACGTGTTGCGCCAGGCTGGCTTTGCGCGTATCACGGGCCTATTTCTCGTCTTTTATCTTCTGTGTTCAACGGCCGTCTGGCTCTCTGAGCCCACGACCCTAACGTTTGGCGATGGACTTTGGTTTAGCTTTGAGACGGTCTCGACCATCGGCTTTGGTGACATTCCGGCCGAGACACCGGTCGCCCGTGCCATCACGGTCGTCCTGAGCGTTATTAGCATTTTTTACATCGCCATGCTCACGGGCGTGGCGGTGAGCTACTGCAATACGCTCATCAAGATGCGCCAAAAGGACACCATGGCGCGCTTTATGGACGATCTTGAGCGCTTGGAAGAGCTTGACCGCGATGAACTTGCCGATTTGTCGCGACGCGTGCGCGAGTACCGTCGTCGGCAGCGCTAAGACGAACGTCGCGCGTCACGATGAGGGAGACTGAACATGAATATCACCGTGTATCTGGGTGCCAGTGCCGGCAACGACCCGGCGTTTCTGCCCGCGGTGCAGGAGCTGGGCGACTGGATTGGCGCCAATGGGCACGCGCTGGTATACGGCGGGTCCAAGTCGGGACTGATGGGCGCGCTCGCCGATAGCGTACTTAATGCCGACGGGCACGTGACGGGTGTGGAGCCGAGCTTTTTATCGAGGCCGAGTTTCAACATGACGGTATCGACGACCTCATCGTGACGAGCGATATGGCGGAGCGTAAAGCAAAGATGATCGAGCTCGGCGATGCGTTCATTGCCTTTCCCGGCGGCACGGGAACGCTCGAGGAGATTGCCGAGGTTATGTCCGCGGTGTCGTTGGGGCACCTGAGTGCTCCGTGCATCCTGTATAACCTGGACGGTTACTACAACGACCTCAAGGCGCTGCTCGGACACATGATCGATAAGGGCCTATCGAGCCCGCGGCGCCAACAGGGCATCTACTTTGCCGAGGACCTGCACGAGATTGTCTCGATTATCAACGGATGAGCCTTGAGCCTGTCCCGCCGTGCTTCCCGTTGGCGCCGTTTACAGCGCGGATGGTTGGCTTGTCTGGGCCACATTCGCTCTAAAATAAAACCTATCTTTGTCGATTTTGGCCACGGGAGGACCCGATGGATAGCCTTGCAAAACCCAAAAACCGTGCGCTGTTTTTAGTTAGCGTTGCCGTGACCGGTGCGTTCGCAGGCGCCGCGGTCTGGCTGTTCTTTTTTGCGATGGAGCACGGCATCGACTATCTATGGACCAAGATTCCGCATATGCTGGGCGTCGCTTCGCCCGAGCTTGCCAGCGGCCCGTTTGACTTTTTGCCGTACCCGTTTTTTGTCTGCCTGCTGGGCGGCCTGTTAATCGGTCTGTACGAAAAGATGACAGGCATCAAGACCGATGACCTCAACCAGGTGATGGCTAAGGTAAAGCAAGACGGGCGCTACCCGTACGACAACCTGGGCAAGCTTTCGCTTGCGGCATTGCTGCCGCTGCTGTTTGGCGGAAGTATTGGACCGGAGGCCGGCCTGACCGGCGTTATCGCGGGCCTGTGCAGCTGGGTCGGCGACCGCATGCGTCGTTTTGGCGCCGAGTTTAGGGAGCTCACGCTGCTAGGTACCCAGGCTGCCCTGACGGCGCTCTTTACCGCGCCTGTCTTTGGCTTTGTGGCTCCGCTTGCCGGTAGCGCCGACGGCCAGGGCGAAGACGCCGACGATGAGCCCGCATCCGGCGAAATCACCATCAAGCTGCCCAAGGCGCAAAAGACGGTGGTCTACGGCATTGCGATTGCCGGCGGTCTGGGCGCCTACCTGCTGCTTGGCCAGCTTGTGGGCGGCGGCATGGGCATGCCCAGATTTGAGTCCGCCGAGGTGGGCAACCTGGAACTTGCCTGGCTCATCCCGCTGGCGTTGGTCGGCACCGTATGCGGCTGGCTGTACTTTGTCTCCGAGCATGCAAGCGAGGCACTGTCCCATGCAATAGGGGAGCGCCCCGTCGCCAAGGCCATGCTGGCCGGTCTGGTACTTGCCGCCTGCGGTACGGCTCTGCCCTTCACCATGTTTGCCGGCGAGACGCAGGCCGACGTGCTCATGGAAACCTATCTGACCATCCCCGCCGGTGTGCTCATTGCGACCGGTCTTGTTAAGGCCATGCTGACCCCCGCCCTCATCAACATGGGCTGGCGCGGCGGCCACTTCTTCCCCGTTATCTTCTCGGGCGTGAGCCTGGGCTACGGCTTTGCCATCCTCACCGGCGCCGATCCGGTCTTTTGCGTCGCCGTCTGCACGGCATCGACGATGGGTGCGGTCATGCGTCAGCCCGTCATGGTTGTGGGCCTGCTGCTTATGTGCTTCCCACTCAAGGGCATTGTCTGCATGATCATCGCCGCAGCCATCGCCGCCGGCATTCCACTGCCCAAGCCGCTGCGCAAGTAGTACGGTGGCGCACGCCGGGGACATGCCGTTTGCCATGGATTTGCGGGAAGGGGCGGCGATCGTGCCCTCCGTGGATTGAGGCTCGCGTGGTTACAAATCGCGTGCTCGATAGGCCTTGGTGCTGATGACGCAGCTGATTGCACATAGCGCGAGCGCCAGTACGGCAATTCCTGCACACAGACAGCCAAGAACGGCGGGATCGGGATTCGCCCCAGCAATCGACATGAGCCAGTTGCTAATGGGGTTGGAGGAGCTCAGCATTGCCATGGCAAGGCATCCGAGCAGGGCAAACAGGCCAACGGATAGGCGTAGCGCCTCCATGTGTCCAAATCGAAAGAACAGCGGCTGTGCCAAAAACACCATCATGAAGGAGATGAGCATCGATGCGGCGGAGGCTATTGTGATTTCAAAGACAGCCTGCCCCGTCGAAGGGACGCCCGCGCTGTTGAAGAGCGGGATGACGACGATGCTCAAAAGCGCGGCGGCGCACGCCATGACGGCCGAAAATGCGACAATGCTCAGGTAGCGTGCGCAGATGATGTCTTTGCGCGAGATGGGCAGCGTTGCCCGATAGCGCTCCCATCCGTTTTGATTGTCGAAGCCTGCCAGTGAGCTCATGACCATGATGGGCGACATGGCGCTGACGGCGCAGGCGCCGGCGCTCATACCGGAATCGCCATCCGATGCGTTGGCGAGGGTCAACACGACGAATATGAACAGGCCGACACCCGCGATGCTCGGGATGAGCGTGCGAACGATGGCGAGCTCGGACATAAAGGCGCGTTTCATTTCGAAGCCCCTTTCAGCATGAGGCGAAGATAGTCATCAATGGTTGCCCGATCGCAGGGAATCTCGGGGAAGGCCTCGAGCGTTTCGCGACGGTTGGGCACGAGCACGTCCACGCTATAGGCGTGGTGGGCGGCACGGGCGCCTTCGACGCAAGCCATAAGCTCGGCGGCCTGTGCTTGGGTACAGTGGGCGATGCCAGCGCGGTCGGTAATATCCTCGCGCGGCAGGTCAAACATAATCGAGCCAGCGTCGATGCAGATGACGCGGTCGGCGGTGCGATCGAGGTCGGACGTAATATGGCTCGAGAGCAGCACGCTGTGCTGGCCGTCAGCGACAAAGGCAAGCAGCTCATCAAGCAGTTCCTCGCGTGCCATGGGATCGAGGCCTGCGGTGGCTTCGTCCAAAACGAGCAGTTTGGCATTGTGGCTGAGCGCACAGGCAAGCTGCAACTTCATGCCCATGCCGCGAGAGAGGTCCTTGACCTTTGCCTTGGGATCGAGGCCAAATCGGTCGATGAGGTCGGCGAAGATGTCGTGGCTCCAGGTGGAGTACGCCGGGCTTACGAGTACCTCAACTTCGGTCACCTTGAGCGTGGAGGGGAAGGGGCATGTGTCCAAGACAAGACCTACACGGGTTCGCAGACAACGCTGCTTCTCGTCGGGCGCGTCGGCGCCGCAGCGCTGCCCAAACAGGTGCACCTCGCCGGCATCGAGCTTTATAAGCCCGAGAGCAGCTCGAATCGTCGTTGTTTTGCCAGCACCGTTGGCACCAACAAAGCCGACGATCTGGCCAGGCTCCACGGCAAGCGTGACGTCGCGCAACGAAAAGTGGTCGCTTACAGTGCGTGAGATGCCTTTGAGTTCAAGCAAGTTTTGCATGGTATAGCCTTTCTTGCAGATGGCTACTGCATGGTTTCGGGGGCTACCAGGTCGAGCATCTCGTGCAGTTTGTCGCGCGTGACGCCCAAGGTTTCGGCTTGGCTTGCCGCTTTCGCAAGCAGCTCTTCGATATGACAGAGCTGGTTTTCGCGCAAAAGCTCCTGGTTGCCCTCGGCGACAAAACAGCCCTTGCCCTGCACGGTGCAGATAAACCCGAGCTGCTCCAGGTCGGCGTAGGCGCGCTTGGTGGTGATGACGCTCACGCCCAGGTCGCTCGCGAGTGCGCGGATGCTGGGGAGTTTGGCTCCCGCAGCGAGCGTGCCCGATAAGATCTGAGCTTTGACTTGCGAGGTTATCTGCTCGTAGATGGGTTTGTCGCTCGAATTGGATAGGATGATGTCCACAGCGGCTCCTTAGCTGTTGGGCTACACGTGTATATAACCGGTAAGCACAGTATATATACACTATATACAGTTATGCAAGAGGCAAATACTGATTGGGCCGGCTACCCTGGCCCCAACTGATGAATTTGTCCTGATAGGTGCCCTATGGCGGGATTTCGCGGCTACAATAATGCGGTTACAACGACGTAATGCACTCAATGCAAGAAAGGATCCGCATGGCAAGCCTGTCGGATGAAATCTCGTCGCGCCGCACATTCGCGATCATCAGCCACCCGGACGCCGGTAAGACCACGCTTACCGAGAAGCTGCTGCTCTATACCGGCAGCATCCAGACTGCCGGCTCGGTCAAGGGCAAGAGCTCGGCCAAGCATGCCGTCTCGGACTGGATGGACATCGAGAAGGAGCGCGGTATTTCCGTTACCTCCTCGGTGCTGCAGTTCACCTACAACGGCGCCTGCGTCAACATCCTCGATACCCCCGGTCACCAGGACTTCTCGGAGGATACCTACCGTACGCTTATGGCCGCCGACGCCGCAGTCATGGGCATCGACGGCGCCAAGGGCGTCGAGGCCCAGACCAAAAAGCTCTTTAAGGTCTGCACGCTGCGCCACATTCCCATCTTCACCTTTGTGAACAAGCTCGACCACGAGGCTCGCGATCCGTTTGAGCTCATGGAAGAGATCGAGAACGTCCTGGGTATCAATACGTATCCCATGAACTGGCCGATCGGCAGCGGTCGCAACTTCCGCGGCGTGTTCGATCGTCAGACCCGTCGCGTTATCGCCTTTGAGGGCGATGGTCACGCCAACGCCACCAAGAAGGTCGCCGAGGTCGAGGCCGAACTGGGCGACCCCGCCATGGACGAGCTTATCGGCGAGGAGAACCATAAGAACCTGATGGACGACATCGAGCTGCTCGACGGCGCCGCCGACGAGTTCGACCTGGACGCGGTGCGTGCAGGCAAGCTGTCGCCGGTGTTCTTCGGTTCGGCGCTCACCAACTTCGGCGTGGAGCCGTTCCTGAAGGAG
>OGPG01002352.1_pt1 | contig 10900 bp, 6 predicted proteins | sample 1552851 | NCBI WGS metagenome assembly OGPG01 (sample SAMEA2579909, study PRJEB22360) | human gut metagenome | biome: human gut; feature: human-associated habitat; material: faeces | place: Denmark | collected 2008/2010 | reverse complement strand
GCCATCCGAAATATTATCCTCGGCCGGCGTGCGGCTGTCATTACTGTAACCGACACGCTGTCCGTTGATATATAAGGCATAAGCGCTTCCAACCCCTTCGATGTGAATATACATATCGCGGTCGAGCCACAAATAAGGCACATCGAATGCCGCCCGGTATTGCACCAGCGGATTTTCTGCGGGCAACTGCAGGGGTACCAACCCGGCAAGCGGAGAGATGCCGGCGGCTTTGGCTGCATTGGGCAGGTCGGTTTCATCCCACCCGGCAATCGAAAACCGAGGCTGATAAAAACCCGCTTCACCTCCCTGGGCGGTGGTCGAATAATTCACACGCCATTTCCCGGCCAACGGCAAGTAGTGCGGGGCATCGTTCATATCGTCCTTTTCAGCCAGTTCCCGGGACGAATAGCTGATAAACTCCTGCCGCGGAGCAGCTTTTCCTTCAGAGGCATGCGACGGATCCGCCCAGGATGGCAACGCCGAAACCGGAACAGGCGATACCGGAGCGATGTCGTTAACAGTCATTTGGGCAACCAACGGGGAAACCGGCAGCAAGGTACAGGCAAGCAAAGTATAGCTGAGGATATGTTTCATGCGAACGTATGCGATTTGGATCGTACAAAAATCCATTTTTTTTATCAATTTAACAAATGAATCTCCCAAGGACGAACGCCCCTACCGAAATATTTCCTTTCTTTGTAGGTATTGACAAGTATCTACGGACAATTAAAAACAAAGCAAATGAAAAAGCTGCCGCTACTGGTTTTGGGAGTCTCGTTGCTGCTCCAACCCGGTTTTGCACAGGAACAAATCCCGGATGGAGAGTCCCTGTCTTTTTCCGGCCTGACCGTACGAGAAGCCCGCAGGGTAAATGCCCGGCTACAAAATATCTATCAAAAAGCGGTGAAAGAAGCCCAGGAAATCACGCCGGGTAAAATGTCCGACCGCCTGTGGAGCGTCGATGATCCGTGGGTGGACCGCAAAGGAGACTCTCTCGTACTGGTGGTAGCCGCCATCCAGACGAAAGACCTGCCGAAATGGACGGGCAAAGCCGCCAAACAGGCGCCTGCATCACGTGACGAAGCGATCTGGGTCAGCCTCTCTCCCGAGTTGGGCATGGTGATGCACAACCAACCGTTGCTCGATTCGCTTTCGGCCGCAATGCGCATTAAGCAAATATTAGGATTACCGCCGCAGGCTGATTACGGATACATCGTCCAGTTCTGGGTGCCGGTCTCACAATTGGTGCGCCCGACACCGGATCCCGACGTGCACAACCATTTCTCGACGGTGAAATTTCCGCAACAGGTCGATCCCGGACACAAGCAATGGATCGAGCACCTGCGCAGTACGACTTATACTTCCGACCCGCCTTATCCATGGACGCAATTGGGTTACACCTACGACTGGGGCAACCCTTACTCTTCGGTCGGGGTCAGCGAATTCGTCATCAAACCCGGTGCGGCGATCCGCATCGAACAACTCGCTACCATCTGGCTTTGGTACACACAGCAAGTCGACTTGACGGCAGAGGACATACCGACAAACTAAGTTCTATTTTCACACATAACATCCCGAAGATTCCCGGCTTTGTGCAGGGGACATGCCGTTTTACAACCGAAAATAGTTAATCGAATAGAGTTGTCAAACCGACCCGGAAACAATGATTCGGGTCGGTTTTGTATTTTCCTAACCGTGTCGGCGAAGTTCAGACCGGACTCCGTCCGGATATTATCACGGCCCAGGACAGGACAGCATCTCCCTTCCGCGAGGCCCCACACTAATCGGGACAGCGTGTACTATAAATTACAGCTAAGGAAGATGGAAGCATCCTTTACAATCGAAATATAAAAACCCGCACGGAATCCGTGCGGGTTTTTCTTTGTCAGTTAGTTGACTTATCCGGCAAATACCCTATTTGGTAATGGATGCCGAATACGTGATCCACCCTGTAGCCGCCTGATATGCTGCTACTGCCTCGGCAGACGGCACTTTGATAACCAGGTTACCGTTGCTCATTACGCCCAGCGTAGAAGGTACGGCGGGAGGAGTTGCGGTCTTCGAAGTAATGGAAGCAAGCGAGTTGCAACCGTCGAATACGTTGTCACCCAAAGTCGTTACCGCAGTCAGCGTGATCGAAGAGATGATCGTCTGCTGGAAAGCGCGGGCACCGATAGTCGTCACGGTTTTCGGCAGGTCGAATGCGCCGGCCAGTGCAAAATCGCCATTGAATACGTCGTCACCCAAAGTCGTCAGGGCATTCACCGGCAACTTAACCGAAGTGAGGCTCGGGCAGGTCATAAACGCAGCATTACCGATTGAAGTTACGGCATTGTCGAGCTTGGTATCGTACTTTTCATTGTCTTTCCAACCGCTGAAAGCAAACGTTACTTCTTTCAGAGCAGGGCAACCCTCGAAAGCGTTGGCACCCAGAGTGGTCAAAGCACCCGGCAGTTCGATCGAAGCCAGCTTGGTACCCTGGAAAGCGTTGTCGCCGATCGTGGCAATTTTGTTCGGCATATCGACGGTCTTATCCTTGCCGTCAACCTTCACCTTCTCCGAATTCAGCGGGAACGTGAACGACGTCAGGCCCGAACCAGCGAATGCACCGGCTTCGATGCTGGTCACCTTGGTATTGATCGTCACGGTTTTCAGCGTACTGCACCCCTGGAAAGCGTTCATCGGAATCGATTCGGCCACAGCGTCAGTCAGGTCGACTTTGTTAACCGATCCGCCCACATAGGTACCCACGGCACCAACGGCCGTAGCGTCAGCCAGTTTACCGGCCAGGTACAGGGTCTCATACTTGGTATTGTCGAAACCGGTCATAATGTCGGCAACGCTCTGGGTCGCGGTCGGCCAGATCATCATGGTTTTGGTACCGGCCTGTTTCACAGTAATGGTGATGTTGCCCGGACCGCCGTTGTTTTCGGAGATTACGATCGAACCGGTGCGGATCGTACCGAAATAATCGTTATCGATGGCAGCGACCGTGAAAGAAAGATTGTCAACGGCTTTCGACCCCTTGTCGTAAGTGATCCATTTGGCATCGGCCTCAGAAATCGATACCGTGTAACCGATAGTCCCGGCGTTGTTGTCCAGATTCAGCACAAAGGTTTCGCCTTCGGTCGGAAGGTAGATGGCCTTGCTGTCGGCATTCGTCACGTCGAAAGTGAGCTGATAACGCTGCTCGACCGTGTAGGTCAGCGTTTCGGAACCGGCGGTAATCGTAACGGTAGCCGAACGGGTCTTGTCTTTCGACTCGTTCTTCGCAGCAGTCACCGTCACCGAGCAGGTACCCACGGGGCCGCTGGCAGGTTCGAGCTTAACCCAGTCGCCACCGTCGCTGGTGGTAACGGCAGCCGTCCAGGTTACCGGAGAATAGAACGCGATCGTACGCGTACCGCCGTTGGAATTGATTGCATTGGCTCCCGAAGCGGCCTCCGCGGAGAACTGTGTCAGTGTGTCGGGATAGGGGTTTTCGTTGGGATCATCCTTACAGCCGGACAACACGGCTCCCACAGCAAAGAGTACACCCACCAATAGTAAAAATTTACTCTTCATAATTAATAAGTTTAGTTACCATCCAGCCACCAGACGGTAAGTTAATTTTAGATTAAAAAGTTTTCACAGCTGGAATCAAAAAAAGCGCGCGGCTGCTTAATTAAAACCTCAAAAATACCTGAAGGTCAAATTCGGAATTACCACCTGAAGGGGCATCTCCACTCATGTCTTATGCTTCTACAAGCCCTCTCAATACGGACACGTTACACTCAGTTACACGACATGAGCGTCCATGCTTCTCTCCCCTCCACGCAAACCGGACCGACTGCCTTTCTGAGGACGATAACTAAAACGCTTTCTTTATCTTCTCTATGCCAAAGATAGAATAAATAATTTAAACGTTCAATATCGGTTCATAAATTTATGCGAATTATTTTCTTTTTTCACTGACACAACGCCAAAACAAGCATTATATCAAACACATACACATAAAACATCCGATTTCATCCCCTTCGGCACATCCGCAACGGAGATTTTTCCCGTTGAAATGAGGCTCGCAACTCATTTTCCCAATCGGCTTAATGTCAACAAAATAAAAAAGCGCGAAAAATTTCGCGCTGATCTATAATCCGAAAGTGTCCGTTATTTTTGCCGGAAAAATATCTGGAGTGGAACCCCGGTAAAATCCCACCGTTCGCGGATCTTATTCTCGAGAAAACGGCGGTATCCTTCTTTAATATATTGGGGAAGGTTGACAAAAAAGGCGAATGACGGCGTCGGCGATGCCAACTGTGTCACATACTTGATCCGTATATATTTCCCCTTGATCGCAGGGGGAGGTGTCTCCTCGATAATCGGCAGCAGGTATTCGTTCAACTGAGAGGTAGGGATTTTGCGGATTCGCGAATAATACACCTGCATGGCCGTCTGCAACACCTCGAGGATACGTTGCTTATTCGGCACCGAGGTGAAGACGATCGGCACGTCGCTGAACGGTGAAAGCCTGTAGCGGATGGCTTCGGCGAACTCCTTCATCGTATTGTTGTCCTTCTCGATCAGGTCCCACTTGTTCACAACGATCACGCACCCTTTCTTGTTGCGCACCACCAACGAAAAGATGTTCATATCCTGGGATTCGATCCCCTGCGAAGCGTCGAGCATCAGGATGCAGACGTCCGAAGATTCGATCGCACGCACGGAACGGAGTACCGAATAAAACTCGAGGTCTTCGGTCACTTTGGTCTTTTTGCGCAGTCCGGCCGTATCGATCAGGTAAAAGTCCATGCCGAACTTGTTGTACCGCGTCAGGATCGAGTCCCGGGTCGTACCCGCCACCGGCGTGACGATATTGCGCTCGGAATCGAGCAACGCATTGGTGAGCGACGACTTGCCCACGTTCGGGCGGCCGATGATGGCAAATTTAGGCAGCTCCTCGAAACCCTCCGCCTCCGAATCCTCGGGCAGGGCGGCGACCACGGCATCCAGCAAATCGCCGGTACCGCTGCCGCTCATCGTCGAGATGCAATACGGATCCCCCAAACCCAGCGCATAAAATTCATGCGAACCGTAAATCTGATCGTTGTTATCGACCTTATTGACCACCAGCAGCACCTTTTTCGCACTGCGCCGCAACAGGTCGGCAACCACCATATCCAGATCGGTAATTCCGGTGGCGACTTCTACCATAAAAATCACGACGTCGCTTTCATCGATAGCGAGCAGAACCTGCTTGCGGATCTCCTCTTCGAAGACATCCTCGCCGCCGAGGGCATATCCGCCGGTATCGATGACCGAAAATTCACGTCCGTTCCAGTCGGAAGTACCGTAATGACGGTCGCGCGTAGTGCCCGCCGTGTCGTCGACGATCGCCTTGCGCATGCCTACCAGCCGGTTAAACAACGTGCTCTTGCCTACGTTCGGGCGCCCCACTATCGCTACTATGCTCATATCAACTCTGAATCAGGATTTTTGCGCGCGAATCTCCGCGCGTCGCAAAGATAGCGAAATTTTCTGCAAAAACCGATCCACGGCAGGTACGATTCGGCAAACGCCCCATTCCGGACGCGCCATCCGGATATCCGCTCTCCATCAAAAAGACGGTTGAAGGTTCTCTGCCCGGTGTCGATTCCGCCGTAAATACCCATACCACGGCACCGAACCGCACCGGACAACGCATTACTTTTTCAAAACACGAATCGCGTCGCCGCGCACGGCACGGAAATCCGCATCGCGGTACTGCTCGGAATCGATGCCGTAGCCGACCGCCATCAGCGGAGCGAAATCGCGGCGGGCATCCATCTCCACTCCCGCAGCAAGTGCCGCACGGTCGGCTTCGCCCTGCGCGATCACCTGCCGCAAATCCCCGGCAGTAATGCGCACGGCGGATTTCTTCAACAATTTTTCCAGTGCGTACACCGCCCACGAAGCGACCATCCCGGAATATTCCGTATCGAGCTTTCGCAAGTGCTGTTCCAATATTTCAAACCCGGCAAGCCGTCCCGCATCCACCTCGTCGAGCAATCGGTCAATGGCTGCCAGATCAATCCATTCGATCACTCCATCGGGCGGGGTTGCCAATCCGGCCGGTGCATCGTCGGGCAGAGCGGCCAAGCCGGGACCAGGCACGGTTCCGTGCTCCAACAGTTCCGATAGGTACCCCCTCAAAGACTGCGTATAGAGCAGCAAACCTTTGCGCAACGCGGGAGTCTTGATCTTCACCCGGTTCCAGGTCACCTCTTCGGCTGTCGGGTAACGTGCGAGCAGGAACTCGCATTCGTGTATCGCCCGGATAATTTTGCCCGCCGTATACGGAGTCATCAACTCATAGCGGATCAGGTCGCTCGCCCCCCCGCGCCGCCGGTCGCGGCCAGGCCATTTGCGAATGTCGCGCGCCGTACCGTAACTGCGCAGGTTCATCGCCGGCAGCAGGTAGGAATCGCCCCGCTCTTCGATCAGGTAGGAGAAAGGCATGTAATCGGTATCGTGGTGCTGATAGTGCCGCCCTTTGACAATCGTAAAGACCCCGGTGCTGGCCGGCAACAGAATATAGGCATCGCTGCTGAACTTGCAACCGCGCAGGTGGATGCCCTGATGGACCGGACCGGACTTATACATGTGGTTGCTCTGGTTCGCGCCGCTGCCTGCATTGAAAAACGAGAAATACCCGGCGATCAGCAGCGTGGCCCGGTGATGCGAAACCGTGTAAGGCCCGGCAAACACGGCACAGGCCTCGCCGTGCGTACAATGGCTGTTAGCGAAGAAAAGCGAATGCTCGGCCGAAAATCCGTTTTCGATCACCACGCCTTCCCCCACAAAACAACTCCGCAGCATCGCCCCGGTATCAACCCGGGCCGAACGGGCGATGATGAAATCGCGTGCCGCCACCCCCGAACCTATGCAGGAAGGGGATTCCGCCGAACTGTTGATGGTTCCGTTGCTCAACGTGGAAGCACCATCCACAGTCGCGTAAGCGCCGATGCGCACATCGACCAGCGAAACGGTGTTCACCACCGAAGCAGACTTTCCGATATATCCCCTTGAAGAGGTTTTTTCCCGCACCTTACGGGCAACCATGTTTCGCAACCATGCGACCGTCTCCGTCCGGTGGCGGTACATCGCCATCACATAAGCGACCTGGGCAGTCAACTCATCGTAAATGGGAACCTCCCGGCCGCCGGCCTCGTTGATAGCCGAAACCTCGACCCCGTTGCCGAACGAACCGGAGCCCTCGCAGGAAATCTGGCCGACATTCTCGATCATCACCCCCTCCGCAATATCATAATTGGCGATATACCGTCCGACATTGTAAATCAGTACACCGTCGCCCACCGTACAATTATGCAAAGCCGCATTATACACGCCCGAACGCCGGATTACCCCTGCGCCGCACGCTATTTCGGCACCGTTACTGCCCAACTTCACTTCGCCGCTGAAAACGACATTGCGAATCCAGTCGGTGTGGAAACCTTCCGCCACCGTAATCCGGCTCCAATCCTCCGCCGTACAACCCTGCGCACTAAGCGCGGCAATTTCGCTATTCTGTAAATTCCTGTACATCTTTTTGCGTGTTTCCCGAAGACCTTATAAACCGGACATATTCTTTGCTGAACTGTCCGCGGGTGTCGACAAATCTACGATTTAATCTCTAAAAAGCCGATAAATTATCCTGCAAACCGGATAGGAGCGATCCGAATTAAATCATTACCTTTGTCCCGATCACCGCGCTAAAGAACGAAAAATATTTTTCCGTGCAACATTCGCGCAGGCAATAACATCTCTTAAGAGTACGTTTTTCGAAAAACTCCAACCGCACCAAATACAAAACCTCAACCGATATGAAAAAAATTTTCCTCCTCCTGGCATGTGTTGCAACTTTGAGCGCATGCAATACCAATACCGGCGGCGAAGATCCGCTAATAACCCGGTACAAACAGATCGGCGCCTTGTTTTATCTCGGAACGCTGAACCAGCTGGCTTATAACCTCGACCCCTTCGACATGGCATTCCGCCTCAACACGCTGATTACCGAAACCCAAAACGAAGGGGGATCGCTCGACGACCTGAATAGCAGTGCACTTAAAACCAGACTTTTCGGTGCGACTACAATTACCAAGGAGGGCCCCGTCTACACGCTGTCCCTCGCTACGGTAGCACCGGACGACATTCGTTCGGGGACGATCCGGATCAATACCGCGGACGGCACCTTGAAAGACGGACATATCTGGACACTGTCTTTACCCAAAGACGAGCCTTATATGGTATCGATCGAAGGATACCTCGCATCGGTCGGCGCTGCTGATTATTCGATCACCGCCGAAGCGGAGAACAAGTGGAAAGTCTATCTCAACGGACTGGTCTGCAAGACAAAAAGCGAATCGGGAACGTCGGGCAACACGGAAGGTTCGAACTGGAGCGGCAACATGACCATCGTTCAGGTCGACAATCCCGGCGACCAAACGCTTAACGGTATTTCCACCTCGTCCTACACGGTAGAGATTTCGAATACCACCAAAGTGACTACGGCTTACTTCCTGGACGCAATTACCGTCCGGACGCTTACTCCGCTGACGTATTACTCGCCCAAGTGCAAACAGATGATCACCAACGGGAGCATGAGTATACACTTGGCAGAAAGCGAAGACCTGCTCGATTTTGCCTACGCCAAGTGGACGCCGGGAACCGAAGACTGCAAACCGACTATCGCCCTCGATTACCACGGTGTCGACATTCCTGTATCGAGCGGCGGCGATAGTTCCAACGATTAAAATCAAACGCCACAACACATTATTTTCACCGGGCGGGAGGCTTTTCTCCCGCCTTTTTTATGCCCTGGCCCAACCATACCGGGGATTGTATACAGGCAAACAGCCAGAAAAGCATGCCGGAATGAACCACTTTGGAAAAAAATCGCGATATTTGTGAGTTCGCAAATCAAAACCGCAAACCAATGTCACAAGGAGGCAGAACCAAAATCGCAGAACTGTTGCAATCGACGCCCGCAGGCAGCGAGGTCACGGCCAAAGGCTGGGTCCGCACCAAGCGCGGCAACAAAAACGTAGCGTTCATCGCGCTGAACGACGGCTCGATCATCCATAATATCCAGATCGTCGTCGACGTCAACAAATTCGACGACGAATTGCTCAAACGAATCACCACCGGCGCCTGCATCCGCGTAACGGGTACGCTCGTCGAGTCGCAGGGTTCGGGCCAGCGGGTCGAAATCCAGGCGGGTGATATCGAAGTGTACGGCAGCGCCGATCCCGACACCTATCCTTTGCAAAAAAAGGGGCACTCGATGGAATTCCTGCGCGAGATCGCCTACCTGCGCCCGCGCACGAACACCTTCGGCGCCGTGCTGCGTATCCGTCACGCGATGGCTTACGCGATCCACAAATATTTCAACGACAGAGGGTTCTACTACCTGCACACCCCGCTGATCACCGGCAGCGATGCCGAAGGCGCCGGAGCCATGTTCCAGGTGACGACGCTCGACCTGAACAACGTGCCCAAAGACAGCGAAGGGCATGTGGACTACTCGGAGGATTTCTTCGGCAAACCGTGCAACCTGACCGTTTCGGGCCAGCTCGAAGGCGAATTGGGTGCGCTGGCGCTCTCGCAGATCTACACGTTCGGCCCCACGTTCCGCGCCGAGAACTCGAACACGCCGCGCCACCTGGCCGAATTCTGGATGATCGAACCGGAGGTTGCCTTCTACGAACTGGAAGATAACATGGAACTGGCCGAGGATTTCCTCAAATACCTGATCCGTTATGCTCTCGACAACTGTAAGGACGATCTGGAATTCCTGACCAAAATGTTCGATGCGGAATTGATCGACCGGCTGAAATTCGTCGTCGAAAACGATTTCGTCCGTCTCGATTACACCGAAGGCATCAAGATACTGATGGAAAGCGGTGCAAAATTCGAATACCCGGTCAGCTGGGGCCTCGACCTGCAAAGCGAACACGAACGCTACCTGGTCGAAAAACATTTCAAAAAACCGGTTATCCTGATCAACTACCCCAAGGAGATCAAGGCTTTCTACATGAAACAGAACGCCGACGGCAAAACCGTACGGGCCATGGATGTCCTCTTCCCGAAAATCGGCGAAATCATCGGCGGTTCCCAACGTGAGGAAGATTACAATAAACTGCGTACAAGGGTAGCCGAATTGGGCATTCCCGAAAAAGATATCTGGTGGTACCTCGATACGCGGCGCTGGGGCAGCGCACCGCACAGCGGCTTCGGGCTGGGCTTCGAACGGCTGCTGCTATTCGTAACCGGCATGGGCAACATCCGGGACGTGATCCCCTTCCCGAGAACCCCGAAAAACGCTGATTTCTAACGAGTGGCACAATTATTGAAAGCCCACCTTGAAGGTGGGCTTTTTTTATACCGAGGATTTATTATCTTTGTTGTAATAGCTCTAAACTATCTAATCATCCTATCAAAAACTAAACTATGACAGCCATATCCCAACGACAGGTGCAAAAGATGCTGCAAAAACTCTCCCCGCAGCAAATCCAAATGATAAAACTACTCGAACTGCCGGCCCTTCAACTCGAACAGCGCATCAAACAGGAGATCGAAGAGAACCCTGTACTCGAAGAAGAGGAATCGGCAGACGAAGAACAGGAAGCCAAAGAGGTGTCTGTCGAGGAATATTTTGCCGAAGACGACACGCCCAGCTACAAATACCGGATCAACAACTATTCGAAAGACGATGAGAAACGACCGGTCTATATCTCCGAAGGCGTTTCGTTTCACGAAAGCCTCATCCAGCAACTCGGATTCAAGAACCTCGGCGAACACGACCAGACCCTGGCCAAATACCTGATCGGGAGTATCGACGAAGACGGTTACCTGCGCCGCGACCTGAATTCCATCGCCGACGACA
>OGPG01002349.1_pt1 | contig 10906 bp, 7 predicted proteins | sample 1552851 | NCBI WGS metagenome assembly OGPG01 (sample SAMEA2579909, study PRJEB22360) | human gut metagenome | biome: human gut; feature: human-associated habitat; material: faeces | place: Denmark | collected 2008/2010 | reverse complement strand
GTCGTTTGCACCGGCGGGGCAGTCCCGGCTACTCAGCCTCGAAATTCGCCATGACGGGACTGCTCGAAACGATCCGGATCGAAAATCTGAAGAAAGGCGTGCATGTGATGGTCGCTTGTCCGGGTTTCACCGCATCGAACGTACGCTTCTCGGCGCTGACCGCCGATGGAACCAGTCAGGGCGAGTCACCCCGCAACGAAAGTAAAATGATGAGTGCCGAAGAGGTCGCCCAACGGATTATCCGTGGCATCGAACGCCACAAACGCACACTACTGATGGAATTCGACGGCCGCGCCACATCGCTGATCGGCAAATTCGCACCCGGCCTGCTCGACCGCTTATTTTACAACCATATGGCCAAAGAGCCCGATTCTCCGTTCAAATAATAAACGCCGTGCCGTCCCGAGCCTTTTGGATCGGCCTATGGATATGGGAGCGATACACTCGGCTCTCCGGAAGGCATTTTGACAGATTGAACCGGCGATTCACGCCGGATTATCGACACCCTGTCAACAATTCATAAACAATCCGCCGGGTTTATTAACAATTTATCGGCAAGCTGTCGACAACCGATCCACAATTTATGCACACCAAATCTGGAATTAAACATATGACAGGCGAATCCAACACCAGATATTCAACGATACCAACACATTATTAACAAGTGCACAACAGTTAATAACAGTTTATTAGTACGTTATCAACAATTATCCGAACTGCTTAACCCAAATACTTGAGCTGAATAAGGGAGGAAATCCTTGGAAAGTGTGATACGTGCAATGAAGTAAGGTAAGGCAAGATAAGCAAGGCAAGATGGAAGGTCCGGATGGAAGCAATACTTGCCGTGCAGATTTACACCATGTCGATCTATTGGCTCAATAACGGCTTGAGGAACTGACCCGTGTAACTTCTTTTGACTTTAGCGACCTCCTCGGGCGTACCGGCGGCGATCAACCGGCCTCCCCCGTTTCCCCCTTCCTGACCGATGTCGATCAGGTAATCGGCCACTTTGATCACATCGAGGTTGTGTTCGATTACGATCACCGAATTGCCTTTGTCCACCAATTTGTTCAACACGTCGAGCAATACCCGGACATCTTCGAAATGGAGTCCCGTAGTCGGCTCATCCAAAATATAAAGCGTATTGCCCGTATCGCGTTTGGCAAGTTCGGCCGACAACTTGATACGTTGGCTCTCCCCGCCCGAAAGGGTCGTACAGGGTTGTCCGAGTGTCAGGTAACCGAGGCCGACATCCTGAATGGCTTTGAGTTTCATATGGATCGACGGGATCGCCTCGAAAAATTCAACCGCCTGGTTGATCGTCATGTTCAGCACGTCGTTAATACTCTTACCTTTGTACTTGACTTCGAGCGTCTCACGGTTGTAACGCTGCCCGTTACACACCTTGCACTTTACATAGACATCGGGCAGGAAATTCATTTCGATCGTCTGAACCCCCGCTCCCCGGCACGCTTCACACCGCCCGCCCTTGACGTTGAACGAGAAACGTCCTGCTTTGAAACCGCGAACCTGTGCGTCGGGCGTCGCTTCGAACAGTTTCCGGATATCGCTGAACACGTTGGAATAGGTCGCCGGATTGCTGCGCGGCGTACGGCCGATCGGCGACTGGTCGACCACCACCAGCTTGTCGATATTTGCGATTCCTTCGATCGCATCGTGTTCGAGCGGCTGATCATAAGAATGGTACAGATAACGGTTAAGCGCCGCGCGCAACGTCGCATTGACCAGCGTAGACTTGCCGCTACCGCTTACACCTGTCACACAGATCATCACCCCGAGCGGGAAATCGACCGTAATGTTCTTCAGGTTGTTGCCGCGCGCACCGCGAACCGTCAACATCTTCCCGTTGCCGGTTCGCCGCACGGCCGGCAGTTCGATCTTACGACGGCCGCTCAGGTAATCGGCCGTGATACTGCCGGAATGCATCACCCCGTCGAGCGTACCCGCAGCGACGATCTCTCCGCCGCGAATACCGGCTTTCGGACCGACATCAATGATCCAGTCCGCATTGCGGATCATCTCCTCGTCGTGCTCAACCACAATGACCGAGTTCCCCGCATCGCGTAAGGCCTTAAGACTGTTGATCAGTTTGATATTATCACGTTGATGCAGGCCGATACTCGGCTCGTCGAGAATATAGAGCACATTGACCAACTTTGATCCGATCTGCGTAGCCAACCGGATACGCTGGCTCTCGCCGCCCGAGAGCGAACGCGAACTGCGGCTCAGCGACAGATAGCCCAGGCCTACATCGAGCAGGAAGCGCAACCGTTCGCGAATCTCCTTGAGCAGGTCGCGCGCGATCTGCCGTTGCCGGGACGACAGGCGTTCTTCAAGTCCCTCCATCCATTGTGCGAAATCCTCGATGCTGAGCACCGACAGTTCGGCGATATTCTTACCGTCGATCTTGAACTGGAGCGCCTCCCGTTTGAGCCGGGAACCGCCGCAGACCGAACAAACCCGCCGCACGACGAACTGCTCTTTCCATTTGTTGCCTTTGCTGCTGGAACTGTCCTCCTGTTGCTTCTCGATATAGTCGGCCACACCCTCCCAGGCAATCATGTAGTTACCCGCACCGCCCAGGTCATGCGTATCGATCCGGAGCGGTTCGGCATCGCCGTACAGGACAGCGTTCAACGCCTCCTCGCCCAACGATCCGACGGGATCGTCGATCGTGAAATCGTATTTACGCCCCAATGCCTCAATCAGCGCGAAAAGGAGGTTATTGCGGTATTTACCCAACGGTTCGATCGCGCCTTCGCGGATCGATTTATCGTTGTCGGGGATGATCCTTTCCAGATCGAAGACCGCTTCCTCGCCCAGTCCGTTGCAATGCGGGCAGGCCCCCTGCGGGGAGTTGAACGAAAAGGAGTGCGGCGCCGGTTCGTTGAATGCGATACCGCTGGTCGGACACATCAGGTGGCGGCTGTAAAAGCGGACGTTGTTCGAATCGTAATCGTAAACCATCATCGTCCCTTTGCCCTGCCGCATCGTCTCCTGCAGGCTTTTGAGCAACCGTTCGCGGACATCCTCTTTCACCACGAGCCGGTCGACGATCAGCTCGATATGGTGGATTTTATAACGGTCGAGCTTCATCCCGGCATGCACCTCACGAATCTCACCGTCCACACGGGCATAGAGGTAGCCTTTTTTAATAAAACTCTCGAACAGTTCGCGGTAGTGTCCTTTACGCCCGCGGATCAGCGGCGCCAGCAGCGCGATCTTGCGCCCGGCAAAATCGCGCAGGATCAGGTCGACGATCTGCGCATCGGTATGGTGTACCATCAGTTCGCCCGTGACGGGCGAATAGGCGTCCGACGCCCGCGCGAAAAGCAGGCGGAGAAAATCGTTGATCTCGGTCACGGTGCCGACCGTCGAACGGGGATTCTTGTTGGTCGTCTTTTGCTCGATCGAAATTACCGGACTGAGGCCCGTGATCTTATCCACATCGGGACGTTCCATCGTGCCGACGAACTGGCGCGCATAGGTGGAAAGCGTCTCCAGGTAACGGCGCTGACCCTCGGCATAGATCGTGTCGAAGGCGAGCGACGATTTGCCCGAACCGGACAGGCCGGTGATAACGGTCAGGGTATCGCGCGGGATGACGACATTCACATCTTTGAGGTTGTGCTCGCGTGCTCCGTAAACTTCGATCCGGTTTTCAGTAGGAAGGGAGTGTATATCGTTTTTTTCCGGTTTCATCAGCAATCTATTTGCGGGAATCGTCCGCAGGTATCTTCACAACGTAGCTGCGGCCCGCTTTGTTGTTATGGTCGTAATCGCGAATCCAGGGATTCAGCTCGCGCATCAGTTTGTAATTCGTGCCGTGCCCGCGTGCAAAGGCAGTCCAATCGATCGTGGGGGAATCGACCGTCACCTCCTTGTATTCGGGCAGCGGTTTGTAATAATCCTCCGTACCGATCCGGTATCCATAAGCTCCGGGGTCGCCGACCAACAACTTGAACGACAGCACACGGAACACATAACGCAGCGTTTCCGACGGCAGGAACAAGTCATAATAGGAAGTGACGCCCTGTTTTTCGAGACGGCGCGATACCCCGGCCACACCCGCATTGAATGATGCCGCAGCCAGCGTCCAGCTGCCCAGCCTCCGCTTGGCATCTACCAAATACCGACAGGCGGCCTCGGTCGATTTCTCGACGTGATAGCGTTCATCGACCTCGCCGCCCACCAACAGGCCTGCTGATTTGGCATACGCGGGCATCAGCTGCCAAAGTCCCGCGGCTCCGGCACCGGAACGGGCCTCGGGATTGAGGCCGCTTTCGGCCATGCACAGGTATTTGAAGTCGTCGGGAACTCCGTATTTTTTCAGGATCGGTTCGATTATGGCAAAATAGCGCTCCGAGGCCAATAACGTCTGCATCGTGCGCGAATGCATGTAAAGCGTGGTCAGCATCTCGCGCGTCAGGCTCTCCCGCGTATCGTAATTGCCGAGGGGCACCGCCTCGCCGGCAAATTCGAGCTTGGCAGGAAGGGGGGGGACCTGTGTCGGGGCAAATTCACCTTGAGAGGCGGCATGCGTGCCGGAAGTAGTCTGTGCACAGGCCGTCACCGAAAACGCGAGCGCGCAAAACAATATCTGAAATTTCATCGATCGTCAGCTTTTGAGGGAAACATGCAAAGATACGAAATATTCCCTTCAAAAAGCGTGCTCGCCATATTGAATCCGCCGGGGCAGCCTGACCTATTCTAGTTTTGCGACCTTGTCCCCAAGCTATTTTCATCGCCGAAGCTTCCGTTTCGGGTGAAATAATCCCTCGTCGACAGGGACACCCCTCCAAGCGGCTGGATTTTTGCGTATCTTTGTCCGGAACCGACGTGCACGGAACGTGCGCGCACTAAAACTTTCACCATGCTGTCTGCCGGCCATTACTATAAACTGCGGGTCAACCGCATTTCCGATTTCGGACTCTACCTCTCCGACGACGAAGAGAACGAAGTGTTGCTGCCCAACCGTTATGTCTCATTGGAAAACAAAGTGGGCGACGAACTGGACGTATTCGTATACTGCGATTCGGAAGACCGCCTCGTCGCGACGACGGACCGGCCGCTGGCAACCGTCGGTGAAGCGGCCTGCCTCAAGGTGGTGGACAAAACGATCCACGGCGCTTTCCTCGACTGGGGCCTGAAAGCAAAAGACCTTTTCCTGCCCAACCGCAACATGCAGGGACGCGTCGAAGCGGGCCGGAGCTACGTGGTATTCCTCTACAACGACAATGTAACCGGCCGTGTGGTAGCGACCATGCTGCTCAACGGATTCGTCAACAACCAGGAGTTGACGCTCAGGCCGCGCGAAGAGGTCGATATCCTGGTCGCTTCCCAGAATGAAATCGGGTATCGCGTCATCCTGAACAATCGTCACTGGGGAATGCTCTACCGCAACCAACTGTTCCGTCCGGTGCAGATCGGCGACCGGCTGAAGGGTTATGTATCGCGCATCACCGAAGACAACCGGGTGGATGTCGCGCTGCAGCAGCAAGGATACGATGAAGTGAAAAAATCGGCGGCCCGGCTTGTGGAGTTACTCCAAGGACAGGGCGGCACGCTGCCGTTGTGGGACGCAAGCGCGCCTGACGAGGTGGCTCGCCTGACCGGCATGAGCAAAAAAGTATTCAAGCGCAGCGCGGGGCTGCTGATGAAGCAGGGCCGGATCACCATGCAGGAAGGCCGCATCTCCCTCGTGGACGAAGAGTAATGCAATACCGCGGATGCTGGCAAAACCGCATACGGCACAAAACATACCAACGGCAAGGGAGTGTATTTGCACTCCCTTGCCGTTGGTTACCCCGATAAACCGGGAAGGTTAAACTTTCATCCGATTATTCCGGTTCGGTCCAGGCTTTACCAGTCAAGACCCGACCCGACAAAACGGAATCGTCCGCTAACGTTTACAGCAATTTAGCGATTTTCTCTTCGAAAACGCTTTTCGGACCCGCGCCGATCTGCTTGTCGACCACTTCGCCGCCCTTGAGGAAAACAACCGTAGGGATATTGCGCACGCCGAACTTCACGGCCAGCGCATCGTTCTCGTCCACATCGCATTTGCCGATCACGACCTTGCCGTCATACTCGGCGGCCAATTCGTCGATAATCGGACCTACCATGCGGCAGGGACCGCACCACTCGGCCCAGAAGTCGATCACCACGGGCTTGCCAGAATCGATAATTTCCTGATAATTAGCTGTTGTTATACTAAGTGCCATAATGTATTGAGTTATTAATTCGTAATTTCTTCGATTCACAAAGTTGGCAATAAGTTCCGACAAACCGGAATACGTCGGACGAAAAAAGCTAACGCATTGTCAACACCAATTTATAACGTTCCTATCAGCCTGTTTCTTATCCTCTCTATTCGCATGTTCCTTATTCCCGGAACCCATGCCCAAGATTTCCGACGGATGTACACGCTTACAGGTTCTTTACATAAGCGTATAGCGCAACGCATTGTCGTCGAGGAAGCGCACCATGCCGAGAGTCATACCCACTTTAAGCGTTTTCGAGTACAAATTCACTGCCACATCGGCCTGCGGATCGAGCACCTTGACCCGCAGCGTCACATTGCCCCGGTTTTCATTGATCGTCTCTTTCAGTTGCGAGACGATATCCTCGGTCAACTCGGCAACCGGCAGCGCGATCGTCAGTTCTCGGATCAGCGTCTCCTGCGCCTCGGAAAGCATCATCATCGAGTTGATGCGGCATTCCAGTTCGTTGGGATTGTACGTACGCTCCTGCACACGCCCCCTCACCAGCAGGTAGTAGCCTTCGTAGAGGTACCGCCGAAAATTTTCGTAATCCTTACTAAAGAGCACGAATTCGTGCGAACTGTTGTAATCCTCGATCGTAAAACGGCCGTAAGGCTTCCCGGTTTTAGTAGTCAGGTGCGTGACGGAAGTGACCATCCCCGCGACGGTAAAATCCTTGTTTTTCATCGACGGCAGGGCCTGTAGATCGCCCAGCGAGCAGGTACAGTAATGTTTGATAATCAATGAAAAGTCATCCAACGGATGCGACGACAGGTAGATGCCGATCACCTCGCGCTCCTTGTTCAGCATTTCGAGCTTGGTCCACGGTTCGTGCGGCAGCGGTTCGGGCTTTTGGATATCGGCCTCGGCATTCCCGCCGCCGAAAAGGCTCTGCTGCACATTGGCTTTCTCGCTCTGCACGCGGTTGCCGTAACGTACCAACGCTTCAAGAAAGGTTCCTTCGCGGCCGTCCGATGCAAAATAAGCGCTGCGGGGCAGGTCGCTGATACTGTCGAAGGCACCGCCGACGGCAAGGTTTTCGAGCGTTTTTCGGTTGACCGCCTGCAGGTTCACACGCTCCATAAAATCATAAACCGATTTGAATTTACCGTCGCGCTGGCGGCATTCGACGATATCCTGCACGGCCGCCTCGCCTACCCCTTTGATCGCGGCCAGGCCGAAGCGAACGTTACCCTCGTCATCGACCGAAAAACGGCTCTTACTGTAATTCACATCGGGCCCGAGCACCGACAGTCCCATCCGCTTGCACTCATCCATGAAGAAGCTGATCTTCTTGATATCGGATAGGTTGCGGCTCAGCAACGCAGCCATAAATTCGGCCGGATAGTGCGCTTTGAGGTATGCGGTCTGGTATGAGACATATGCATAGCAGGTCGAATGCGATTTGTTGAAGGCATACGAAGCGAACGCTTCCCAGTCGCTCCATATTTTCTCGCATATTTTCGGATCGTGGCCGTTTTTCTGCGCTCCCTCGATGAACTGGGGCTTCATCTTGTCCAGCACATCCTTTTTCTTCTTACCCATCGCCTTGCGCAGCGTGTCGGCCTGGCCGCCCGTGAATCCTGCAAGCTTCTGCGACAGCAGCATGACCTGCTCCTGATAGACGGTAATGCCATAAGTGTCCTTCAGGTACTCCTCCATATCGGGAATATCGTAGGTCACCTTTTCCTGACCGTGCTTACGCGCGATGAACGAGGGAATATACTCCATCGGCCCCGGACGATAGAGCGCATTCATCGCAATCAGGTCCTCGAAGCGGTTGGGTTTCAGGTTGCGCAAATGCTTTTTCATGCCCGGTGACTCGAACTGGAACAGTCCGGTAGTCTCGCCGCGACTGTAAAGTTCGTACGTGGCGGCATCGTCGAGCGGAATCGCATCGATATCGATTTTGACACCCTTCGACGCTTCAATGTTCTCGAGGGCATCCTTGATGATCGACAGCGTCTTGAGTCCCAGGAAGTCCATTTTAATAAGGCCCACGCTCTCGACCTGCTTGCCCTCGAATTGCACGACGTTCAGTTCGGCATCCTTCGCGATGGCGATCGGCGCGAATTTTTCCAGATCGTCCTGTCCGATAATGACACCGCAGGCGTGCACGCCGGTCTGACGTACAGAACCTTCCAACTGCTCGGCATATTTCATCGTAGCCCGGATCAGCGGGTTTTCGGATTCGCGCTCGGCCAACAGTTCCGGGGCCTCCTTAAATGCCTTTTCGAAGGTCGTTCCCGGCTTTTCGGGAACCAGTTTAGAAATGCGGTTGCTCTCCGAAAGGGGCAGTTTCTGTACACGCGCGACATCCTTGATCGCAGCCTTCGGCGCCATCGTGCCGAAAGTAATGATCTGCGCCACCCGTTTGCTGCCGTATTTTTCGACCACGTAGTGCAGTACGTCGGCACGGCCGTCCTCATCGAAATCGACATCGACATCGGGCAGGGAGATACGGTCGGGATTCAGGAAACGCTCGAACAGCAGGTCGTACTTGATCGGGTCGATATTGGTAATACCCAGCGAATAGGCCACCACCGAACCGGCAGACGAACCACGGCCCCGTCCCCCCGATACCCCCAGTTCCCGCGCGGCACGGATAAAGTCCCATACGATAAGGAAGTAACCCGGAAAACCCATCCATTCTATAGTCGAAAGCTCGTAATCCAGACGCTTCAATATCTGCTCGTTCAGTTCACCGTAACGGCGGCGGGCCCCTTCGAAAGTGAGGTGCTTCAGGTAGAGGAACTGCTTGGCGATCATCAGTGACTCGGCCAGTTCGGGGTGTCCTCCGATCAGTTCGTCGAGCGATGTCGCCCGCTGCACCTCGGCCAACAGCACTTCGTCCTTAATTTTCTTCGAGAACGACTCTTTCAACTGCGGCAGGTCGATCGGAAAATCGTCCGGAATCGGGAAATTCGGCATCAGCGGCTTTTGCTCGTGAGGGGGCTCCTTTGCCTCTGGAGCTGTGCTCGAGCGAGTACTCTTCGACCTTGTCCGCAATCTCGAGCGTAGTGGTCAGCGCTTCGGGATGGTCGCCGAACAACTCCGCCATCTCCTGCTCGCTTTTCAGGTACTCCTGTCCCGTATACCGCATGCGGGTGGGATCGTCCAGATCCTTGCCCGTATTGAGGCAGATCAGCCGGTCGTGCGCCTCCGCATCGTCGGCCATGATGAAATGGGCATCGTTCGAAGCGATATATTTAACGTTATGCTTGGCCGCCAGCTCCAGAATCACGGCATTGACCCTCTTCTGGTTTTCGTACACATCCGCATCCCGCCGGGGATCGCCGCTGCGGTGCAACTGCATCTCCAGGTAGTAGTCGTCGCCGAAAATCTCCTTGAATTCACGAACCACCGCTTCGGCTTTGTCAAATCCTCCGTGCATAATCGCCTGCGGCAACTCGCCGCCCAAACAGGCCGAACAGCAGATAATCCCCTCGTGATATGTACGCAGCAACTCCTTATCCACGCGCGGATGGTAATAATAACCTTCGGTAAAGGCATAGGAAACCATCTTCGCGAGGTTATGATAACCGGTCAGGTTTTTCGCCAACAGGATCAGGTGATGTCCCCGGTCCTCACGTCCGCGCTTCTTGTCAAAACGGCTTCCCGTCGCCACATAGACCTCGCAGCCGAGAATCGGTTTGACTCCCTCTTTGACCGCCGCATCGTGAAACTCTTTTACCCCGAACATATTGCCGTGGTCGGTAATCGCGAGCGAAGGCATACCCAGCGCCTTGGCCCGTTTGATCAAGGGTTTGATCGCCGAAGCCCCGTCGAGGATCGAATATTGCGTATGTACGTGAAGATGAACAAACTGACTCATAATAATTTTGATCTCCTATCTTTACAAAGATAGTGAAAAACGCCCTATTACCGAAAGTGGATGCTTGCAATTTATCAACATCTTTTTCCCTGCTGGTTTCTGCAGACTCGTTACCGTAAGATAAATGCTTACCGGCCGACTACTCCATTCAATGCATCACGATAATAAAAAGTCGTCGAACGAGGCATCACTCTTGCTATTTATGGGAAATAACCCTATATTTAGGAGTATAAGGAACCGAAAATAAAAACGAGAGCCATGGACAAGTCAAAAGTAGTTATCATCAAGAGCTTCCCCACAGCCGGAGAGGCGCTGATCTACAAGTCGCTGCTCGAAAGCGGCGGCGTGGAATGCGAACTGATCAACGAAACGGTATCCGACGTGCTGCCCCTGCAGAACGAACTGATGAACGTCAAACTGGCGGTCGCCGAAAAAGATGCCGAGAAAGCACGCGAAATCCTCTCGGCCAAATTCGACCAGCAGGAGTTCGACACCGAGAGCATGAAAAGGCGCAAAAAACCTTAATTACCATAGGTCTGATGCCGGTATATTTCCGCGTCCAGGAAACATTACCGGGTCCGGGGCCAGAAAAGGCAAGGATGCGGGAAGTATCCGTTCGGGCCCGCCGGTCTGAACACACCTAAACACCTTAGCCTGTCGGACCAATTAACATATCCAAATAAAATGGCAGCCTTTAAAGGCTGCCATTTCCCTGTAACTGATCGTTCTTAATACCGGTTCGTTCCTGCAATATTACTGGCCCAATACGTAGGCAAAGATCAGCGGA
>OGPG01002343.1_pt1 | contig 10925 bp, 7 predicted proteins | sample 1552851 | NCBI WGS metagenome assembly OGPG01 (sample SAMEA2579909, study PRJEB22360) | human gut metagenome | biome: human gut; feature: human-associated habitat; material: faeces | place: Denmark | collected 2008/2010 | reverse complement strand
GAGCATTTTGTCAACGCAGATGCCGTGCCGCAGCTGCCGGAGCGGTGCTTAAGCCGTTAGGCGGGAATTGTGCGGTATTGCCCTTATTCTATAAACTCTATCATCATGCTCTGTGCTTTTTGTGCCTGCTCACCAATACGCCAAGCACTATCGCCAGCACAAAATAGATCACTGCCATCACCACAAAGCGGCCAAACAAACCGCCCACATAAGCAATCAGCAGGTTTTTCAGGGCAGGCGGGTCAATGCCCAGGCGCGTTAAGCCGATCATCGGCTTAACGCCCACACCCAGCACCAGGCACACCACAGCAGCACCGCCAAGGGCATACACCAGGCAGCGCGCCCCCAGGCGGGCATCTTTGCGGCTGATGTGCAGCATGGACACTACCGCAGCGCACAGCAGCACCGCACTGACCACCAAGCCGATTACCATCACCTTTTGCAGTTTCTGCACCAGGGTACGCAGCTGGCTGACCAGCGGCACCGCGGTGTAGGAGGCATACTCCATACGCACAGCCTCAGCCACGGTTTCCACGGCCGTCTTGGTTTCGCCTTCCAGCGTAATGCCACGGTCTGCCGTAGCCTGTTCCATGGCGCTGTAAACAGCTTCCGCGATATTATCGCGGGTATAATAGGTCAGCGTTTTGGCATACAGCCCCGCCACAGCATCCTGCATGTCGCTTTCCACCTGGTCAACAGACATAAACCCCGTCATAACATCGGCATCAAAACCGGTGGCTGCACCATAACTGATAAAATCCTGTACCATATCATCATAGGCGCTCTGGGCATAGCCGGAGCTTTTCACGCAGCTCTGCATATAGCCCACGTTACCAAACGTGGTAAACAGCATGACAAACACCGCCAAAAGTGCCAAAATCAGGCTGCTCAGCCAGGAAAGCACCATCGGCCACACAGCGCTGCCTTTGCGGGAGTTTTTTTGTTGCGTCATCTCTGCATCTCCTCCCTCAACGGTCAGCATCCAGCTCCGGGCCGGATGTGTAGCTGGCATAAACAAAGTAGCGGTTAGGGGTAAAGCCCAGCGTATCAAACGGGTAGCAGGTATACAGGATCAGGTTTTCATCGGTGCGTGTAAAGTCATACGTGGTGGTATCCTGGTAATCCCGCACCTCGCAGCGCTCCACCGTATAGGTGTAGGTACCGTAATGGGTCTCGATCGTCACCACATCGCCCACCTCAACGCTCTGCAGGTCGTTAAAAAAGGTGTTGTTGTGGCCCGCCATCAAAATGGTCTTACTTTCACCAGGGATACCTGCTCCGCTGCTGTCCACATAAGTACCAACGCCCTGGTTCAGGATGCTGTTGGTGTCACCGTAATACACCGGCGCATCCACCGTGGTGCCCGCAATCGTAATGCGGCCATAGCGGTCCCCCTTGCTGGGGTAGGTAATGCTGCTCAGCGGGATGGTCTCCTGTTCCGGCTCTTCCTGTGCGGTCCGGTCATTTTCCGTATTGGTCAGGGTCTGGGCTGCCTCATCAAACAGGTCCTTGGGCTGGGTTTCCACCACGCTGGTTTCCATAAACCACTCTACCAGCGAGTAGTACGGTGCGGCAAACACCTTGAACATGACCGCCAGCAGCGCCAACGTGACCAGCGCAAACAGCAGTGGCACTACCACCAGCCCTGCCGGACCTTTGCGCAAAAAATCGTTCTTGTGCGTCATTTATTTTTTCTCCCCGTTCAGGCACAGGCTGCGGCCCATACCTGGCGCTGAAACAAAAAAATTCGCCGCGGCACGCCGCGGCGAACAACATGTTAGTTAGGCGTGATTACTCAGCGTCACGGCTCTTGCGAACAGCAACACCCATGGTGCCAGCGATGGCAACCACAGCAACCAGCATAGCGATACCAGCATTGTCGCCGGTAGCCTTGATAACGCCATTGCCGTTCTTCAGGCTGGCAGCAGCGGTGGTGGTGCTTTCAGCAACGCCCCAGGTGCCATTCTTGATGGCTTCGCCGATTTCCGGATGGGTATCGGCATTGCTGAAGCTGTAAGGGACGTAGGTGCCGTTGATGTTGGCAGAGATGGTGATATCGTTGCCGTTGACGGTAACCTTTGCATCGGAAACAGAAGCGCCCAGAGCATTCAGGATGCTGACAGCCTCGTTCTTTGCACCTTCGGGATCAGACTTTGCACGGTCCAGCAGCTCGTTTGCCTTGGCAACCAGGCTGTCGGCAGTGTAGCCAGCAGCAAGAGCCTTGTCAACATCAGAAGCGGTAACAGTGTAGGCAATGCCCTTGGAGTTCAGGTAATCCTGAGCGCGGGCAACCTGTGCATCATTGGCAGCAAATGCGCTGGTAGCGAACACACCAGCCATAGCGGCGCAGGCAACAAAAGTGGTCAGTTTCTTCATTTTCATTACGCACATCTTCTTTCTTCCTATTTGAATATCGGAATGTATATTCTTTAATGCACCCCATATTAACTGATGATTCATTATAACTATTAACAATAGCAGTATAGCATTTTTTTGTCAAATGTCAAGATTTCTTCGAGCTTTTATGCTTTCCGTTATTCATTTCGCGCTTTTTGCCAAAAGTAAAATGGAACTTCCACCATTAGCATCACGCACCAGCCGGTGGCGCAGGCAAAGGCAATGCCATACATTCCCATCCGCGGCGCCAAAATGCAGGTCGTCACCACACGCAGGCTGGTCTGGATCAGCGTGCCCAGCAAAGTCATCGGCATGTTGCCCATGCCGCGGTAATACCCTTGGAATCCGTTCGTCATGGCGGGCAGCAGGTAGAACAGTGCCATCGTTCCCAGGTACTGCACCGCCAAAGCGATCACCCGGTCAGCGCCCTCCCCTGTCACAAACATTGCGGCCAGCGGGGTCTTGAACAGTGTCACCACCCCGCCTTTGCCTGGGGGGGTTCTAAAACGGAGCCCCCCCCCCGCCGATCAGCATCCAATACGCGGCTTCCATCCCAAGGCCCACCGCAAATCCGCGTCTAATGCGGTCCTGCCTGCCCGCGCCGCGGTTCTGGGCAATGTAGGTGGTAATGCCCTGGGCAATGCTCTGTTCGGGGATGCAGGCAAAATCGTCAATGCGCGTCACCGCATTGAACGCAGCGATCACTTCCACACCCAAGGCATTCACCTGCCCCTGGATGAGCACTTTGCCGATTGGCTGCACGGCCTGCTGCAAAGCGGATACCCCGCCATATTGCAGCGTGCGGCCCAGCAGGCTGCGGTCAACGCGCCACTGGCCCCGCCGGGGGCAGAGTTCCGGCGTTTTGGTCCACAGCCACCACCCGGCCAACACGGCGCTGAACGCTTCGGCAATCACCGTTGTCATGGCGGAGCATACAATGCCAAAGCCCAGCCCGCCGATAAAGATCAGGTCCAGCGCTGCGTTCAAAATGGCCGATACCATCAAAAAGCGCAGCGGCGTTCGGGCATCGCCCACACTTTTGAACCCCGCCGCCAACGCATTGTAAAAGCAGGTGAACGGTGCCCCCAAAAAGGTAATGCGCAGATAGATGGCCGTGATCGCAAAAATCTCCCGCGGAACCGCACAGGCCTGCAGAATCGCCGGGGTGAATAATACCCCCAGCAATGCCACCACTGTGCATGCCGCCGTGCCGGAAAGCACGGTGGTGGCCAGTTCCCGGCGCAGGCTTTCGCCGTCCTTTGCGCCAAAGAACTCGCTCATCAGCACCCCGGCCCCCAGGCAGACACCGGTAATTCCCAGAATAACCAGGTTCATCACCGGGCCCGCAATGCCCTCGGCCGCCAGGGCATCCTTGCCGATGAACCGCCCCGCAATGATGGAATCCACCGCGTTATACGCCAGCTGGAACCAGTTGCCCAGCATCAGCGGCACGGCATAGCGCAGCAGGTGCCCCGCCGCGCCGCCTTTGGTCATATCCTGCATGGCGCTCATTTCTGCTGTGCCGGTTTGCGCTCATCGCGGTCCTGCTCAGTTTCCCGCGTAATGTAGATGGGGCGGTGCTTCACTTCCAGATAGGTTTTGGCCAGGTACTCGCCCACAATACCAAGGCAGAACAGCTGCACGCCGCTGCACAACAGCATAATGCAGACCATGCTGGGCCAGCCCGCGGTCGGATCGCCAAAAATCAGAGCACGCACTACAACAAAAATAATGCCCACAAATGCCGCCAGGCAGAAGATCACGCCCGCCAGCGCCGCCATAACCAGCGGCTGGGTCGAAAATCCCACAATACCCTCAATGGAATACTTGAACAGGCTCCAGAAGTTCCACTTGGTCTGGCCTGCCACGCGCTCCACGTTCTGGTAGGCAAACCACTTGGTCTTAAAGCCCACCCAGCTGAAAATGCCCTTGGAAAAACGGTTATACTCCGACATTTCCAGCACGGCATCCACCATGCGGCGGCTCATCAGGCGGAAATCCCGTGCGCCGTCTACTATCTCGGTATCCGACATTTTATTGATGATGCGGTAAAACATCCGGGCAAACCAGCTGCGCACCGGGGGTTCACCCTCGCGGGTGGTGCGGCGGGTAGCCGCGCAGTCATAATCACCGGTCAGCAGGGCATCCAGCATATCCGGAAGCAGCGCAGGCGGGTCCTGCAGGTCAGCGTCCAGCGTGGCGACATAATCACCCTTGGCCGCTTTCAGGCCCGCATAAATACCCGCTTCCTTGCCAAAATTGCGGCTGAAGGAAACGTAACGCACACGCGGGTCGGCATCGTGCAGCTCCCGCGCCACGCGCAGGGTGTCGTCTTTGGAGCCATCATCCACAAAAATGATCTCAAATTCTGCGCCGTGGCTCTTTTCCATCTGTGCCGCTACACGGGCCGCTTCCTGATAAAACAGCGGCATGGCTTCTTCTTCGTTATAACATGGAACGATCAGGCTGATCAACATTAGGGGGTCACTCCTCCCATGGTAGTTTCGTATCGTGGGTATTGCGGTCATTCGGCGGTCCATCCGGTAAAGTTCACCAGCAGGTATCCGTCCTGCAGGCTTACCCCAACCGGGGCTTCGCCTGCCTCGGCCAGGGTATCGGCGGCATCCTGCTGGTCTGCATCCGCCAGGGCGCAGGGGCGGCCCACCTGCTGCATCAGCAGGGCTATCTGTTCTTTGCCGCCAAAGGCATCCTGCGCCCAGTTGATGACCATTGTCTGCGGGTTCTCGTACCGGTCCAGGTCCCCCAGCGGGCCGCCCAGCACGGTATAAATCAGGTATGCGGCCTTATACGCCGGGTTTGCCGCCGGGATCACCAGCCGGTCCTGCAGTTCGGGGCTTAATTCTGCCTGCCCCACAAAGGCCACCGGCAGGGTGCCCGCCGGATCCAGGTCATTCAGTTCATCTGCTGTTTTAATCAGCAAGCGTTCTTCATACTGCCAGCGGTCGCGGTTGTATCGTATCGTCCCTGTCAGGGAGATCAGTTCCACCGCCAGCATCGCCCCCGCCAGCGCGGCACAAATGATGGCTTTGGCTCCGCCCTGTTTGCCGCGGTCCAGCGCCGGGGCCAGCCACAGCCAGGCCGCAAAGGGCACAAACACAGCAAAGCACTGCACCGCACGGGCCATCTGGGCACCGGTGCCCTGCAAGATGCCCAGCGAGAACTGCGATACAATCAGCCCCGCCGCAAACAGTGCCCGCCCATTGCCGCCGCGGTGCCGCAGGACCCACAGCACCACCGCCCAGCTGGCAAGTGCCAGCAAGGCCAGCGCCGGAATGCCAAACGCACGAGCCAGATAGTTGGTCAGCCATTCCCGCACAGGGATCACAACTGCAGCCCGCACGCTGTCCCGCTGGGACCAGAAGATCGTTTTGGATGCCGTGCCATCCTGCCCGCTCACGCCGTTTGCGGCGCGCAGCAGGGCGGCCAGCCCTTTGCGCAGCACCAGTGCCGCGGCCAGTGGCCACAGTCCGCGCAGAATGCTGCCCCATATCTTTCCGGCTTTTCGGCTGTTGGGTTCCGCTGCCGCGGCATCCAGCAGCAGGGCGGCGCACAGCAGCGTCAGCCAGACTGGGGCAAAGCTTTCGTACAACCCCAGTGCAAAACACAGGCAGACCACTGCGCCGCAGGCACCGGGCAGGCTGTTCCGCCAGCCGCACAGCAGGTGCGGCAGTGCCAGCGCCAATGCCAACGCACACAGCAGGTAGCCAAACCCAACGCCACACTGGTTGGAATACATCAAAATTTCGCCATGGTAGGGCCACAGCAGCAGCCCTGCCGCCAGCAGCTGCGCCCCCGGCTGTTTTGCCTGCCGCCGTGCCGCCGTGTACAGCACCGCGGCCAGCAGAATGCCCGCCAACACCAGGCTGAGGGCAAAAAACAGCTCCGGCCAAAAGCGTTGGTAGGTCATGATTCCGGTCAGCGCCTGCAGCAGCCACACGGTAATGCGGCCCTGGCGCAAAAATTCTCCGCCCTGCTGGTAGGTGGTAATGGCAAGGTCGTCCATATCCACGGCAGGGGTGTTCATGGCGTAGCCGTACCCCCACAAAACTGCCAGCAGCAGCACACCCCACAGCGTTTTGCTGCGGGCCAGCCCGCACAGGCTGTTCCAAATTTGTCCCGATACGGGCAAAGCCCCCGCTTGTGCGGAGGCTTGCCGGGTGATATCAGGTTGTAATGTCTGGCGCGCCACGGGGGAACGATCAGCCCTTAACGGCGATGTTGACCAGGCGGCCCTTGACGTAAATTTCCTTGGCAATGGTCTTGCCTGCAATGGCTTCGGCCACAGCGGGGTCAGCCTTTGCAACGGCAATGGCGTCAGCGCTTTCAATGTTAGCGGCAACGTTCAGGCGGGCCTTGACCTTGCCGTTCACCTGAACAGCAATCTCAATGGTTTGCTCCACGCATTTGGCTTCGTCATACTTCGGCCACTCGTGGTAAGCCAGGGTGTCGGTGTGGCCCATCTGCTGCCACAGTTCCTCGGTCATATGGGGAACAAACGGGTTCAGCAGCTGCAGCAGCACTTCGTACTCTGCGCGGGTTGCACCGCCCTCATCGTACAGGGCATTCACCAAAATCATCAGCTGGGCAATGGCAGTATTGGCCTTCAGGGCGTCAATGTCCTCGCCCACCTTCTTAATGGTGCGGTTAATCAAAGCTTCCAGCTTCGGGCGGTAGCCTTCGCCCTCCACCTGCTTTTCGCTCAGTGCCCAGATGCGGTCCAGGAAGCGCTTGCAGCCCTTGATGGAGTTGGTGTTCCAGGGAGCGGCTTTCTCAAAGTCGCCAATGAACATCTCGTACAGGCGCAGGGTGTCAGCGCCGTACTCGTTTACCACATCGTCCGGGTTGACAACGTTGCCCAAGGATTTGGACATCTTAACGATCGGGTGCTCGGCCATTTCGCCGTACTTCTCGACCAGAGCTTCGCGGGCAGCCTTTTCGCTGCCGTACTCGGCCAGCAGGCGCTTGCGCTCGGCATCGGGCTGGTTTTCAAAGGCATGCGGGTTCAGGCCCAGGATCATGCCGTGGGAGGTACGCTTCTGGTACGGTTCTGGCTTGGGCACTACACCGATATCATACAGGAATTTGTGCCAGAAACGGCTGTACAGCAGATGCAGGGTGGTGTGCTCCATGCCGCCGTTGTACCAGTCCACGGGGGACCAGTAGTCCAACGCCTCCTTGCTGGCCAGTGCCTTGTCGTTGTGGGGATCCATATACCGCAGGAAGTACCAGCTGGAGCCGGCCCACTGGGGCATGGTGTCCGTCTCGCGCTTGGCCGGGCCGCCGCAGCAGGGGCAGGTGGTGTTGACCCAGTCTGTCATCTTGCTCAGGGGGCTCTCGCCGTCATCGGTGGGCTCATAGCTCTCCACCTGGGGCAGCACCAGGGGCAGCTGCTCCTCCGGCAGGGCCACCCAGCCGCACTTCTCGCAGTTCACCAGGGGGATAGGCTCGCCCCAGTACCGCTGGCGGGAGAACACCCAGTCGCGCAGCTTGTAGTTGACCTTCTCCTTGCCGAAGCCCTGCTCCACCACGTATTTCTTCATGGCAGGGATGGCCTCCTTGACGGTCAGGCCGTTCAGGAAGCCGGAGTTGACCATGACAGCGCTGTCATCCTTGGCCACAAAGGCCTCCTTGGTCACATCGCCGCCGGCCACCACCTCGATGATGGGGAGGCCGAACTTCTTGGCGAACTCCCAGTCGCGCTGGTCGTGGCCGGGCACGCCCATGACGATGCCGGTGCCGTAGCCCATGAGGACATAGTCGGAGACGAACATGGGCAGGGGCTTGTGGGTCACCGGGTTCATGACCTCGATACCCTCCAGCCGCACGCCGGTTTTTTCCTTGTTCAGCTCACCGCGCTCAAAGTCGGACTTATGGGCCGCTTCCTCCTGATAGGCTGCCACAGCATCCCAGTTCTTAATGAGGGGCTGCCACTTCTTCAGCAGCGGGTGCTCGGGAGAGATGACCATATACGTGGTGCCGAACAGGGTGTCGGCACGAGTGGTATAGACCGTCACCTGGTCGCCCACATTGGTGTCGAAGGTGATTTCTGCGCCGGTGGAACGGCCGATCCAGTTGCGCTGCTGGATCTTCACGCGCTCAATATAGTCCACATCATCCAGATCATCGATCAGCCGCTGGGCATACTCGGTGATCTTCAGCATCCACTGGCTCTTCTCCTTGCGGATGACCTCGCTGCCGCAGCGCTCGCACACGCCGTTGACCACTTCCTCGTTAGCCAGCACGCACTTGCAGCTTGTGCACCAGTTGACGGGCATGGTGGACTTGTAGGCCAAGCCGTGCTTGAACATCTGCAGGAATATCCACTGGGTCCACTTGTAGTACTTGGGGTCGGTGGTGTCCACGCAGCGGTCCCAGTCAAAGCCGTATCCCAGCATCTTCAGCTGCTTGGTGAAATTCTCGATGTTGTTCTTCGTGACGATGGCAGGATGGATGTGGTTCTTGATGGCATAGTTCTCCGTGGGCAGACCGAAAGCATCGAAGCCGATGGGGAACAATACATTATAGCCCTGCATCCGCTTTTTGCGGGTGACGATATCCATAGCCGTAAAGGGGCGGGGATGCCCCACGTGCAGGCCCTGGCCGGAGGGATAAGGAAACTCGATCAGCCCATAGAACTTGGGCCGATTGTCACCGGTAATGGCGGCATAGGGCTTTGTCTTCTCCCAGTTGGCTTGCCACTTCTTCTCAATGGCCGCAAAATCGTAATTCATGCTCGCTTCTCCTTGTATGTGAATTTTGTTTTCCGCAAATAAAAATCCCCGGCTGCCTTACAGCAGCCAGGGACGTTATAGACGTGTTACCACCCTGCTTCCGTCGCAGATCGCTCCGCGGCGCTCCGTGTCTTTCTTACGAAAGACGACGCTGTAACGGCGCGCACCCGTCCCGCCCTGTTCAGGTGGAAAGCTCCGGGACCAGTACAACAGAGCGTCCCCGCCGGCTCGCACCATACGCCGGCTCTCTTCGGGTGGATGATCTCTGTCTTTTTCCCTTCATCGCTTCTGACAATATCGAAGTCTATTTTAGCGCATTTTTGCCGAATGTCAACCCCGTTTTCCGGGAAAACCGCCGAAAACACTTCATTCGTGCTCGTCGATGACGCCGCTCAGGTCCACGCTCTTGCCGTCCTGCCACAGACGCTCCAGGCCGTAGAAGGCCCGGGCCTCTTGATTGAACACATGGATGGCGATGCAGCCGTAGTCCAGCAGGACCCACGTGCCGCCGCGATAGCCCTCCCGGTGCAGGGGCTGCTCACCAGCCTCCTCTGCCAGCACCTTTTCCACATTGTCCACCAGCGCGTTGATCTGGGTATTGCTGGCGCCGGTGGCCAGCACGAAATAGTCCGCCAGCGTGGTCAGCTCGGCGATCTCCATCACACGGATCTCCTTGCCCTTCTTGTCGGACAGGGCACGGGCAGCCAGCAGCGCCAGTTCTTTCGGTGTTTTCATGATATCCCTCTTTTCATCAGATAGTCCCGCGCGTCGCGGGTCATGTGGTGGACGGGGTTACCCATCTCCTCCATCTCATCAATAGTCATGGTCAGACCCATGAGCAGGCCCCGGTCCAGATCCTCATATACCGTCCTTCGCAGCGCCTCCACCCCGGGAAAGTCCCGGGTGGGCTCGATATAATCCGCCAGATAGATGATCTTCTCCAGCAGCGTCATATCCGGCTTACCGGTGGTGTGGTACAGAATCGCGTTATACACATCGTCGTCCACGGCAAACACATCCCGTGCGATGGCCGCGCCGGTCTTGCTGTGCAGCAGCTTCAGCGCCTTCTGCTCCAGCTCATCCAGCGGAATGCCATAGTGTCTGCACAGCGCCAGCTGCTCGTCCATATCCAGCTTCTTGGTACAGTCGTGCAGCAGCGCGGCGATGCGCGCCTTTGTCACGTCCGCGCCGTAACGCTCCGCCAAACGCACCGCCTCCTGCTCCGTGCCCAGCACATGGGGCATACGCTTGGGCTTGAGATAGCTCAGCGCGATGGGCCGCAGCTCCTCCGGCGTCAGGTGCGTCAGGTCCGTATGGGTACCGTACAGGTGCTCCCGCCGGATATAGCCCCACACCGGCGGCGGCAGCAGGTCCTCTCCCCCGCCCTGTGCCAGCGCGGCGCGGACCTCGGTGGAGGAAAGCTCCACCACCTGCGGATTGGGCACCACGGTCACCTGCGCGCCGAACTCCCGTTCCAGGCGCGCGCTCTGCGCGGCAAAGGCGGCGGACTCATCCTCCGCCTCCCGGCTGAAGGGTGCGATATGGGCCAGTGCCATGATCGCCTCCGGCCTGCGCCAGTTGTGCAGGCTCAGAAACATATCCGACCCCATCAGCAGATACAGCGTGTCATCCGGATACTGCTCCCGCAGCGCCGCCAGCGTGTCCGCGGTATAGCTGACGCCGCTGCGGCGCAGCTCCATGTCACTGACCTCCGCCCGCTTCCCCAGCGCCGCTGTGGCCAACACCGCCATGTCGTACCGCTGCCGCGGCGCGGCG
>OGPG01002341.1_pt1 | contig 10930 bp, 9 predicted proteins | sample 1552851 | NCBI WGS metagenome assembly OGPG01 (sample SAMEA2579909, study PRJEB22360) | human gut metagenome | biome: human gut; feature: human-associated habitat; material: faeces | place: Denmark | collected 2008/2010 | reverse complement strand
TAGGGGCGAACATTGTTCGCCCGTGACGTGGAATGTTAGACGTTATCTGAACAAATGGTCTGTAAATAGCCGACACCTGTCGGACATCTAAAACAAGAAGGGTTGTTGTTTATGTTTTACAAAAGTACAAGAAACAGCGAAGTAAAGGTTTCGTCTGCACAGGCGATAGCACAGGGCATTTCTGAGGACGGCGGTCTTTTCGTTCCGTCTGAGATACCTGCCATAACACTTGATGATATCAAGGCTCTTGGCGAAAAAAGCTACGCTGAGAGAGCATTTTTCGTTTTCTCAAAGTACCTCACAGATTTCACAGAGGCTGAGATACGCTACTGTGTAGAGGGTGCTTACAACACAAAGAATTTCGACACAGACAATATAGCTGAGCTTGCTCACCTTTTTGACGGCACTTATATGCTCGAACTGTGGCATGGTCCAACTTGTGCGTTCAAGGATATGGCTCTTCAGATACTGCCGTACCTGCTCACAACTTCTATCAAGAAACTTGGCGTTGACAAGAAGGTCGTTATCCTTGTTGCAACTTCAGGCGACACTGGCAAGGCTGCTCTCGAGGGCTTCAAGGACGTTGAGGGTACAGAGATACTCGTGTTCTATCCTGAGGACGGCGTTTCAGCTATGCAGAAAAAGCAGATGACAACTCAGGAGGGCGGCAACGTTGGCGTTTGTGCTATCAAGGGTAACTTTGACGACGCTCAGACAGGTGTTAAGAAGATATTCACTACACCTTCGGTTGCAGAAAAGCTCGCTGAGAATAATATGCTTTTCTCATCAGCAAACTCAATCAACTGGGGCAGACTTCTTCCGCAGATTGTTTACTATATTTCGGCTTACTGCGATCTTGTAAATGACGGTAAAATCGAGCTTGGCGACAAGATTAATGTTGTTGTTCCGACAGGTAACTTCGGTAACATCCTTGCATCATACTATGCAAGTCTCATGGGACTTCCAATCAACAAGTTCATTTGTGCGTCAAACTCTAATAATGTTCTTACAGATTTTATCAAAACAGGCGTTTATGATAAGAACAGAAACTTCTATACAACAATTTCACCTTCAATGGATATCCTTGTTTCAAGTAACCTTGAAAGACTTCTCTACAAGCTTTCAGGTGATAATGACGAAGTTACAAGAGGCTGGATGAATGCACTCAAATCAGAAGGCAAGTATGAAGTAAGTGATGATGTAAAGGCTGTTATCAACGAAAAGTTCTACGGCGGATTCTGTGATGATAAGAATACAGAGGCTACAATTCACGAGATGTTTGAGCAGGATAAGTACCTTTGTGATACTCACACAGCTGTTGCAATCAATGTGTACAAGCAGTATGTTGAGGAAACAGGCGACAAGACACCGTCTGTAATTGCGTCAACTGCAAGTCCGTATAAATTCTCTAAGGCTGTTCTTGAGGCTGTTGAGCCAAACGCAACACTTCCTGAAACAGAATTTGATATGGTTGATGAACTTCATAAGGTTTCCGGTGCCGAAGTACCTGCACCTCTTGCAAATCTTAAAAATAAAACTGCTCGATTCTCTGATGTTACAGAAGTTAATGATATGGAGAATTATGTTCTCGGAGCACTCGGTATAGATTAATGGCATTATTTGCTATAGCGGATTTACATCTTTCACTTGGTGAAGATAAGCCTATGGATGTTTTCGCAGGCTGGAACGATTATACTTCAAGACTTGAAAATAATTGGAGAAAGCTTGTTACCGATAATGACACGGTTGTTGTGTCGGGCGATATTTCCTGGGCAATGAAACTTGAAGAAACTCTTACGGATTTTACTTTCATAGAAAATCTTCCCGGTAAGAAAATTTTCAATAAAGGCAATCACGATTATTGGTGGAGCACCAAGACAAAAATGGATGTGTTTCTGAAAAATAATTCACTTGATTCGATATCTATCCTTTTCAATAATTCATATGTTGTTGACGATTACGCAATTTGCGGTACAAGAGGATGGTTTCTTGAGAATGAATCTCAAAATGATATAAAAGTCCTGAACAGGGAAGTCGGCAGACTTGAAATGTCAATACAATCAGCTATAAAAACAGGAAAGGAACCAATAGTGTTTTTACATTATCCCCCTGTTTACGGAACAACAAAATGTGACGAAATATTTAATGTTCTTTTGAAATATGACATCAAAAAATGTTATTACGGACACCTTCACGGAAAAAAGAATATGAGGTTTGCAATTGAAGGTGAATACGAAGGCATTGATTTTAAGCTGATTTCTTGTGACAGGTTGTCATTTATGCCAATTTTAGTCAGATAAATTCTGTATTTTCTATTGGCAAAATTATTTTGTTGTGATATAATAAGATGATTTCTTGATTTTGAATTTAAACTTTGGAGGAATATTAAAATGGCATTAAAGGAATGTACAAAAAAAGAACAGGCTAATTCATATGAATTAGAGGTTAATGTTGACGGTGAAACTTTTGGTAACGCTGTTAACAGAGTTTATAAAAAGCAGGTTAAAAGCATCAATATCCCCGGTTTCAGAAAGGGCAAAGCTCCCCGTCATGTAATTGAGAAAATGTACGGTTCGGAAGTATTTTATGAAGATGCTATGCAGGATTGTTATCCGGACGCTCTTTATGAGGCCGCTAAAGAAGCAGGTATCAAGATAGTTTCGGTTGAAACTCTTGAGGCTATTGAGGCAAGCAAAGAAGGTTTCTCATTCAAGGCTAATGTTGTTGTTGAGCCTGAAATGGAAATTAATAACTACCTCGGCATTGAAGTTACAAAGAAGTCAACAGAAGTTACAGACGAACTCGTTGACGAAGAAATTGAGAAGGTTCGTGACCGCAACTCAAGAATGGTAACTGTTGACGACAGAGCTGCTCAGAATGATGATGTAGCTGTTATTGACTTTGAGGGTTTTGTTGACGGTGAAGCGTTTGAAGGCGGTAAGGCTGAAAACTATAACCTTAAGCTTGGATCAGGCAATTTCATCCCCGGTTTTGAGGAGCAGATTGTAGGTCACAAGACAGGTGAAGAGTTTACAATCACAGTTAAGTTCCCGGATGATTATCAGGCTGAAGAGCTTAAAGGTAAGGAAGCTGAATTCAAGATCAACCTTCACGAAATTAAGGCTAAGGAACTTCCGGAAGTCGATGATGAGTTTGTAAAGGATGTTTCCGATAAGGAAACACTTGATGAGTACAAGGCTGAGCTTAAAGAAACTGTTGCTAAACGCCTTCAGGATGAGGCTGACAAGGATGTTGACAATCAGATTTCCGAAAAGCTTATGGAACTCCTTGAGGGTGAAATTCCTGAGGCAATGTATGATAATCAGGCTAACGAGATGGTAAGAGAATTTGATATGCGTCTCCGTTCACAGGGCCTTGATATGAAGACATATATGCAGTACATGGGTATGGATGCAAACGCACTCAAGGGTATGTATAAAGAAGAGGCTGAAAAGAGAGTTAAGTTAAGACTTGCTCTTGAAGCAGTTGCAAGAAAAGAAAATATTGAAGTTACAGAGGCTGACCTTGACGCTGAATACGGCAAGATGGCAGAGGCTTACAAGATGGATGTTGATAAGGTTAAGAAGGCTGTTCCTGCTGAATCACTCACAGAAGATGTTAAGGTTGAAAAGGCTCTTAATCTCGTAAAGGACAAAGCTGTTATTAAGTAATTTGAATATTTTTCTTATATCTGTTAATCACTATTTAAGAAAGGTTATGATTAAATGGCATTAGTACCATATGTTATCGAACAGTCAAGCAGGGGCGAGCGCTCTTTTGATATCTATTCCCGTCTTCTTGAAGACAGAATTGTTATGCTTAACGAAGAGGTAAACAGTGCAAGTGCAAGCGTTGTAGTTGCTCAGTTGCTTTACCTTGAAAGTAAAGATCCGACAAAGGATATCAGTCTTTACATCAACAGTCCCGGCGGCAGCGTAACGGACGGCTTTGCTATTTTTGATACAATGAATTACATCAAGTGTGATGTTTCCACAATCTGTATGGGTATGGCTGCAAGTATGGGTGCATTCCTTCTTGCCGCAGGCGCTAAGGGTAAGCGTCTTGCACTTCCTAACAGTGACATTATGATTCACCAGCCTTCAGGCGGTGCTCAGGGTCAGGCTACTGACATGGAAATTCACACAAGACACATTCTTGATATGAAAAAACGACTCAATCAGATTCTTGCTGACAACACTGGTCAGCCGATTGATGTTATTGCAAAGGATACCAATCGTGATAACTTCATGACTGCACAGCAGGCACTTGAGTATGGTTTGATTGATAAGGTTATCGAAAAAAGATAAAGGTGAGGTAAACTGATGGCTAACAAAAATAACGAAGATATTTATTGCTCTTTCTGCGGAAAACCTCAGGAGATGGCAGGCAGACTTATTGCCGGCAACGGTGTCTATATTTGTGACCGGTGTGTTGAGCTCTGCATGAATATTCTTCGCGAATCAGGCGAGCTTGAACGTGAAAATGAAAATAAACTTTCAAAATCGGGAGAACCTCAGACCCCCGAACTGTCCGTTGATGAACTTTTAAAGCCAAAGGAAATCAAGACAATTCTTGATGAATATGTTATCGGACAGGATCATGCAAAAGTTACCCTGAGCGTTGCTGTTTACAATCACTATAAGCGTGCTTTTTCAAATGATGAGAGCGTAGATTTCGCTAAGAGTAATGTGTTGCTTCTCGGCCCGACAGGTGTCGGTAAGACATTACTTGCTCAGACGCTTGCAAAGGCTCTTGATGTTCCTTTTGCAATTGCCGACGCAACTACGCTGACCGAAGCAGGTTATGTCGGCGAGGATGTAGAGAACATTCTCTTAAAACTCATTCAGGCAGCCGATTTTGATATTGAAAAGGCAGAGCACGGCATAATTTACATTGATGAAATTGATAAAATTGCGAGAAAATCCGAAAACCCCTCTATTACACGAGATGTAAGCGGTGAGGGAGTTCAGCAGGCTTTGCTTAAAATTGTTGAGGGAACTGTATCCAATGTTCCGCCACAGGGTGGCAGAAAACATCCGCAACAGGAATATTTACAGATTGATACTAAGAATATTCTTTTTATCTGCGGCGGTGCATTTGACGGTCTTGAAAAGATAGTTGAAAAGCGCAAGGGCTCTTCTGTTATAGGTTTTGAGTCACTTGTTCAGTCAAAGCAGGAGCTTGATTCGACCGATTGGATGAAAGAGGTCACAGCACATGATCTTGTAAAGTACGGAATTATTCCTGAACTTATCGGTCGTCTGCCTGTTATTACTGCTTTGAGCGGTCTTGACACGGATGCACTTGTCAAGATTCTTACTGTTCCGAAAAACTCTATTGTTCAGCAGTACAAGAAACTTTTTGAACTTGACGGTGTTGAACTTCTTTTTGAAGAAGAGGCACTCAGAGCTATTGCACAACAGGCGCAGGATCAGCATACAGGTGCAAGAGGACTTCGAGGAATTATGGAAGATATTCTTACAGACCTTATGTTTGAGGCTCCGTCTGATCCTACTATTGATAAGATTATTATTACAGAGGGCGTTATCAAAAACGGTGCGGCTCCGCAAATTACTCGCAAAAAGGAATTGTTACAGACAAATTCCGTAAAATTGACTCAAAAAGATGCAAAGAAGCGTCAGAAGCGCAGCACAGCGTCTTGATATTGTGAATTAAAGCTGTATTGCAATTACAATACAGCTTTTTGCTTTTATGAAAGGAATTTAAATGGATTTTGATATGCAAAAAAATCTGACTCTCCCTGTTCTTCCGTTGCGAGGGTTGGTGGTTTTTCCAAAATCACTTATTCATTTTGATGTTGGACGGAAAAAGAGTATTACGGCTATAAATAAAGCTATGAAAGCCGATCAACTTGTTTTTCTTACTTCTCAGAAGGATGCCGCAATAAACGAACCGGATATATTTGATGTTTATGACACGGGCGTAATTGCCAAGGTCGTGCAGGTTTTGAAACAGCCTGAAAATACTACACGAATTGTAATTGAAGGTCAATGTAGGGCTACAATTATAAATCCTGTTTTTGACGAAAAGTGTCTTGTTGCAGAAGTTAAACCGTATGAGGAAGAAAGCGAGTATCTTACAGCAAGAGATTCCGCTCTTATGCGAACTGTAAAAAATGAATTTGACAAGTATCTTGAGATTTCTCCGAAGATGCCGTCGGATATTATTTTTAAGGTTGCCCTTTGCAAAAGACCGGGTGAACTTGCCGACTTTATCACAGCTAATCTCATCCTTGACTACAGAGTTAAACAGTCGATTCTTGAAACTTTCCCGGAATCCGAAAGACTTGAATCTGTTCTTGATGTACTTGTAAATGAAAATTTTGTTCTTAAACTTGAGGACGAAATATCTCAAAAAGCTAAAATGAGAATTGATGAAAATCAGCGTGATTATTTTCTTCGTGAACAGAAAAGAGCAATTGAGGAAGAGCTCGGTGAAGATGATTCACCGATTGACGATGCTGAAAACTATGTCGATAAAATTGAAAAGCTCAATCTTGACGAAAAGTCTGCCGATATTCTTTATAAAGAATGTAAGAAACTCAGCAAAATGCCTTATGGCAGTCAGGAAGCGGCTGTGATTCGTACATATCTTGATACGGTTATTGATTTGCCGTGGAATAAGTCATCTAAAGATAAAATCGTTATATCTAAAGTTCAGAAGGCTCTTGATAAGACTCATTATGGACTTGACAAAGTTAAAAAGAGAATCATTGAACAGCTTGCCGTTCGTGTGTTAAGTGAAAAGCAAAAAGGACAGATCATCTGTCTTGCAGGACCTCCGGGTGTTGGTAAAACCTCAATTGCTCAGTCGATTGCAAAGGCAATAGGCAGAAAAAGTGAAAGAATCGCTCTTGGCGGTGTTCGTGACGAGGCTGAAATCAGAGGCCACAGAAAGACTTATATCGGTTCGATGCCGGGTAGAATTATTAATGCCTTGCAACATGCCGGCACTAATAATCCTGTACTTATTCTTGACGAAATAGACAAGCTTGCCGCTGATTATAAGGGTGATCCAACATCGGCATTGCTTGAGGTTCTTGATATCGAACAGAATAATAAGTTTGTTGATCACTACATTGAACTTCCGTTTGACTTGTCAAATGTGATGTTTATTACAACTGCAAATGACATTTCAGCTATTCCGGCACCGCTCCGTGACAGAATGGAAATTATAGAAATCAGCAGTTATACAAGAGAAGAGAAATTCCATATTGCAAAGAAGCACCTCATTCCTAAACAGCTTGAGGAGTGTGGTTTTACTTCAAAGGAACTCAAATTCACTCAGAAAGCCATATACGCTCTCATAGACTTCTATACGAGAGAAGCCGGCGTAAGAACTCTTGAAAGGCTTATTGCATCAGTTATGAGAAAATGTGCCGTCGAAAAGCTTACAGAGGGTACAGAAGTATTCAAGATTGACGAAAAAGAGGTAGAAAGATTTTTAGGCCATAAAAAGTTTATTCCTGATTCACTTGCAAAAATGGATGAAATCGGAATAGTAAACGGACTTGCATGGACCTCAGTGGGCGGAGAAATCTTACCTATTGAAGTTGCCGTTATGGAGGGTACAGGAAAGATTGAACTTACAGGTTCTCTCGGTGATGTTATGCAGGAGTCTGCTAAAACAGCAATCACCTGTATTAGAAGTCATGCGGCGGTTCTTGGAATTGATTCCGATTTTTACAAAAACAAGGATATTCATATTCATGCGCCCGAGGGTGCTGTTCCAAAGGACGGACCGTCTGCAGGTATTACAATGGCAACCGCAATTTACTCAGCGCTGACTTTAAAGCCCGCAAGACACGATATAGCCATGACAGGTGAAATTACCCTCAGAGGGAATGTTCTTCCTATAGGCGGCCTTAAAGAGAAAAGCATGGCTGCTTTTAAAAACGGAATTACAACAGTAATCATTCCAAAGGATAACGAACCTGATCTTGAAGATGTAGATAAGGCGGTTCTTGAAAAGGTTAAGTTTATTCCTGTTAGGAATTTTTCGGAGGTAGTTGCACTTGCGGTGAATAATACCGTAAGAATTACCGATAACCAATGGAACGGAATTGATATGACAGCAGTTCGTTCCGCAACGAAAACTGTAAACGCAGTAAAACAGTGAAAGAGAGGGATTTTATGAACTTTAATGAAGTCGCTTTTGAATTTGCGGCAGGTCGTGTTGATCAGTTGCCGGAATCGGATATGCCTGAAATTGTATTTTCAGGTCATTCAAATGTAGGAAAATCCTCTCTTATCAATAAACTTGTTCAGAGAAAAGCCCTTGCAAGGGTAAGTGCTCAGCCGGGCAAAACGGCTACCATTAATTTTTATAAGCTCAAAGAGTTTCGTATGGTTGATTTGCCGGGCTACGGTTATGCAAAGGTTTCAAAAGCAGAAAAAGACAGATGGGCAAAGCTTGTGGAAGGCTACTTTGCACAGGACAGACAGCGTCCGCTCGTTATTCAGATTCTTGACTTGCGTCATCCTCCGACTGATGATGACTTGCATATGATAGATTTCCTTTACAGAGGCGGATTTAACTTTGCCGCAGTCCTTACAAAGAGTGATAAACTCAAAAAGACTGCATTTGAAAAGCAGATTGAGTATTATAAGGACATTTTCAGTACAATTGAACATGTTCCGCTGATACCGTTTTCTGCACAAACAGGCTTCGGAAATGATGAAATAAGGAAACTTATTGAAACTTCAATAGCAAATTTTAAAAATACGGAGGTATGAGTAAAATGTTCGTTAGCGAATGTCTTAATGTGAACAATAAGGGACATCTTACAATCGGCGGTTGCGATACACTCGAACTTGCCAAAGAATTTGATACACCTTTATATGTTCTTGACGAAACAACAATCAGAAATGTGTGCAAGGCTTATGTAAAGTCCTTTGAAAAGTATTACCACGGTAACGGTATGCCGTTGTATGCAAGTAAGGCTCTTTCTTGTAAGGAACTTTGCAGAATTGCAAAGGAAGAGGGACTCGGTCTTGATGTAGTATCAGGCGGTGAGATTTATACAGCCGTACAGGCAGGCTTTCCGATGGAAAAAGTTCACTTCCACGGAAACAATAAAACTGCTGATGAAATCAGATTTGCACTTGAATCTAATGTAGGAAAGTTCGTTGTTGATAACCTTTACGAACTTGAGCTTCTCAATGAAATTTGCGGTGAAATGGGTAAGAAGGCTAATATTTCTTTTAGAATTAAGCCCGGTGTAGATGCTCATACTCATAACTTTATCAGAACAGGTCAGATTGATTCAAAATTTGGTTTTGCTCTTGAAACAGGCGAAGCTTTTGAGGCGGTTAAAAAGGCACAGATGTACGATAATGTAAATCTTACGGAACTTCATTGCCACATCGGTTCACAGATTTTTGATATTGATCCGTTTGTCACTGCAGCTGAAATTATGCTTGACTTTATGGGCAAGATTCACGATGAGCTTGGAATCGTTATTTCAGAGCTTAACCTCGGCGGTGGCTTTGGTATTATGTACACTAAGGATGATGAACCTGTTCCTTACGAAAACTATATGGAAAAGGTTTCAGAGGCTGTTAAGGCAAAGGCTAAAGAACACGGACTTCCTGTTCCGTATATCTTTATTGAGCCGGGTCGTTCAATTGTCGGCGAAGCAGGTATTACACTTTACAAAGTAGGCGGCAAAAAGGAAATTCCTAATGTAAGAACATATGTATCCGTTGACGGTGGTATGACAGATAACATCAGATATGCACTTTATCAGTCTGCTTATACCGTAGTAAATGCAGGTAAGGCTGACAAAGAGCCTGATGAAATCGTAACGGTAGCAGGTAAGTGTTGCGAGAGCGGCGACCTCGTTCAGGAGCATACAAAGGTTGCCAAGGTTGAAGTAGGCGATACACTTGCTGTTCTTTCAACAGGTGCTTATAACTATTCTATGGCGTCAAATTACAACAGAATCCCTCGTCCTGCAATCGTAATGGTTAAAGACGGCAAGGCAAGAGTTGTTGTTAAGCGTGAAAGCTACGAGGATATAGTAAAGAACGATATCTGATAATCGAATTATAATTATTGTGCAACACCGAACCGTTTAATCGTGTTCGGTGTTGTGTAGATTAGCGCATAGATTCGGAGTTGAGTATTGTGTTTAGGATAAGAAGTTTTTTTAAGGAACTTGAGCCGACACGACAGATGTCTGAGGCATTTAGAAATTGTATATTTCTTGCGTTATCAGGCGGATTTCAGGATGCATATACATATTTTACCCGTGACGGAGTATTTGCAAATGCACAGACTGGTAATGTTGTGCTTATGAGTACAAATTTTATGACAGGAAAGTGGGAAGAGGGACTTAAATATCTTTTTCCTATTCTTGCATTTGCGTTAGGTGTCCTTGTAGCTGATTTGATACAGAAAAAATTTAAGTATTTCAAAAAGATACATTGGAGACAGGGAATACTCTTGTTTGAAATTATCATATTATTTGCGGTTGGATTCATGCCGAAGAGTATGGATACCGTTGCGGCGGTAATTGTATCGTTTTCCTGTGCAATGCAGGTTCAGACTTTCAGAAAAGTCAGAGGATATTCCTATGCCAGTACAATGTGTATAGGTAATTTGAGAAGCGGTACGGCTGCTCTGTCAGGTTTTATTCACGAAAGAAAGCCCGAACAGCTCAGACAGGCAATGTATTATTTTGGTGTTATATTTTTCTTTGCAGTCGGAGCAGGTCTGGGAGGAAATCTTTCGTTATCGTTTGGAACGCATATAATATGGGTTTCATGTGGATTGCTCCTTGTAAGTTTTCTGATGATGTTTAAAGAAAAAATTCAATAATCCGGCAATTTTATATAACAATAAAGCCGTCGTCAATACTCGAATTTGGTATTGACGACGGCTTTATTTTACAAATTTTTCTATTCCG